>ENA-UOOD01000906-UOOD01000906.1-human-gut-metagenome-genome-assembly--contig:-CS67-NODE-906-length-33041-cov-6.198205_pt1 | contig 33041 bp, 33 predicted proteins | sample MGYA00242464_ERZ724011 | MGnify/ENA metagenome assembly ERZ724011 | reverse complement strand
TTGATATTAAAATTTTCAATAAAAATGGAGGCAGCTTTAATGAAAACGATCAGAAGGATACTTTCGTTATTGTGCGCGGCAGGCATACTTATAACTGCCGGCTGTTCAAATGCTGAAACCGGAGACGGCAAAAGCACCAAGAACGATTCTGACAATATAAACAACATTACCGAGGAGATAATTATGGACAGTTTAAACAACGGCATTGTAATTGACAGCACAAGCGAAAATGGGTATAAGGCGGAATATAATGCCAACCCGCTCTCGCCGAGTATTATGTGTGCAGACCCTACCGCAGTTGAATACAATGGAAGGCTGTATGTTTACGGTACTAACGACCAGCAGCAGGCGGAGGAAGGAACAAAAAATGACTATGCCCATATTAAGTCTCTTGTGGTGTTCTCTACTGACGATATGGTCAACTGGATATATCACGGCAGAATAAATGTTGGGGAGATTGCTCCGTGGATATATAACTCATGGGCTCCTTCAATAGCTGCCCGCGTGGAGGATGATGGGCTTACCCATTTCTATCTGTACTTCTCAAACGGCGGTGCAGGCGTCGGAGTAATTACCTCTACAGACCCTGTAGGACCTTGGAGCGACCCGCTCGGCGAGCCGTTGGTATATCAGAATATGCCCGGTCTTGAAAACTGTCCTGCTCCTTTTGACCCGGGAGTATGCATAGATGACAATGGTGTTGGATGGCTTGCCTTCGGCGGTGGAGTTGATGCCGATTCCGGAAAAATACATTCCAATGTTCCGAAGGTGGCAAGGCTGGGGGAGGATATGCTTTCCTTCGACAGCGAATTCGTTTCGATAGATGCTCCATATTTCTTCGAGGCAAGCGAGCTTAACTATATTGACGGAACATACTACTATACCTACTGCAACGACTGGCAGAAGCGCGGCGACGGCTGGGACTATGAAGGAATTCCGACCCCGCCGGCGGCAAGCATGGCATATCTCACCACTAAAACGCCTCTTGATGCTGACAGCTGGGAGTATAGGGGAGCATATTTCTACAACGCCGGTGAAAACGCTGACGGTAACTCAGGTCTCCGCTGGGCAAACAATCACACACATTTCTGCGAGTTTGAAGGCGTCAATTACATCATCCATCATACTCTTCTTTTGGAAGAGCTGATGGGCGGCACAGGCGGATACCGCAGCATAATGGTGGATTATCTTCCGATGGATTCAGAAACCGGCGAGATTCCTATAACCGCAGCGTCACAAAAGGGAGTATCGCAAATAAAGCTTGTTGACCCATATGCTGACAACAGCGGTGCTTTGATGTTCACATCCGCGGATATAGGCTATGAAAAGGTGACGAATCCTGCCGCAAAAAGCACTGAAGACGGCGCATGGGTATATGTAAAGGGAGTTGATTTCGGCTACGGAGCTTCCGAGCTTATTGCCGAAGTAAAGGGCAAGGGCCGAATAGAAGTCCGCCTTGACGATATTTCCTCAGAAGCTGTCGCCTTTATAGAATTCGACTGCTCCGAATATACAAAGATTCGCTCAAAGGATTTCGCACAGTTTGACGGAAGAAATCACAATCTGTATTTCGTCTTTTCAGACGCCAATATAGAGCTTAGATCGTGGAGGTTCACGAAGGGTGAAGAGCAGCTGCGCTCTGAGGAAGAGATTTCTACGACTGAAATCCCTTATACAACACTGATTTTCACCGCACAGGTAGAAAATCCCGCATCGGGAACGTCTGCAGTTTTTGATGTGACAAAAAACGGAGATTACTCCATAACAACATCTTCGTTTGCCGAAGAAAGCGAAGTGCTGAACCTCGGCTTTATCAATACTGACGCAGACGCTGCTTATAAAGTGCTTGTAAAATCATTAAGCCTTGAAACCAAAGACGGTATGGTTGAGATACCTGTAAATGTTTCGCTCGACCCTGCAAGCGAATCTGGAAACGGTCTTGCAAACGGCTGGAACGGCAAAAAAATCGGCTCGCTTATTTACGGCTCGGAGGATATCGGACTTTTCGCGGCAGAAACCGAAATAGAATGGATAGGATATCGGTTCGCGCTTATGGTTGATGGCAATGAGGTTCCGTTCACATCTATAACCTATAATGTTACAGTCAGCGGGCTTGATTTCGGTGAATGATAGAACATTAACGGCAGTTTGAGCCTTGAGAATTGTATGAAATAATAAAGGGGAGGAAAGCCATGAAACGACTGCTTTGCTTAGCTATTACCGTGCTAATGGCTGTATCAACATTTTCAGCCTGCAATGAACCAAATGAGCCATCAGTAATTCCTGATTATGCTAAAATACAAATTCCGGAAGGAGAGGATACGATGCTTGACGCTGATATCATCAAATCAACAATAGCTTCAACCGACGACGGAAACGGCAATTACACAAATCCGGTTATTTTCGCCGATGTTCCGGATATCGACTTTATTCGTGTTGATGATGCATATTATATGGTGTCAACAACAATGCACCTGTCCCCGGGATGTCCCATAATGAAATCCTACGACCTTGTGAACTGGGAAATAGTAAACTATGTTTATAACATTTTGGATGATGCCGATAATTTAGCGTTAAGAAACGGTGAGAACAACTACGGCAAAGGTCAGTGGGCGGCTTCTATTCGATATAACGACGGCATATACTACGTCGGATTCCTTTCCTATGCCACCGGTAAGACGTATATTTACTACACAAAGGATATCGAAAAAGGAAAGTGGAGCAGATACGAATTTGACGAGGGCTTCCACGATATGAGCATTTTGTTTGATGACGACGGCAAGGTGTATATCATCTACGGCGGAGGTCAGATATGGTGTATCGAATTGGAAAAGGATCTGAGTGCAGTCAAGCCGGAAACCAAAAGAAAAATAATAGACGATGCCGGTCTTGTTCCGGGATGCCTTGCCGAGGGTGCTCATGCATATAAGCTCAATGGATATTACTATATCTTTATTATCACATGGCCATCCGGCGGCAGAAGAACTCAGCTGTGCTATAGAAGCAAATCGCTCGACGGAGATTGGGAAATGAAGGTGGTTCTTGACGACAACCTTGATTTCAGAAACGACGGTGTTGCTCAGGGAGGTATTATTGATGATGCCGACGGAAACTGGCACTGTCTTTTGTTCCAGGATCATGGAGCGGTAGGAAGAGTTCCGGTATTGATGCCTATGACGTGGGAGGATGACTGGCCGGTAGTCGGAGTTGACGGAAAGGCTCCCAAAACTGCCGAGATCCCGTTTGAAGGAATAGGCAAAAAGAGTATTGTAACAAGCGACGAATTTATAAATTCTCAGATTGTAAGACCGTATCATAACTTTGCAGAAAGTCTTGAAGAAGCCGGCGAGAACGACTATAACGGCTCTAACCTTCTGCCCGAGTGGCAGTGGAACCATAATCCAGATAACCGCCTTTGGTCGCTGACAGAAAAGGAAGGATATCTCAGACTGAAAACCGGTGCAATCTGCAGTTCCGTTACCGAAGCACGAAACACACTTACTCAGCGAACCTTCGGCCCTGAGTGTTCCGCATACATCAAGCTTGACACTTCAAATATGAAGGAAGGCGATACAGCCGGCCTTTCAGCATTTGCCGAAAGATACGGATATGTCGGAGTAAAAATTGAGGACGGCAAAAGGTATATTGTAATGGCAAGGTATGACGATAACGACAGCGTTGAGAAGGAATTTGAAAAGGAACGCATAGAGCTTGCCGAAAGTGAAGTATTTCTGCGGGTCGACTGCGATTATAACAATGCGGCTGACAGGGCGTATTTCTATTACAGTCTCGACGGCGAAAGCTGGACGAAAATTGGTGATGCTTTGCAGATGAACTACTACGGTCTGCATTTCATGGGATATCGATACGCTATATTTAACTATGCAACTGAACAGTCCGGCGGTTATGTAGATGTCGACTTCTTCAGGGTAGGAAATGATATAATAAGATAGTGCACGTATAGTTATCAGCAAAAGAACATAAAAGCGGGCGCGGAAGTTTTCTGTGCCTGCTTGTTGTATATTTATGATGAGTGATTTGTTGGAATCATATATTATCTTTAACAAATCATATTTTATCCTTAACAAATTGTATTATATTGGTTGATTTTTTGTTATTATTATTGTATTATATAAAAAATAAGAAGGCGCATTTAATCAGCATGAAAGCACTTTAAATGAATCAGGAGGTTGTGTATGAGATTTGTAAACGACAACGGAGCATTGGTGTGCTATAACAACGGCGAAATGCTCAGAATCGAAGCTTGGGGCAAGGACTCACTTCGAGTAAGAAGCACTATGCTCGGAAAATTTACCGGGAACGATTGGGCACTGACAGAGAAGCCTGCGAAGACTGAACCATCGGTCAAGGTAGAACTCGTTGACCACTGGGTCGGAAACGGCGACATCGATAAGCGTGAAATGGCAACGATAACTAACGGCAGAATCAAGGCTGTTGTAAATTTTGTCGGCATAATTTCATTCTATAAGGATGATAAGCTTGTCCTGCGGGAGTATTTCCGTATGTACGACGGAACGATATCAAGAGGAAGCCGTTGTCTGAAGGTAGTCAACCGCGAGTGGAAGGGAATTATCGGCGGAACAGAGTATTCGCTGAACGTCAAATTCGACCCAACCCCCGGCGAAAAAATCTTCGGTATGGGGCAGTATCAGCACAACTGCCTCGACCTTAAGGGCTGCGTTTTAGAGCTTGCCCAGCGCAATTCCCAGATATCAGTGCCGTTTGCGGTATCGTCCTTGGGCTATGGCTTCCTGTGGAACAATCCCGCCGTCGGACGCGTCACATTCGGCAACAACTACACCGAGTGGATAGCACGCTCCACTCGCGAGATGGACTATTATATAACTGTCGCCGACACTCCCAAGGCAATCCTTGAAAACTATACTTCGGCAACCGGTCATGCGGATATGTTCCCGGAAGACCTTATGGGTCTGTGGCAGTGCAAATTAAGATACAGAACGCAGGACGAGGTGCTTTCTGTCGCACGGCAGTATCAGAAGGAAGGCATAAAAATCGATCAAATCGTAATCGATTTCTTCCACTGGACTGTTCAGGGCGACTGGAAGTTTGACCGAAAGTATTGGCCTGACCCCAAGGCTATGGTAGACGAGCTTCACAGCATGGGCATCAAGGTAATAGTTTCGGTATGGCCGTCGGTCGACAGAAAGAGCGAGAATTTCTACCCGATGATGGAAAAGGGACTTCTTATCAGAACCGAGCGCGGAGCCGCCCAGACCTATGACTATCAGGGCGACTGCGTGGAAATCGACCCATTCAACCCTGAAACACGCAAATACGTCTGGGAGGTCTGCAAGAGGAATTACTACGACTTCGGCATAGACGCTTTCTGGCTGGATAATTCTGAACCCGACTACGGCGTATATGATTTCGAGAATTACAGATACTGCAACGGTCCTGCGCTTGAGGTCAGCAATATGTACCCGCAGATGTACAGCCGCACCTTCTATGACGAGATGGTTAAGGAAGGCAAGCCTGTTGTAAATCTTTTAAGATGTGCATGGGCAGGCTCCCAGAAATACGGCAACGTTATCTGGTCGGGTGATGTTCCCTCAACCTTCGAGGCGTTTGAGGATCAGCTTCAGTGCGGCTTGAATATGGGTCTTGCGGGTATACCGTGGTGGACTACGGACATCGGCGGCTTCATGACGGATGATGTCAACGACCCCGATTTCAGACAGTTGCTTATAAGGTGGTATCAGTTTGCGGTGTACTCGGCGGTGCTTCGTATGCACGGCGACAGAGGGCCTTATAATATTCCAGCGCTCGATGACAGAGACTGGGGCGGGGGATATCTCCATACCGGTCAGCCCAACGAGCTTTGGAGCTACGGCGAGGACAACTATAAAATCATGCGGCACTACTACGACATCCGCATAGGTATGCACGATTACATTAAGAAGCTGTATGAGGAGGCTCACACAAACGGCTCTCCGCTCATTCGTACCATGTTCTATGAGTTTCCGGATGACCCGAAGTGCTGGGAGCTTAAGGACCAGTATATGTTCGGCGACAAATATCTTGTAGCCCCGATACTCCATCTCAATCAGTTTGAGCGCGAGGTTTATCTTCCTGCGGGAAGCTGGACGCTTACATCAACAGGCGAAAAGTTCAGCGGCAATCAGACGGTAAAAGTCGCCGCTCCGATTGAATATACTCCTGTTTTTGAGAGGGATTGAGTAGGAATTGTCCCGTTGAAATCATAAAGAATAATCGGCGCAAATCCATTTTCAGTGGGTTTGCGCCGATTTTTAGATTATGTGTGATGAGTACAGTTCTACACCCGGTTGAGCCTTTCAACCAAAACTCAAATACAAAGTTATTGTTTTGCCGGAAATAATGCCGTATAATAAAAGCGTAGCTACAAATAAACTTTGAAAGGATGAATTATATGAGCATTAATTTAGGCGAAAAGCTGAAAAGCCTGCGAAAAGAGAAGAACATATCTCAGGAAAAGTTGGCACAGTATCTGAATGTATCGTTTCAGGCGGTGAGCAAGTGGGAAAATTCAAACACCTACCCAGACATCTCGCTTCTGCCGGAGATAGCCCGATTCTTCGGGATTACTGTTGATGAGCTTTTGCAGGTCGAGCAGATCGACGAGCAGAAGCTCTATGAAGACTACGAGCATAGAGCCGCCGAGCTTTTCCGCTGCGGAAGATATGAAGATTCGCTGTCCCTCTGGCAGGAAGCGTATCACAGGATGCCGAACAATGTGGAGGTCAAGGAAATGCTGATGTCGAGCTACTTTGACGCCGATAAGGTTAAGTATCAAAAGGAAATCGTTGAGCTCGGCACGGAAATCTATCACAGCGACTGCGGGGCATACTACAAGGGTCAGGCGATATCTCAGCTCGCCCGCACCTACTTTGAAAACGGCAACAAGGAAATGGCGCAAAAATGGGCTTGCAAGGCGTATCAGCTTATGCACTCGCGGGAGATGCTTTTCATGGAAATCACCGACAACGGCGAGGAAATGCTGTCAGATTTCAGATTTGCAAACTATTGGTATCTGCACAATCTGTTCTATATGGCGACAAGGCTTGCAGGATGTGAGAGCGTACCCGGCGGAACTGCATATGTTCAATCGGTCAATAAATCCATAGCGTCGCTTTACGAGCTTATTTTCCGCAATGATGATATGCCTTTCGAGGATCTGCGCAGCTTTTGCATACTTCACGAGCTGATAGCTGAGGATGAGACATCACTTGGTAGGGACGAGGGTGTTATCAGACACCACCTGACCCGTGCGCTGGAGTGCGCAGTGAAGTCCGCAGACGTAAAGGAACACGAGCTCAGCCACCCGTTGGTTATGGGCTGGCACGTCGATGATGCGCCAGCAGATAACAAGCAGGTTTTGAATATGCTGAAAAGAGAGCTTTCACAGGATTGCTACAGCGAATACAGCTCGGCGGATTGGTTTGCAGATATTGTAAGCAGATTGGAACGGAAGCTAAGCTAAAATCCAAAGTGTACAGTCGTAAATCATGACTTATGCATAGGCGTTGTTATAACGTAGCTGAGGCGGGCAAGAAAAAACATCCTTGCTCGCCTCAGTCTATTAATAAAACGCCAAGTGCATTGAAACCCTATATTGGTTTGAGTTAAAACTTTGGTGCCGTGATATGCTTTTATGTCATCTGCTTTTTTCACGCATAAAACAAGCGCCGGTAAAGAATAAAAGCTGACCAACGGTGTTTACGCCCTCAGCTATCCAGTTCATCGAAGCCTGAGTAAAATCTCTGCTTGAAAGATATCCCATTCCTAGTGTAAATACAAAGGAGATGATGAAAAGCACTGAGGACAATACACATTTGCGGCGTTTAGCTTCTATGCAAAGGCAGATGTCCATAGCGGCTACGCCGAAGACCATCAGAAAAACAAACGGCATAGAGCTTACAAATACAGGAGGAACCGCTGCGTATATAGTGCCTTTTCCCTGCTTGTGGCAGAGCAAAGCTATCATTCCCAAACCGGCAAGTACAAAGCCGGTTGTCTGCATGGGAAAGAAGCACTTATTCAGTGCCACAAAATCGCATATTTCGAGGGCGTATAAAAGCTTCCATGTTGCCTTGAACAGTCCGGCAACAAATACCGTTATAGTTCCTGCGGAGAAGAGCGCGAAAGCACCCTTGCTCATAACACCGTACAAAGTCCTTTGCAGTATAATTGCACTGGCTAAAAACAGCGCCACAGGTATATAGTCTACCAAAGCCATTGCAACGCTCATATTTTTATGTCCCCTTTCTGTTTCAGTCCTTATATTTTCCTATGTGATAAAGCGGAATGAGGGGGATGATTATAGGAGTGTGATCTGCATAGGCACGGTATTCAGCGATGCTTCCATAGCGCTTTTCCTGACGTTTGTCAAGTCTTTGCGCGCCGTTGAACATTATAAACACTATAAGGATATAGCCCAATACTGCAGTTATCCACTGACCCGCTCCGCGAAGAGCATTCAAGGAGCCGACGAATACACCGGTCCAAAAAATAATTTCGCCGAGATAGTTTGGACATCGTACCATTTTAAATAGACCCTTAGTAGCAACCATATTTGGGTTGATAGCTTTCTGTGCAGATTTCTGACTGTCCGAGACGGCTTCAATGATAACTCCCAGCGCGCTTATAATTACGCCTATAAGCGGCAGTGTTATTTCACCGCCAAGACCGTTGTAGCCGCGGAAGAAAACGGGGCAGGTCTGAGCTATGTAAAGCACAGTTACGCTTATCCATATTGCGAGCTTTACGAATATGGGCATCGGCTTTTCGCCGTCCTTGGTAGCTTCTTTTAAAACCTTGCGGTAGCTTAGATTTTTGACTTCTCTTGCGATGAGGAATCCCGAAAGCCTTGCGCCGTAAATTACAAAAAGTATGCACTGCAAAACGGTTACAAAATTCCAATCATATCCATTTGCTGCTAGAACCGCAAAATATGCGATTCCAAGACCTGCAACTGAAAGTCCGTAGCCGACTGAAAGGAAATATACATATTTATAAAAGCCGATAGCGCATAATGCTGCGCTTACTATTGCGAAAATCCACATGAAGTTCCATGCCATAATAAAAAGTCATCCTTTCCTTTACTTTTTGAAGCTGTTAAAAATGTATTTCTTGAAGCTTGAATCTCCGACTTTAGTGCTTCCAACCATTTCTTCAGTAAGGGTCCACTTGGAGAATTTCAGAATTGCTTGCTTGCCGTTTTTCTTGTTCTTTGGCAGACTTCCCAGAACATCAAACAGCCAAGCCGGGGCGCGCTTTATAACAGGAGTTTTTCCGGCAGCCTCAAAGCACATATTCGCTATCTCCTCGTACGACCAGGTTTCCTTTCCGCCAACGTCGTAGGTTCTGTTGTCATCCAGCATATGCTCAACTATGAATTCGGCAAAATCTGGGGTGTCAACAACGTTTGCATGAACCGGCTTCTTGCCTAAAAGCGTGACTTTTCCGCTTTCGATCATTGGGCGGAATACTTTCACTATGTCATAGAAATATCCGGTTGGGCGATGGATTACATAAGTTATGCCGCTTTTTTTAAGTTCCTCTTCAAACAAGTATTTTGCATGAAGCATGGGAACATCCGGTGCTTTGTCGGCCTTTATTACCGAAATATAAACAAAATGTTTTACTCCAGCTGCTTTTGCTTCATTCAGTAAGTTCAAGTTGCCGTTATAGTCGATATCATAGTTTGTAAGCTCCGCACTGGTTTTTGTCAGACCGACCGTGGTTATAACCGCATCCGCGCCGTCGCAGATGCCTTTAAGAGCGCTTTTGTCGGTGACATCCAGTCTTCGGAATTCAAACGATTTTTTATCAACGCCCTGAATGTTTCCTTCAATCATATCCGCCGCAACAACATTATGCCCGGCTTTAAGTAAAGATTTTAATATTTCCGAACCGAGCTTTCCATAAGCTCCTGCAAGTACTACTTTCATAATGATTTTCCTTTCATCATTCAATATTTACCGGCATAATAGCCGTTTCAAACATTTTTGTTGCTCCGTTTTTCCCTAAAAGCTTTTCAAGAGTGGCACTGGACGGATTGCCTTTTTCAATCATCCTGCGCTGGAACGCCTTAAGATTGTCATAGTGCTTTTCGGCGTCATTGCATGGCTTGGCTGAGGAAAGATATCTTCTGATGCATTTCAACGCCATATCGTCAAGTACATCCTTTTTCACGCCTTTACCGCCTTTAATAAGGGAATATGGGGTGCGGTGGGAAATATACCATGCCTCAGCTTCGCTGTAATCAGGGATATTAGCAAATTCAGCTCTTTGAGATTCACTGCAATCGATTTTGCAGCCGTATCCCGTTAAATCGTAGTATTCAATATAGCAAAGGTTTTTCTTTGCCATGCTCATCCCATCTATGAGCAAAAAGGGAAGAGCTGTTCTTGCACGCGGTGTGAAAACGATGGTTGTGAGCTTCATCAGCCCCAGCATGGCGCTTGTTTCCATGATAAATAAATTTCCAAGGCCATCCACCTTGAACTGGCTTGTATTAAAGCGCATTATCGGAACGGCGGCAGGGTATTTCATGCTTTTGTATTCCGCGATATCGGCGGGTATGAGCCTGTATTTTTTCGCTGTCAAAGCCTTAACAGCCTCACTTAGCTCCGTCATTTTTGCTTTTCCTTTGACCGCTTATCGTTTATAATGTCCATGTGTTCGGCGGTGATAGTTGTAACTCCGTTTTCCTTCGCCCATGCAACGCAGCCCTTAAGTGCAGTAGGAAGGAATATCCTCGGCACTTTTACAAGCTTTGCACAGGCTTCGTCGGTGAACTTAATATCAGGGTCGATTCTGTCGGCGGCGTATCTTACCGAGGCGACATTAGTTTCACGGACTGGGAGAAGCTCAGGAATTGGCTTGCGGTGCTTGGTATACCAGAAGTTTTTGGAGTCGCGGTAGCCGTAATCGACCGGAACAGGCGGAAAGTCCTTTGCACGGACGCCATTTACTATTGCATTGTAATACTTTTCCTTCATTAGAATCTTTTCGACCTTCAAAATGAAGTGAGCGCCGAATTTGGATGTTATGCCGTTGAAATCGTGGTATGGTCCTTCGTAGCCGTCGAGCTGACCGGGCTTGTCATTCTGGGCGTTGTCCAATGTGTCCACCCATGTACATTCAAACACCTGAAAGCAGTCTGAAATTACTTTGGGATATTCGCCGTTAGGGTCGGACGCCTTTCTAAGACCATCTTCAATATTAAAAATGCAGTCCTTCATCTTCTCCTCAGGAGTGTCGCCGGGAAAGCCCATACGAACCGCTTCCTTGAAAAGCCTGCGGTCATCGTTAATAAAATTCAGCGTGCATTTTTTGCGCTTCAAAATATTCTGAGCCGTATTGGAAGAGTTTCGGCAGCATAGAAGCATAGCGTAATAGTCCTTTCCCGCAATATAGTAGGGCTGAACAAGTGAATATGGACCGAAGCTGGTTTTGCCATCATCAGTTAGGGTGCCTATCATAACGGTCGGCATCGGGAAGAAAGCCGAGGTCTGATAGAAATTGTCTACGATTCGTAGGTCTTTAAAGCTGCTCATGGTTGTTTCTCCTTATATTTATAATAATTCCGCAAACCTGCGGATTGTTAACTCGTTCATATCTTGCTGAAGAGTGGCGGCTATTATTGCCTCAGCTATTATCGGCGAGGATTCACAGAGCCTTTCACATCCTGTGCTTTTTGCGAGTAAATCCAAAAGCTTGCTTATCTGAGCTCTCAGTTGCATATGGTGATCCAAGATGATTCCGTGCGAGCCGACAGTTTCAGAATACTGTTTCCAGACGTTTTTATATACACTCTCGAATTTCTGTATTTCAAGATAAATACTAACTGCGCCGTCGGCATAGTTTTTGCTCGAATTTACCATCTCGGTCATTCTGCTGACTGCATTCAGCCAGTCCTTCAGGATTATGTTGGCAACCAAATCATCCTTGCTCTTGAAATAATTGTAAATGGTTCCCACTGCGGTTTTGCATTCTCTTGCTATTCGTCTGATAGACATAGCGTTGTAGCCGTCGGTTTTGAGTATTATTTCTGCACAGCGCATAATATCGCCGCGGATATTTTCGATGATTTTAGGAATATCAATCACTTCCTTTTATGAACATATAGCTTTAATGTTCATTTAAAGTATAGCAAATGAAAATATGTTTGTCAATCTGTTTGCTAACATATATCATATTTTTGATTATTTTTATGCAGTATCAACAATTATTAAGGCTGAAACTATAGAAACTAATGGAACAAAAGGGCTTATACTAATTCCACTTGATTATAACAAGCATAAAAATGCTGAAAACTGTTTAGCTTTGCATATCCGTCATAATTCAGCCTTTGTGCCCATATAAATTAGTATAATTCAAATAGGAGTGAGCTTATGACGGAAATAACGAGGACAGAAGAGCGCCCTGTCATCCTGGGAGAGTACATTATCGAGCATAAGGCGACCGTAAGACAGACCGCGCGCGAGTTCGGAATAAGCAAATCAACGGTACATATGGTTGTAACAAATTAGAACGGTTGAGGATGGTTTTGGAGGTAGGGAAGAGCAGCTGATTGGATTGTTGCACAAATCGATTATAATGATAACATAGGCTACAGCAGAACCGCTAAAACCGATTCTGCTGTAGCCTATTATATTATGGTCTATGAGGTTATCTTATTATTGTTCGGTATATCACTATTTTACGGTAACGCTGACTGGAGTGTATTTTGCGAGGGCTTCCCAAAGCTCACCTTTATAATCGCTTCTGATAACTCTTACCAAATAGGTTTTTCCGCTTTCAAGCTTTCCGCTCTCTCCTAAGCTGCTTATTGTTGCGGAGGTATCTGTGAAAGTACCGCACTTAACAAAGCTGCCCGTTCCTTCTTTGGCGATATAAACAATGTAACCCGGGGCGCCGGTTTCGTTCCACGAAAGCTCGATTGTGCCTTCATTTTCGCTGGCCGCCGACTTGATGACCGGCACGCTGTTTATGGGATAGGTCTTTGTGGTGGGCTTGGTTTCTTTTACGCTGGTGGTATTTTCGGATGAGTTGCTTGTAAGACCTTCTGGCAAGTCTACAATGTCAACTCCTGAGCTTAATGCTAATGTAACTATTGCATTGTTGCCTTCATTTCCCCAGAATGCCATATAGCTGAGTGATTCAAGGTGGTCAGGTAAATAAATCTCTCTGAGTGCCTTCTGGAATCCGAAAGCTGCATAGCCTATGTGCTTAACCTTTGAGCCTTCTTCAAATTTCACAGAAGTCAATGAATAAACATCATCGAAAATAAGCTCAGATTTATTGATTTTATATCTTATCGTTTTACTTTCTTCATCAACAGATGTTATTTCAATCGCATCATAGATAGAGCCATAAATAGTCATAAAGTTTCCACCCAAATGACCGTTCACATAATGCCAATCTTTTTTACGTGTTTTTTCGTCTATGGACATATCGGTATTGTAAAATGCATAGTTACCGATTGTTTCAACGCTCGCAGGAATGGTTATCGATTTTAACGAGCGGCAGTCGCGGAAAGCGCCGTATCCGATTTCTTTCAACTGCGATTTGCCCTCAAAAACTATTTCCTCGACAAAAAAATTATTCAAGAAAGCTTCACCATCAATCTTTTTAACAGTTTCGGGTATGACTATTTTTTTGACACCGGTATTTCCGAATCCGTTCCATGTAGCAGCGAGTTCAGTAACTGTATATCCATTGACTTTACTTGGAATGATAAGCTCTTTGCCGGGTTCAAGAGTTTCAGGGTTCAGAAAAGCTGCTGCGCCTCTAAACTCTGCTGGTGACCAGTAGTAAAATTCAATACTTACAGTGCCGTCTTCTTTTACAGTACATATATACATCGGGTCGTCTAAATCAGACGATTTATCTGCAAGCAGTCCGTTCAGCTTGCCTGTTTTAAGGTCGATACCGGCATAAAATTCGTCACCGGCTTTAAGATTTGAGCTTATGGTGGGGTTCTTAACCTTTTTTCCTGCATTTCCGGTAAGGTCGTTCGCGGCATTCACGGTAATCGTCAAAGGCGATGCCACTATGACGGTTAAAGCCATCACAATTGATAATATAAAGCTAACAATTTTTTTCATATCCATTCTCCTTAATAAGTATTTTTTTACAAGATACAGTACAGAATCGTTTTTAGATTAACTTATTGCGGCAGCAGTGATGAGTATCGCAAAAGATAATCACAAATGATATGCACAGAGACTGTTTTGCTAAGGACTTTGACCCTTTATCTCCAAGTTATTGACCCATGCATTTCTTATCATAGATTCGCCTCCACTTAATAGTTTTACAACATAAGCCATTATGCCCAATACATTGCACCGAAGTGCAACAGCTGTTCTTGACAAGCATATTCTTATATCTGTTAGATATAATATCATATTTATATATTCATGTCAAGCATAATCTTTTTTTGATAAACTATAAATAGATATTAAAGTCTGAAAAATTTTTCGGGCATAAACTTAACTTTGCGTTAAGGGAAAGGACAAAAAATGAAAGATATCTATGAAAAGCAATACCTTCAAATCGGGTTGAAGATTGCATATTACCGCAAGCTCCGCGGGCTTACTCAGGAGCAGCTTGCAGAAAGAATAGAACGAACGCCGGCGTTTATAGGCCATGTTGAGGCGCCGAACATCCGTAAGGCGGTATCGCTGGATACGCTATTTGACATAGCGGAGACTTTGGATGTCCCGGCATACAAATTTCTGATGTTTGATGATTGAAGATCAAGCTGTCTGGATTTTCAGATAGTATTTAATCATTTTTGATTTCTGCATTTGAATACAAATACCTGGCGGAATTAAAACTTTGTTATCTAAAAAATAATCTATAAGGAAGTGCAATCCATGCTTGAAATGTGCCTGGCTCTCATCACGGAGGAAAGTGATAAAGAAAAGTTTACAAAGCTATATTATACATACAACAAATTCATGTTCAGCCTTGCAATGTCGATACTTCATAATCATGCGTTGGCAGAAGAAACCGTTCAGGACTGCCTTTTGAAGCTTGCGCAGAATATGCAGAACGTGCCTGATGTTCCAAGCAAAAAAGCTCAGGCATTTATTGCAATCATGGTCAAAAACAAGGCAAGAAACAACCTTGAACTTGAACATCACAAAGATACTGAACCCATAGAAGATCATGAGTTTATATCCGACAGAATGATAGATGAGATTGTAACCGATTTTGGATACAAAAGAATCGTGCAGGAAATTGAAGGGCTCGACAGCATCTATAGGGATGTTATGGTGATGAAATATGTCCTTGAAAAGAGTACAAACGATATATCTGAATTACTGCAGATTCCGCTGCGGACAGTTGAAACCCGGCTTTATCGCGGCAGGAAAATATTAAAAGAAAAATTGGAGGGTATGTTTAATGAACAACGAGTCTAAGAACAAAATATTTGATGTTTTACTAACAGAAGCCCTCAAAGAGTATATGGATATCGAGCTGAATCAGATAAATGCACTTGCCCAATCCGAGTGCTGTGAGTTTTCGGACAAGTTTGAAAGAAAGGTGCATAGGATCGGGAACTCAATAGGCAGAGCCGACAGGATAAAAGCATTCGGAAAAGTTGTTTTTAGGACTGTTGTATCGGCAGCAGTTGCTTTTGGAATTGTTTTTGGTATGCTACTTACACAGCCGGAGGTTTATGCGGCTGTACAAAAAACCATTCGGACCGTCTTTGGAGAATATGATAAGCTTGAATATGTCGATGAGGCAGCTGATGATACTGTCATAAACGATAGCATTAGATTGGGATATGTGCCGGAAGGGTACTATTTGTCAGAAGGAGAATATACTCCGCTTGATGTCAGTCTTATTTATAAAAATGGAGAAAATAGGATTAAATTTGTATATGGATTTGCCAATGGGGAGTTTGATTATATTGATAATGAGCATAACGAGTACGAGCGGTTTATGCAAAATGGTATAGAGTTTTATTATTATAAATCTAGCGAAGAAAATTATTATGATGTTATTACTTGGTATGAAAATGGATATTCATTTATTATATATGCACATTTATCTAAAGACAATCTTGTCAAAATCGCCGAAAATATAGAAAAATAAGATTTGTGTGACGTAATTTTTGGTTTTCAACTGTTTATATATGGGGTAGTATATATAGGAGGAATAAATATGTGCATAACAGTCAAAAGGCTCATTGCTGTTTTTTTGTCACTTATATTAGTTGTTTGTTTTTCTACAACGATATCCGCAGTTGAACCAAGATATTCATATACTAATGGCATGACGGTACGACTCTATTTCATGGGTACAACGGCAAATTGTTCTATAAATATTACCGGATCGGAATTAGTAACAAGTATTGATAATGTAAATATTACCTTGACTGACAGCAAAGGAAATCTTGCTGGAACTTGGAGCAATCTTTCATCTACCGGTCAGGACTTTTATTTCTTTGATACTGTTCCAAACTTAAAAAAAGGAGAACATTATACTCTTACTGTTTCTGCAAAGGTTCACGCAGGGAATAAATCAGAAACCATTACAGGAACCGCTACAAACGATTGTCCGGCATAAGTTTAACAAAATAAATACTACCTCTATAAATAAAAAGCCTAATCGAAAATGGCAGTGCAGACGTTTTGTCTGCGCTGCCATTTTCGTTATAGAGCTTATTTTGAGGTTGATTAAATTTGCACAATATCTCTTTTTGCAAATTATTTAATATGACAAATAAATTACATTTTCTATGGGTTTTGACGTGATTCTTGATTCTGAACAGTTTTATATACAGAAGCGCGTAATAAGCTTTTTTTATGATTATTATCATAAAACAAACCGTGTAAACGCGATAATTATCAAGATTTTGTCAAAACTAAAACTGCAACCGAAGAGAGCAATACCGGGGAGATGCTCTACCTCGTCTGCAAGATATGCGATGAAGGCAGCGTCAGGAATGTCGCTGTTTTTCATATTCTAAAGGGGATATTTTTAAGCGGATAAGCCTAATGCTGACATTGTCTGCAAATATATCCTCAAAGCAAATATAAAACTGAGAGTATGCAAGTCCTCAGCTCCTTATTGGTAAAGTTGATTTTTGGTTCTTGGAAATACCGCATTTATTGCTGTATATAATTCTGTCAAATTAATAAAACAGCATCTTCTTGAAACTGTGTGTGAATAATACTAATTCCGCGTAAAAGTGCATAAGTGGGGTTTAGACAGCCCACTTTAAAATCGCCGCAAAACATCTATATTGCGTGCCTTGCAGCGATTCAACGACCATACAGGGTGCAGTCACATTTTTATGCGGAATAAGTATAAAGCGTTATCAAATCGGTGCTTTATGCTATGGAATCTCCTTGGCAATGAATATCTGCGTGATAGACCATTCGCTTAAGGCAGCTCATGTCCCTTTAAAATTGAAATATTTTCAAACAACTGTGCTTATAGCAAATACTGATTTCTCGTAAAGGTGTATAGTACTGATTCTGCGTAAAAGAAAGAGGCTGCTTAGGCAACCCACATACAGAATCACCACAAAACCGCTATATGGTGGGCTTTGCGGTGATTCAACGACCATGCACGGTCATGACCAAGTGTGGTCGGCACTTTTTAACGCAGAATAAGTATAGTGGCGCTCAGGCGGCCACGTAAAAATATATATCGCGGATTTTACAGCGATTTCGAGAAAAAAGTATAGCCGCTGCAAGTTTTCCGTAGAATTTATCCGAAAGCTCTGGCAATTACTTTATGAATTCGACACCAAGATTCTACAAAATATGCTATAATCACATTATGGAATACAACAAATGAAGGGGGACATCCCAATGTCGAATAATGATAATACTTTTAGTGCCATTCAACTCAACGTTTCACAACTACTTATAAATCTCGGCATTCCTTTAAGCCTGAGTGGTCATAGATATCTCTGCACAGCAGTAAACATATATCATTCGCTCGGCCATACCGACAACCGTATTAAAATTACCAAGGACATCTACCCAGCAGTTGCCAAACAGTATGGCACAACCTCTCAGTGCGTAGAAAGATCGATAAGACACGCAGTAGAAATCTGTTTTATGCGTGGAGACTTAAAGCTCATCGGTAAGATGTTCGGCTCAACAATCAACGAGACCAAGGGCAAACCAACCAATGGCGAGTTTATATCAACAGTTGCATATTGGATGGAGAATGATATATTGAGTACCGAGTCTTAAAATGATATCACATATATTCAAAATGTTAATCACCGCAGAACCATCGAGAAATGTGTTCTGCGGTGATTATTTTGGATTTTCACGGAACTATGCGTGACTAATACTGATTTCTCGTAAAAGTGTAAAGGGGTCCATATATAAAAATCGCCGAAAAACCGCTGTATGATTGGCTATGCGCCGATTTTACAGACACTTTTTAATGAGAAGCAAGTATAAAGTATAGTTCAATTATCCAACCTGTATGATGTAGGTGTTTATTCTAAAGTTGCCTTGAGATTATGTATCGCTCGGGTAAGCATTTTATAGAATAAGGGCAGGAGCTGCCTTAAGCGGATAGCCTATCGCAGATACTCATTGTCAAGGAATATCTGCGGCATAAAACGCCAATTTGATAACGTATTAATTGCACACAATTCCGTGAATGGAAGGTGCCTTGTATTTCGGAGTATGCCGGATATCCCACCATCTCAAGATGCTATACGTTTTGCTGAGGCTTAATCAAGGTTACAAACTTGGTTAGGCCTGAATTCGCTGAAATGATTCTGTATAAGTGTGCGATGCATATAAGCGTTTTCCGATGATTGGAGGGGGAGAGCAACTATAAGCATTAACCCATCACACTGCAAATCCAATCTTTCTGCTCATTTTATTTTGGGATGCGTCGTCCCAAACGATATTGTTCAGACAGATGGCTTTGCCATGCCGATTTATATGGTTGATTTATTCTGGTGCGAACTTTTGGCTTTTTGTGGTGGCTGGCTGAATTGTTTCATCGTGATAAGCCGCCAGTGTCAGGCAGATATCCTGTAAATAAAAAGATTTTACAAGCTGGATTAGCTTCATTCTGCCGAAAAGTTCAACATTAACTGGCATTTCTAAACGATCCATGCTATAATAAACCCATAATTTTAAAAAATCCCATGCAATAAATACCCCGCCTTACGGATTATTATAGTGAAGGGAGGATGCAACATCTATGATTGACTACTTGCCGGCAGTAAACAAATCAAGAAGGCTTGACGCGGATAAGCTTGAAAGCGAGCTAATAAGCATAGCTTCGGGCGACAAATCAGCTCTTGCTCAGTTCTATGGGGATACATATACCCCGGTATATAGCTACATCCTCTCATTCTTGAAGAACACCTATGACACCGAGGACGTTCTGCATGACCTTTATGTCAGCGTCTTCGTCAACGCCAAAAGCTATAAGCCGGGCGGCAAACCCATGGCTTGGATATTCGCAATCGCAAGAAATATGTCCTTAAAAAAGCTGAGCGAAAGAAAGCGCAGCGCCGATTTTGAGGACGAGGATTGGGAAAAGCTTTTGCCGGATGACGGGCTGTCATTAGAAGAAAACTATGCTATAAAAACCTGCCTGACCCAATTATCCCGCGAGGAGCGGGAAATCGTAGTCATGCACACAGTTGCCGGCTTTATGCATAAGGAGATTGCAAAAATAATGTCCCTGCCATTGGGTACTGTTCTTTCAAAATACAATCGTGCAATCAAGAAACTAAGAGTAATCTATGAAGGGAGAATTGATGATGAAAACAGTTGAAGATAGCTTAGCTTCTGGCTTTGAAAAGATTAAGAAAATTGATGTTTTGGATTCGGTTCTCGCTGATTGTGAAAGCGGAGGTGCTTTTATTATGGCAGAAAAAACCAAGCGCAATCCGATTATGAAATATCTTGTCGGGATGGCTGCGGTGCTCGCGATAGCCGTCTGTGCAGGATTGGCTATAGGCAATAGGGGATTGCTCGCCAACCCTCTATCGGCTGACGGCGATATAAACGCAAGGATATGCTTGGACGTCAACCCAAGCGTCGAGATAGCAGTAGACAAATCGGAGACGGTCATCGACGTCACCGCCGACAATGAGGACGGCGAAAAAATCATCAACGGTCAGAACTTCAAGGGAGATGGTCTTACAGAGACTGTTACAACCCTTGTAAACCGGATGGTCGACGAAAACTATATCACAAACCTGAAAAATTCGGTGCTGGTAAGCGTTGCTTCCCAGAACGGCGAGTTCGGCAAGGAACTTGAAAAGAAAATGTCTGACAGCATTTACGAGCTTCTTGGCAGCAAGAATATCGAAGGCGCAGTCCTCAGCCAGACCATCACCCAAGCCGACGATGAGCTTATGGCTCTTGCGAAGATGTACAACATTTCCTACGGCAAGGCGCTGATGGTTAAGGATATCATCGAAGTGGAATGCCACTTCACCTTTGAAGGCCTCGCAGCCCTATCGGTGAACGAGCTGTGCCAGATTCGGGAGAATGTCGGCTCGCAGAATGAAAGGATATCCGTAAACGGCTTGATCGGCTCACACTATATCACCGTTGAAAAGGCGGTTGAGGCTGCACTCAACGGAGCTTCGAGGTCTGATGTTTCGGACGTAGTAGTCATGCTTGAGGACTGGCAGGGCAAGGTTCAGTATCATGTATCATTTGTCACGTCGGACGGCAAGGCGCAGTCCTGCTATATCGACCCTGTCAGCGGTAAGGCTTTCGGACGGACCGACGGCGGCATCACAAGCGAATATGAGGTAGTATCTGCCGAGAATGCCAAGGATTTGGCTATAAGATACATCTGCGATTTGGACGGCGTTTCGGCAGAGGATATCGAGGTTGCCGACTGTATCATCACCTATGACGATAACGGCTATCCCAGACAGTATGTGACAATGCGCAGCCTTAAGGACGCCGCAACCACATATTACGCCTACGTCTATGACGAGAGCGTGCCCGCCGGGGTTTCGGGAAGCATCTACGGTGGAGCACAGAGCGCTTCCGGCATGAGCAAAAACGAAGCGCTGAATCTCGTCCTCGAAAAAACAGGGCGGAATTATGCCGACCTCACAAGTACTTATGAGCTGCGCTTCGGAAGCGCCGATTACTACCAATTCTATTTCTTAGATGATTTGGACATTAATTGGTATGTCAATAAGCAGACCGGGGAGGTTATCGGCGGTCAGAAATTTAAGCTTATAAAGTATGGCGGAGATGGCAGCTCAGAGGAAATAAAGCAATATGCCTTAGATGTGCTTTCTTTTGACCCGGACAACGTATTATTATTTGATGTAAGCCAATCGGAGATTCTGACCTTTGAAAAGGAAATTTTCGACAACCAGCCGGTATACTTCCTTACAATCCGTGATAACACTCCGGGCAAGGAGGCAAACACCGTCTTTGTACAGATAGAAGTTGTTGATGAAGAACGGACGTGGCACTTCCGTACGGATGACGAGCTTCTGAAAGCAGTGTCCGATGATCTGGAAGTGGATAAGTCTGAATTTGCAAATGTAGAGATTGAGGACGAGAAGATTACAGGATATACCAATGTTCGCTTCATCGTCGGTGATACCGATTATTGGTATGTTACGGTAAGAAGCTTTTACTCCAGCAGTAATATAATCGTCGCCAAGACCCAGAAGTCTCACAGTGAAAATGATTACCCGATTATATCCGAGGAGACTGCTGTTAAAACTGCGCTTGCATCGGTAGGTGCGGACAGCGTTGATGATGTCGAGAGCTGCGAAGTAAGCTTTGACGATGAAAAGAAGGAGTACACCGTTTCGGTAATCGTGTACAGCTCTAAAGTGCATAAGAATGTTTTCTGGGATTTCTATATCGACGGCTGTACCGGTATTAAGAAGGACTGGAAATATGACGACAAGGGTAACTACAGTTCCGTAACTATCACGCCTATGACCGAGCAGGAGGCAATAGATGTCGCATTTAAAGCTGTGGAGCGGTACGGCTATAAGAGAAGCGAATTGTCGGTATCTGTGGAAGCGGAAAGGGTAACTGCTGAATTCGAGCTTTACTGCTATCATATCACTCTGCGGGACAGCGTAACCGTGTTCACGACCGACGTCTACGGCGACATCCCGGCTCACAGCAACATATACAGCTATATAGATTACGAAGCCGTCAAGGCGACAAAGACCGGCAAGTATATTTCCGAGGAAATAGCCAAGGAAATAGCGGTCCGCGGAGTGAAGTATTTCTATAAAATTAAAAGTTGCACGCTCGACGAATCCGGCGAAGCGGCGATATATGAAATTGCCTACTCAACGCCCTACAAAACCGGCATAATGCATATCTCCGCCGAATCGGGAATGGTTATCGATGACAAAGAGCTGAGTTAATCGCAGCTGCCGAGCGGATTCAGACAAAATAATATCTCCCTCTGCCAAACGGTGGAGGGAGATTTTTGCATTGCTTATTTCGTATTCGCTTATTTTCTGATTACTTTCTTCGCGCTCTCAAGCGCGGCGATAACTCTATCGCACCAAGCGTCAAACTCAGGGTCTTCGTTCTGACACTCCTTGTGCGAAAGCACATATTCAACCGTCCTTCTGATACCTTCCTCCGCCCTGACGGTGGGGACAAATCCCGGGACAGCTTCCTTGAGCTTGCGGTTGTCAAACACAACGGTGTTCGCCTTGTCACCGATAAGTCCGCCGGTGAAGTCGTAGTCGCTGACATCCGCAAGAAACGTTGAGGAAACATAGTAGGGCTTAAGCTCCACGCCGAGACAGTCCGCGACAATTTTGTATATCTGATTCCATGTCAGTGATTCGTCGCAGGTGATCTGAAAAGCCTCGCCGATTGCATGGGGATTGCCCATCAGCCCGATAAAGCCCTTGGCAAAATCGCTGTTGTGGGTGATTGTCCAGAGTGATGTTCCGTCGCCGTGGATGATGACCGGCTTGCCATCAATCATCCTCTTTAACACCTGCCAGCTTCCGCCATTTCCGTGAACACCCGCAGGAACAGAGCGCTCATCATAGGTATGGCTTGGGCGGATGATAGTGACAGGGAAGCCGTTCTCGCGGTACATTTTCATAAGAAACTCCTCACAGGCAATCTTGTTGCGGGAGTATTCCCAGTATGGGTTGGCAAGGGCGGTGCCTTCGTTGATGATATAGCTTCTGACCGGCTTGTGATAAGCTGATGCCGAACTTATATACATGAACTGTTTCGTCTTGCCGTTGAACAGCCTGAAATCCCGTTCGAGCTGAGATGGGACAAATCCTATAAAATCGCAGACGACGTCGAAGCTCATGCCCTCAAGAGCCTCTGCGGCTTGTACTTCGTTGTTGATATCCGCTTTGATGAAATGCGCACCATCTCCGAGGATGTAATTCCGAGAGCCTCGGTTGAGGATGTAAAGCTCACAGCCGTTCTTAATAAGCTCCTTCGATATAGCCGTGCTGATAGTGCCTGTTCCGCCGATGAATAATACTTTCATGATGTTACCGTCCTTTCTAATAGATTATCTGATAATTGAAAAACTGTCTACTTGTCATATCCGTCTTATCTGTGATAAGGACTGTCAAACTGCGCTTCTGCCTTCTTGACAGCTTCCTCAATGGTCATGTCGGTAAAGTGCGGAGCGTTTAGATATCTGCCCGACTTCTTATCATCCACGAACGCGCCAACAGCGATTCCGGGAATAGCGCTTTCTGGAGCGTTGGGAGCATGAGGACCGCCAAGGTCGGTTCTGCACCATCCGGGGTCTGTGAGGTTTATCATGACGTCTGTGCCCTCAACCTTAGAGCCAAGGTCTATAGTTATCTTGTCAAGAGCGGCTTTAGAAGCTGAATATCCCGCCTGTTCTGGTTCAAGAGCAATTCCGCTGGTAGTATTGATGATTCTTCCGAAGCCCGCTTCGATCATCTTCGGCATGAAGTGATAGCATATCATCGCTGGTGCGATGGTGTTTATCTTGAAACTTTCGGTGAAGTCGGATACAGGTGTCGAGTAATAATCGGTTCTGTAAGCTATCTGCAAGCCTGCGTTGTTCATTACAATGTCAATCCTTACGCCGAGAGCATCGATATCCGAAAGCATCTTCTTGACGGCGTCAAGGTCGGAAAGCTCCGCACAAACGGCATACGCCTCAACTCCCATTTCTCTGACCTCCGCCGCAATCTTCTCGGAATGCTCCATAGTCCTGCTGTGAAGAACAAGGTTACAGCCCATTGATGCCATGAATATTGCCGTGAGATATCCTATTCCTCTGCTTGCGCCGGTGATCAGCGCCCATCTGCCTTTAACGTTAACCATAAATATCGCCATCCTTTCATAAATGATTATATCAGATAATTATTTTGGTTTTATGAAGATTGTATAAAGATTATATAAATATCAGTTAAAGTGCGGCTGTTGAGTGTTTTTGGCGGCTCTGAGATGGCTATAAGCGGCGGCAATTGTCATATATCAGAATTGCAATATACTGATAGCAGTACAATATTGTATACTAATGAGAGCAATATTCTACATACAGCAGTTATGGTTGGATTAATCCTGACTTGCACCTTCGCTTCCAAAAAATCATATCCATAAACAATATAAAAGCACACCGGAACCACAATCCGATGTGCTCTTTTTATAATCAACCTCAGTATTTGGTGAAATATAACAATATGTGTTGTAAAAAAAGGTACACTTTAGTTAACACCGCGTAAAACAATGAAAATCAATAAATCTTCAGGCATAATTGCTGAATTTTATGTCTTTTATTATACATCATTGCCTGTTTTATGTCAATAGAGAATTGTTAATTAAAGTGTGCTTTACTTACCAGTCGGAGGTGTGAAGGATGATTGAATTGTTCGCTCACAACCGAATAGCCTACGAATCGGCAGTAAAAATGCTGTCGGAAGTGGGCAAGGCTGCGGTAATCCACCCCACCGGCACTGGTAAATCCTTCATCGGATTCAAACTGTGTGAGGATAATCCCGAGGAAAACATAGTCTGGCTTTCACCGTCAGAATACATCTTCACCACTCAGCTTGAAAACTTAAAGGATGCCTGCGGCTATATTCCGGAAAACATAATCTTTCTGACATATGCCAAGCTTATGCTCATGACGGATGAGGAGATATTCGAACTCGATTGCGGCTATATAGTCTTGGATGAATTCCACCGCTGTGGAGCGAAAATGTGGGGAGAGGGAGTTAACAGGCTCCTGCATAGCCATTCAACCGTCCCGGTTCTGGGTCTTTCGGCTACTAATATAAGGTACTTAGACAATCAGAGAGACATGGCAGATGAGCTTTTCGAGGGCAATATCGCCAGCGAAATGTCTTTGGGTGAGGCTATAGCGAGGGGAATCCTTGCGGCTCCGAAGTATGTTGTATCTCTCTATTCATATCAAAACGAGCTTGAAGAATATGCTGCGCGCCTGGAAAGAGCAAAGGGAAAGCCCTGCTTCTCAGCTGCTGAGAGATATTTTGAAGCATTGAAACGCACTCTTGAAAAGGCGGAAGGTCTTGAAAAGGTCTTTGCCAGACACATGACCGACAAAACCGGCAAGTACATTGTCTTCTGCTCCGACTATGAGAATATGCAAAGCTGTATTTCAAAGGCTGGGGAGTGGTTCGCGCAGGTTGACCCGAATCCGAACATCTACTCGGTATATTCAAGTGACCCAAGCGCAGATGAATCCTTCAAGGCTTTCAAAAACGACAACAGCAATGCGCATCTGCGTCTTCTTTTCTGCATAGATGCCCTCAACGAGGGAGTACACGTCGGTGGCATATCTGGAGTGATACTGTTCCGCCCGACAACATCTCCTATTATATATAAACAGCAAATCGGCAGAGCTCTTTCGGCAGGAAAATCTTCTGAGAGAGATCGCGCGCCTATCATCTTTGATATAGTAAACAACTTTGAAAACCTCTACAGCGTAGGCGCAATCGAAGAGGAAATGCGCTCTGCGGTTGTATATTATCGAGACTTGGGCGATTCCGATGAGATTGTAACCGACAGCTTCGAGATAATCGACGAGGCAAGGGACGTAAGAAGTCTTTTCGAGAGGCTGGAGGACACCCTCAGCGCCTCATGGGAGCAGATGTTCCAGAAGGCTAAGGAGTATTACACCCAGCACGGCAACTTAGAGGTTGAGAGACGGTATAAAACGCCCGATGGTTACTCTCTGGGCAGTTGGTTATGCACTCAAAGAAAAATCCGTGCAGGAGAACAGTTTGGAACTATCAGCGAGGAGCGCATAGCCAAGCTTAATTCAATCGGCATGAGATGGCAGAGCGTTTCGGACATATCCTGGGAAAAATACTTCTCTGCCGCGCAAAAATATTACGACAACAACGGAAATTTAGATATAAAAACGCAGTACGTCACTCCGGACGGTATCCGTCTTGGCAGCTGGCTTGCAGGCATAAGAACCTGTCGCAAGAACGGTCTGCGAAGCTCGTATCTTACAGAAGAAAGAGTTAAGCAGTTAGACCAAATCGGCATGATTTGGAGCCAGCCGGACTACATCTGGGAAAGAAACTATTCTGCGGCACTTGAGTACTACAAGCAGCACGGAGACCTTGAAGTCCCTGCGGACTGCGTTATAAACGACGTTCGTCTGGGAAGATGGATAGTCAATTTGAGGACTGCGGCATCCGGCAGGGGCGGTTATGCTATGCCCACCGAATCGCAGAAGCAAAGGCTTGACGAGCTTGGCATGAGGTGGACGGATAAGGCATCCCGTCAGTGGGATATCGGCTATGCTCATGCGGAGGCGTTCTATAAAAGAAACGGCAATCTGGATATTGCAAGCTCATATAAGACCGAATCGGGCTACAATCTGGGCGCATGGATATCCAAAAACAGAACCGCTTACAAGACCGGCAGGCTCAGCGATGAGCGCATTGACAGGCTGAATTCCATCGGAATGATCTGGGATAAATCCAATAAGAATTCCTGGAGCGAATGCTATGACTATGCTAAGGCTTATTATATGGAGCATGGTGATTTGAACATCCCTGCGAATTACAAGGCAAACGGCATCTGGCTGAACAAGTGGCTCAATGAGCAGAAGCAGATTTATCTTGGGAAGAGACCCGGGAAGAGTTTGAGTCAGGAACAGATTTTCAGGCTTGAGGCTATTAGGGCGGGGATTGTGGATAGGAGTAAATCCGGTCGCACTAATGGAAAGAAACTGACTTTGATTAGAGATAATGCTTTATAAAAGTAGGATAGGACATGACATATTACTTGAATCCTGAATTGAATAAGATTCTATCTCCTGTGATTGTGAAGATAGGCAGTATCGAGCTGAAGTTTATCAACGGCAAGGAGTTATGTGAGCATAAATTTGACAAGCATTATGTCGTGAAAAGTGTCTGGGCAGAGAATGACATCATCAATATTGAATTGATTGAAAACAACGGTACTGACCTAAGTTGGATAGGTGAAGAGCCGGTCAGCTACTTTTGACGTTAATTATTTTCATCTACATGAATGAATCAATAAAGGTAAGGAAAACAGGTAATGCCGATTATATTGAATGAATATACAGGAAAGCCTATGTCTTTGCTGATACTTGGTGCCGGTGGTCTGGGTCAAGCTGTTGCGGAAATGGCTCAGATGTCCGGGTACTATTCAACAATAGCTTTCTTGGATGACAATCCGACGGATGAAAAGGAAGCATTATATCGCATTATAGGCAAGACTGAAGATGCAGAAAAGTTTGCTGGTACATATACTCACGCAATTCCTGCTTTCGGAAATAATCAGAGCAGATACTCTTGGATACAGAAGCTGAAGAGGTATGGCTACAGACTGACGCGTATCATCCATCAAAGTGCAATTATCAGTTCTACCACCAAGATTGGTGACGGAACGATTATAAGAGAGCGGGTCGTGATAAGCCGTGGTGTAGTCATTGGCGAAGGCTGTCTTATAAATATCGGCGTTATGATTGACCACAATGTGGTCGTCGGTGATGGATGTCATCTTCCGATGGGATGTATTGTACGTAATGAAATTCATATACCTGAATTGAGCGGATTTTCGGTTGGTCAAATATTGGAAACCGCTGATGAGGTATAGGAAAGGGAACAATAGAAATGATTGTTTTATATATACTTCTTGGAATGTTTATCTTTATGGGATATATAGCTCTCATAAGAAAAGAGAGTTCAGCAATCAATGATGATAATCCTTATCTTCATCCGGAGAAGAAAAATGCTCTTCCCGAGGATATGAGGGAGTACATAAAAGATGTAAAGAAGCCAGAACGCAAAAAGGGCATATATGAGAAGGTTTTTAAGAGAGCTGTGGATGTGATTTTGTCCTTCTGCGGACTTGTCATTCTAAGCCCGATTTATGTGATTCTTTGTTTGGCGGTCATTATAGACGATCCCGGTCCGGTATTCTTCAAGCAGAAGAGAGTAGGAAAGAATTGCACTTTCTTTAACCTTCATAAGTTTCGCTCGATGAAGATGTCCACCCCTCACGATATGCCGACACATATGCTTGAGAATCCCGATCAGTATATCACAAGGGTTGGAAAGTTTCTAAGAAAGAGCAGTCTTGATGAGCTTCCGCAGATTTGGGACATATTCAGAGGAAAGATGAGCATTATAGGTCCACGCCCTGCGCTGTGGAATCAGGCTGACTTGGTGTTTGAAAGAGAGAAGTATGGCGCAAATGATGTCACTCCAGGTTTGACCGGTTGGGCGCAAATAAATGGCAGGGATGAGCTTGAAATTCCTGTGAAAGCAAAGCTGGACGGTGACTATTGCAAGCGCATCTCGTTCCTGTTTGACTGTCGATGCTTTATCGGCACGATCTTTTCTGTAGCTCGTGGCGATGGCGTGGTTGAAGGCGGAACTGGGGAGATGCATAAGAAGGAAGAGACGGCCGAAAGATGAAGAAGATACTGATTACCGGTGCGAACAGCTATATCGGAACATCGTTTGAAAAATATTTAAAGATAAATTTTCCTGATGATTATGTGGTTGATACAGTTGACATGATTGACGGATCTTGGCGTAAAAAGGATTTTTCCGGATATGACAGCGTTTTTCATGTTGCGGGGATTGCGCATTCGGATAGCGGTAAAATTAGCGCGGAAAAGGAAAAGCTGTATTACGCTATTAATACTGATTTGACGATTGAAACGGCAAAAAAAGCAAAGGCTGATGGTGCAAAGCAGTTCATTTTTATGTCCTCTGCGATAGTTTACGGAGAAAGCGCGCCTATCGGAAAAAGTAAAGTTATAACAAAGGAAACGCCTGTCTCTCCTGCAAATTGCTATGGTGACAGCAAAGTGCAGGCGGAGAACGGTATTATCCAGCTGAATGACGAGAGCTTCCGGATTGTTATTCTTCGCCCCCCAATGATTTATGGAAAGGGCAGCAAGGGCAATTACCCATTGCTTACTAAGATAGCACTGAAAACACCAATCTTCCCCTATGTTAAGAATGAGCGTTCTATGCTTTATATCGAAAATTTGTGCGAGTTTGTCCGACTGATGATTACAAACAATGAGCGAGGAACCTTCTGGCCGCAGAATAAGGAATATAGCAATACCAGTGAGCTTGTGAAGATGATTGCTAAGGCGCATGAGAAGAAAGTTTTTCTTGTTAAGGGGTTTGGATGGGCTCTAAAGTTGATGTCTCATATGACTGGGTATGTTAATAAGGCGTTTGGAAACTTAACTTATGAAGAACATTTAGGGGATTATAAAGATGACTATAGGCTGTTTACATTGGACGAGAGCGTAAAGGAGACAGAGTTATGATAGATGCAACTGCAATCATAATGACAAAAAACGAAGAAAAAAACATTGTTGACTGCTTGAAGTCTATGGAGGGATTTGCTAAGCGATGTGTTGTTATTGATTGCGGCAGCACAGATAAAACGGTGGAGTTGGCAGAACGTTATGGGGCAAGTGTTTATTTTCATGAATTTGAATATTATGCTCGTCAGTTTAATTGGGGAATCAAAAACTGTGATATTGATACAGAGTGGATTATTAGATTAGATGCAGATGAAAGATTTACCGAGAAATTAAATAAAGAAATTGAGAAGTTGATAGCAGAAAATAAAAACAAACCAATGAACGGAATTACTATAGAAGCAGATTTGTATTTTCTTGGACGTGTAATGAAGCATGGTCTTAGAAATAAACGAAAGATGATGTTGTTCAAGAAGGCATATGGTTGTATTGAAGACCGACGTCGTGATGCACACAGCATTATTTCCGAAGGCTTTTCAGTAAGCGCTAAACATCGTTTTATTCATTATGATTTTAAAAACGTTGATAACTATATAAAGAAGTATAATTGGTATGCAACACGGGAAATGCAAGATTATATTGATTATGTTCACGGTGCGGATACAAATATAAACACAGATGCTGCCATATTAGCCCAGAGAAAAAAGAAATTTGGGCTTTATTATAAGGCACCAAAGTTTTTTAGATGCTGGGCATGGTTCATTTATAACTATTTCTTTCGTGGAGGATTCCTTGATGGTAAGGAAGGTCTTGTTTTTTGCTTTTTAGAATGCTATTGGTATCGTTTTCTTGTAGATGCTAAGATTTATGAGTATGAGAAAAACGGCGGTGAATTTGAAAAACTGAAGGCGATTGATTGAATCACTTCTTATTTAGAAATGGATATGTGGAGGAGATATGAAACCATTTAAACGAACACTACTTACGAATGCACTATTTTATTTGCTTCCATCGTCTAAAGCACGTATAAAGTATTTAAAAAAGCATAAAGTTTTTGCGGGATTAGGAGAAAAATGTTTTTATCAAAGTCGGAGAATTCCGGTCGAGCCTAATTTAGTTATGCTACATAATAATGTTGTGATTGCTTCAAATGTTTACATCATTCCCCATGACATAATACATATAACTTTTAATAATGACGGAACATTTGTTTCCAATGGGGGGGTACAACATTCACCTTGGATGTGTAGAGATTTTAGATAATTGTTTTATTGGTTCTAACTCAATTATTCTACCTAATGTAAGAATTGGACCGAATGCAATTGTTGCGGCAGGTGCTGTTGTGACAAAAGACGTGCCTGAAGGAACAATTGTAGGGGGCAATCCCGCTAAAATAATAGGCAAATACGAGGAATTAAAGAAAAAACGCATTGACGATATGGGTCTTCTGGGAACGAAAGCCGATAGAGAATCAGGGCTATGGAAAAAGTTTTATGATGAGCGAATGAGGAAATAAGTTTTATGAGTATAGATAAACTGGAAATATGGGTTCATGACCATATTTTGAAAAATGACAAAATAAGGCATTTTATATATGGAGCTTACCAGAGAGTGCTGTATATGACATCATCCAAGTTCCAGTTTGAAGGAGATATTGAAAAAATAACCCCCAATGATGGTTATGAATATCTGTTTGGATATTATGATAAGTGTCCGTGGAGCGACGATGGTCGATATCTGTTGGCGTTGAAGGTGAAGAATGCTTTTTCGGAAGCAGATTCAACCAAGCCTGTCGAGATTGTTCGTATTAGTGTTGAGAGCAAGTCTGTAGAGACACTGACCATCACCCATACATGGAACGTGCAGCAGGGATGTATGGCTCAGTGGCTATCTAATGATGAGATTCTGTATAATGATTTTCGGAATGGTTCATACTGTGCGGTTGTATTGAATCTAATTAATAAAAGCGAGCGTATAATTGAAATGCCTGTGTATGCTGTATCAGCAGATCGCAGGACAGCTTTGTCATTGGACTTTTCCCGTCTCCACAGACTGCGCCCTGGATATGGTTATGCGAATATCCCGGAAATCACAAAAGATGAGAAATGCCCAGACTCAACGTGCATATGGAAAATTAATATTATAAGTGGAGAAATTACTCCGCTTCTGAAATACACCGACTTTGCCAACTTTGAACCACGACAGGAAATGGAATGTGCCGAGCATAAAGTTAACCATCTGATGATCAGCCCCGATGGACTGCGTTTTATGGTGTTGCACAGATGGTTCAAAAACGGCGTTAAGTACACACGCCTTATCACTTGCAATATAGACGGAACGGAAATGTTTAATCTAAGTGATGATGATTTTGTTTCACACTGTTGTTGGAAGAATAATAAAGAAATTTTATCTTATTTAAATAAGAAGGATGGCGGTAAGGGTTACTATCTGATGAAAGATAGAACACATGAATTTAAACGATACTGGAAGCAGCTGGCAATGGACGGACATCCAACGTATTCATATGACGGGAAATACGTGGTAACAGATACTTATCCGAACCGTCGCAGAATACAGTCTTTATATATTATGAACGGTAGTAGTGTAACTCGCATAGCAAGGGTTTTCTCTCCGTTTAAGTATGGCGGAGATACTCGATGTGATTTGCATCCAAGATGGAGTAGAGATGGAAAACAGATTTGCTTTGATGCTTCTTTCGGCGGGAAAAGGTCGGTATGTTTAGCAACCACTGAAACTGCTTTGAAAAGTGCGAAACCTGCAAAATGGATACCGAATTCAGTAGCCAAAGTAAGCATCATTATTCCATGCTACAATTGTGAGGCGATGATAGATGAAACAATGGAGAGCTTGGAAATGCAGACTTGCAAGGACTTTGAAGTTATTTGCATTAATGATGGCTCTACCGATGGTACTGAAAATAAATTAAACGAATGGAAAAATAAACAGGTATTTAATGTTAGCATTATCAATCAGGAGAATTGTGGCGTAAGTAAGGCAAGGAACAAGGGAATAGAAGAAGCTAAAGGTGAGTATATCTTATTTTTAGATTCAGATGATATATATAATAGCTTATATGTTGAGTCTATGCTTAAGGCAATAAAGGATCATGATTTGGCGTATTGCAGACTTAGTAGAAATTTAGAGGATGTTTATCAGTGTCATGCAAGTGAAATTAACTGCATTGAGCAAGACATTGAAACAGCGATGCACAAGCTCTTGTTTGAAATGGGTAGATATGGCTTCTACTGCTATATATATAAAACAAGTGTTATTAAAAA
>ENA-UOOD01000901-UOOD01000901.1-human-gut-metagenome-genome-assembly--contig:-CS67-NODE-901-length-33180-cov-19.903819_pt1 | contig 33180 bp, 38 predicted proteins | sample MGYA00242464_ERZ724011 | MGnify/ENA metagenome assembly ERZ724011 | reverse complement strand
CACCCAGCAGGTTCGCTGCTTCTACGCGAAGAAGGAGGACAGACATGCAAAATAATGACAAGAAGGTTCTGCTTCGCATCAGCAACCTGAAGCAGTATTTCCCCCTGAAGGGCGGCCGTTTCGTCAAGGCTAACGACGGCATTACGCTGGATATCTACGAGGGCGAAACGTTCGGCCTTGTCGGCGAGTCCGGCTGCGGCAAGTCCACCCTTGGCCGCACGATTCTTCAGCTGTATCACCAGACCTATGGCCGTACCATGTACTATGGCCGTTCTCTGGACGATCTGGCGCCGAAATACGTCATTGACACTGTCAAAAATCTTAAATCCCGCCGCACAAAACTCAGAGAGTTGGAGCAGAAGCGCGACAAGCTTGAAGCCGAGTACGCGAAACTTTCCAAGAAGGAGCAGTATGCCAAGCACGGCGAACTCGACGCTGCCCGCAAGCTGGCAGAGGATGCGTTGCTGGATATCACAAAGATCGTCGGCGGCTTCCTCGTGGTTGATAATCTCGATCCCGTGATTGCGGCCTATTCCAAGGATTACGCCATTGCATACAAGCTGTCCTCCATGGAGGAAAAGCGGCAGGAACTGCAGGTAGACGTAGACGACGCGGAATATGCGAAGAAAACTGCTGAGAAAGCGGGCAAGTCTGCCAAGGACGGCCAGCTGCAAAGAGCGCAGGAAAAGCTGAAGCAGTGTGACGACCAGATTGCTGCTCTGCGCGCGCAGCTTAACGCTGGCCGCAAAGAGATTGAGGCGCTGCGCGCCCCGTATGCAAACGACCCCGAATTCCAGAAGTACGAAGCCTACCGCGACGACGGCATCGACCTTGCCAGACTCGAGTATAACGAGATGCGCCGCCTGCGCCGCGACATGCAGCTGATTTTCCAGGATCCGTATTCCTCGCTGAACCCGCGCATGAGCGTCGGCCAGATTATCAGCGAAGGCATGCAGGCGCACAACATGATTAAGAAAAAGGACGCCCGTATGCAGGAGATGGTCCTGAAGATCATGGACGACTGCGGCCTTGCACCGTACTTCCTGCACCGCTTCCCGCACCAGTTCTCCGGCGGCCAGCGGCAGCGTATCGGCATTGCCCGCGCGCTCGCCACGAAGCCGAAGTTCGTCGTCTGCGATGAGGCTGTCTCCGCGCTAGACGTGTCCATTCAGGCGCAGATCATCAACCTGCTGCTTGATCTGAAGGAACAGCAGAATCTGACCTACATGTTCATCACGCACGACCTGTCCGTCGTCAAGTACATCTCCGACCGCGTCGGCGTCATGTACCTCGGCACGATGGTCGAGTTGGCAGCGGCTGACGAGATCTTCCATCACCCCATCCATCCGTACACCGAGGCACTGCTCAACGCGATCCCGACCACGGATACCGTCGGCGCGAAGGAGTTGTCGATCCTTGAGGGCGACATCCCCAGCCCGGTGAATCCGCCGAAGGGCTGCAAGTTCCATACGCGCTGCAAATACTGCACGGAGATCTGCACGCAGGTCGTTCCGGAGTGGGAAGAGGTTCGCCCGAACCACTTCGTCGCCTGCCACCACAAACTTGAGGTGAAGGAGTAAGCCAATGCTGTTCCAGAAGAGAGTAGACCGCGCGATGCGCTATCAGAAGGAGCGGAATGAAGCGGCGGAGCAGAAAAAGCCGACGGAGGAGGACAAGGATGCCGTCAGCAAGAAGGACTTGCTTGCGATGATCCTGTCTGCCATGCTGGTGATCCTGCCGGTCGCAATTTTGGTTCTGCTTGGCATTGCGTTTGGCTGCTACTTTCTCTTCTTCCATTGATCTGCTTTATATGCAAAACGCCCCGGCATGCACAGCATGCCGGGGCGTTCAATGTATCACAGATAATTCCGCTTATAAAAAAACAGAAATTTGAAAAACAGAAACTCCCCTGCGCCGAAAACGAGGCAGGGGAGCCTTGCTTTTTTCATACTGCGCAGACCTGGCGGGAAACTTTTTCTATCAGCTTCTGATAGACTGGGCACATGGCGGGCTCGGAAACGGACGGCAGAACGTCCTGCACCGAGAGCCAGCGCACAGCGCTGTTTTCATCTGGCTTGCAGCGGAGAGGAGCCTTGTCATCAGCCTCCAGCAGATACGTCGCGTTCAGATGCAGATGTGCGCAGACGAATTTCCCGCGCTTGACATGCGGCGCGACGTGCAAGATTTCGAGCGAGAAAATTTCCGGGGAGACAGGCACGGCCAGCACGCCGGATTCCTCGTTCGCTTCGCGCAGCGCGACGGAAAGAAGGTCTGATTCCCCGTCGGCATGGCCACCGAGCCAGGCCCAGGACTGATAGAGATTGTGATAGGCCATGAGCACCTTCGTCCTGTCCGGATTCACGATCCAGCAGGATGCGGTGAAATGCGCTGTGGCGTTTTCACGCGTAAGGAGATCGGAGAAGCCGTCCACGTCGGCCAGCATCTGCCGCCGGTCGGCCTCCTCCTGCTCGTTATAAGGCACAAACGCCTCGATTTGTGCACGCAGGCGGGAAAGATCAGTCATGTTCGTAGGCCATCATCTTGTCAATGCGCCGCTGGTGACGCTCGACACCGGAAAACGCCGTGTCCAGCCACACATCGACGATCTCAAGGGCCAGCATTTCGCCCGTCACGGCAGCGCCGAGAGCCATCATGTTGGTGTCGTTGTGCTCACGGGTCAGTCTTGCGGACATGGGATTGTCGAGCAGCGCACAGCGGATGCCTTTGACCTTGTTGGCCGTGATGGACACGCCGATACCGGTCGTGCAGCAGACAATGCCGCGGTCACATTCGCCGCTGGCGACAGCCTGCGCCGCCGGGCCTGCGAAGTCGGGATAGTCGCAGCTGTCCTTGGTGTAGCAGCCGAAATCCTTATAGGCAAGGCCGCGCTGTTCGAGATGCTTCATAATGGCGTTCTTGAGATCAAGCGCGCCGTGGTCACATGCGAGAGCGATCATAGGGGTGTTCCTCCTGCGGTTTTTTTCTCTATTATACCGCAGGAGGCGCGAAATGCAAGCGCAATCAAAGGCGGCACAGCCTTTGCTTTTTAATGTCTCACGCTCAGGAAAATCTCAATAACTGTATCGCTGTCATCAAACCGCAGCGTGGCACAGAAATTTTCTGTATAAAATCTCATGTGATAGCTGGTATCCGCACCAAGAAACGCATACGAAGACGCCGCATTGCTGCCATACAGATCCTGTGTCCGGTAGTATTCCTGCGGCAGCGTCAGAAGCTGCACCTGCGAATCGACCGGGATGGTGTCCAGAATGCTTTGCAGACTGCTGCCGATCGCCGCGCCGCGCAGGAAAGACGGAGAGAATGTGCCGCTGTCCGCTGACGGTGTGATATCGACGGAATCGAGCCGCAGAACGCGGTCAGAATCCGGCGTAAAATAGTAGCTTACGCCGTCAACGGTGAAATTATCGCCCGGCATCCGGCCGCGCCAGACGCGGCTGTTCCGGTAGCTCTGCGCCGTTTTCACCGCCGTCTCATAGTCCATGCCGAGATAGACGCCGTTGGGCAGCGTCAGCTCGCACGGCTGGACGGGAACGGTTTTATTCGTCTCTGCTGCCGCAGGCGGTTCATTCGGGCCGGAAAGGAACACATCCGACAGCAGGAAATTGACATTCGCCGTTCCGGACAGGAAAAAGACCTCCATGTTTCCGGCGGACAGCAGCCCGGTGTGGCTGTCCTGCTCGGAAATGCCGAGAAACGCCGCTGTGTCCTCGTATTCCGATTTCAAGAACCAGTAGACAGCGTTTTCACGCGGGCCATCGACGACGGTTTCCGCGCCGGTTCCCGCAGAGCGGTACACAAGCGACGTTTCCCAATGCCGGGCGCATCCTGTCTTATTCTCAGGGCACGGGACAGAGACAGACCGCACAAGCAGCTGATGCGTGCCAACCTGTGCCAGAAGCGTTGTGTCCAGTACCGTGCCGTCGGTATCCAGCGGGGTGAAGCTGGCCGCCATCTGCTTCAGAAGCTGTCCCTCATAGCGGGTCTGCAAATACGGGCTATAGCCAGAGGATGTTTCCCTGTCCTCGCCCAGCGTCCAATGCACGCGCACCTCATAGCAGCCGTCGGCTGCGCCGAAGAGGTATACCAGTTCATTTTCTGCGCCGGAGGCCAGCGTGAAGACCGTATAGCGGTTGGTCAGCTGGGAATCGAATCCCTGCGCGATATAGTCCGCGATGCGGCTGGAAACGTCTGTACCGGCGAGAAGTTCCGCTTTGAGCGTTGAGCCTGTCAGATGTGTGCTGGATACCAGACCGCTTTCGTCATAGTCCCAGCCGGTCGTGGGCAGGTATACACCCCATCCGCCGGCTTCGTCCGGGAAGGTGGAGAAGTACGCGTCAATATGAACGGGTCTGCCGTAGCCGTCCATGCCGTTGTAGAAGCTTGGATAGAAATAGCCGTGAATGTTATTCGCGCCGTGCGTCGCGGCGTAAATGTCGCGCAGATAGTCTTTCAGGCGCCCGGGCTGCTCATAGACGGACAGCGCTGTGCCATCCGTGTCCTTTGTCCAGCCGAGCAGCCGGTAGTCCTGCGTTTCGCTGCGATAGGTGACGGTCACGAGGTAGCGGGTGCCGTCCACCAGATATTCCTGCCCGTCGATATACGACAGGCCGGTATCGGTGCCCAGCATGAAGGTACGCCCGTCGGCATTTTCCGGCGCAATCGCAATTTTGTAACTCCACAGCTGCAAATCTCCCTCCGGGTCGAGGTCGGACAAGGAAGCAAGCTGTTCCAGATTCACCATCTGCGCGTCTCGCACCGTATCTGTTACAGTTTCAAAGCCGCCGTCGGTCAGCACCTTGTATTCAATCGGCTCCGGCAAAATGACCTGTGCGATATAATATTCGGCGTAGTCCTGTATGCTGGAAAAGAACTCGCTTGTCGGGAGCGTGCTGTCTGCCTCTGCGGGGCCGTCAGCGGCGGTGGAGGCCGGTGTGTCTTCCTCCGGCTGCTCTGTGCCTGTCTTCGGGTCAGTCAGGAAGCACACGGCCACGGCGATAGACACGAGTACCGCCGCCAGCACGACCCAGAACGCGGGCTTTTTGTAATTTAAAACAGACTTAATGCGCCCCTTGACACCTGTTTCGCCGAAGGCCAGCGGGCAGGCCGTAATCATCCGGCGCGGGACGCTGCATTGCAGCAGCGCACGGGAATAAGCCGTCTTGCAGCCCTCTCCCAGCTCGCGCACGACCTTTTCATCGCAGGCCGCCTCGATATCGCGGCAGAACAGGATATACGCCAGCCAGCAAACGGGGTTGAACCAGTACGCCGTCAGGAGTAGGAAGCCCAGCGGCTTCCAGAGTTGGTCGCCACGCTTTAAATGCGCGCGCTCGTGCGCCAGAACCATGTCCTGCGCGCCGGGCTCCAGCCCAAAGGGCAGATAAATTCTCGGCCGGAACACGCCGAGGATGAACGGGGACGGGACGAATTCCGACTGGAACACGTTCCCCTCCAGCCGCACCGCCGTGCACACGCGAAGCCGCAGGCGCAGCGCGGAAATCACCGCGTAAAGAAACAGCACTGCGCAGCCGCCGAGCCAGACCCACGCGGCAAGCCACGTCAGAATTTGCAGCGGATTTGCGCTCTGCGCAGGATCGGGCGTAAACGCGGCCTGTAAGGGTGGATTTACAATGGCATCAACCGCTGGGATGCCGCTTGTGATGGCGGGCTCGACGGAATAGACGATCTCGGGCTGCACAGTCTCCGCGCTCGGGATGAGGCTCAGGACGCTTTCGACCGAAACCGGACACAAAAGCCGCACTGCCGCCAGTGCCCACAGGGCGCATAGCAGCCACTTCGGTGCTTTCTTGAACACCAGCCGTATCAGTACAATCGCAAAAATCAGAATTGCCGCAGACAGGCTGCGGTTGAGAAAGCCGAGAAATACATCGGTCATGGCCGCTTCTCCTCATAGCCATCAATCATGGCGCGCAGTTGGTCAACCTCATTCTGCGAAAGCTTTGTCTTGCGCGCAAACGCTGCAACAAATGCGGGAAGCGAACCCTCAAACGTCTTTTCAACCAGTTCGTCCAGTTCCGCCGCCTGTGCCTCGTCTTTGGAGACGAGCGAGGAGACAAAGCCATTTTCGTTTTTCACGACGCCGCGCTCGGCCAATCGGTGGATGACCGTATACGTCGTCGTCCGGCTCCATCCAAGCCTTTCCCGGCACAGCTTCGCCAACTCTGCGCTGGGCAGCGGTTCATGCTCCCATAAAATCAAGCAGAACCGGTATTCACTTTCAAAAATTTTCGGGGTGGACATAGGTTGTTCCTCCTTGTCTAATGCGTTAGACTCTAACTGTAGTCTAACGCATTAGACCGCTTTTGTCAAGCCCCGCTGTACGCGATAAACGCGCACAGGATGCCAATGTTGCCTGAGGCATATTGGAAACAGACTTGTGCCATCCAAATGCGGCCACGGTATAGATAGGACGCCTATGTTCTGGTATATGCACAGCTGTCTAATTACAGTCTGTATGTACAGGCCAGCACAGCACATTCGGTTGCACACGTCAAAAAATGCCGGTAGGTTTTTTGCAACTTTTTCTGTCTCATCTGCTTGACAAGCGGGAATATCTGTGGTAATATATCCGAGCAGTTGGAAGACTGTAAACGCGCGAGTGGTGGAATTGGCAGACTCGCTAGATTCAGGTTCTAGTGTCCACTCCGGACGTGCGGGTTCAAGTCCCGCCTCGCGCACCACATAGAAAACCCTTGAAAACGCTACGTTTTCGAGGGTTTTTCTTTATGCTGAAACAGGCGTTTTCCCCTAAGTTTTCCCCTTACAGAGTTTTTACGCCTTTTTTGCCGCCTGAATGCCCTCAATAAAGCTGTCCATTCGCTTGGCGCTTTCCTTCCGCATTTGGTCGGTCACATGCGCATAGGTATCCAGTGTGAACGCTGCCGTGTGGTGTCCCAGATTCTCCTGAACGGTTTTGATATCGTCACCAGAGCGGAGCGCGGCGACTGCATAACTGTGCCGCAGATCGTGGAAACGCGCGTTTGGAACGCCTGCTTCGGCAGCCAGCTTTTTAAAATGCAAATAAACCGTTTGTGCGCACAGATTCTTTCCGAGTGAATTTGTAAAAACAAGATCAAGCGGGTTACTCCATGCAGGGCCGGCTTTCAGCCGCTGCTCGTTCTGCGACTTTCGCTGCCTGGTCAAAATCTGCATGACGTATTTCGCCGGTGCAACAATACGGCTTTTCCCGTTTTTGGTCGGAGCGAGGATATACTCGCCGCCGGTACCGCGCACCTTCTGAAGCTGCTGCTTGATCGTAATTGTCCCGCTCTTGAAATCAATGCAGTCCCATGTCAGGCCCAATACTTCACCTTCACGCATTCCTGTGAAAAGCGTCACGAGATAAACCGCTTCGTATTCGTGTCCTTTGATCGCATTGAGGAACGCAACCATTTCGCTGTCCGCAAGCGGCTTGATCTCGGCCTTTTGAACCTTTGGAAGATCTGGCTTATCGGCTGGATTGTGCCGGATATATCCGAGCGAAACGGCCTTTTCCAGTGCTTTGTGCAGGGTTCCATGAACATTCTTTTTTGATTTCGCCGAAAGCGGTTCTTTGGTACGCTTATTTGTGAGATTGTTATAAAGCCGCTGGACATCGACTGCATTTAATTCGGACAGACGCTTTGCACCTATGGCCGGTTTCAGATGTTGCTCAATGTTGGCTTTGTAGCTTTCTACTGTGCGCGGTTTCACGCTGTTCAGATACTCAGCAGCCCAAGTGTCAAGCCATTGCCCGACAGTCATTTTTGATGGCTCAAAATAGTCCCCCGCGTTGACTGCAACGGCTGCGGCCTGCATCTTTTCACGAACTTCCTTCTGCGTTTTGCCAGAGAAGCTGCGGCGGATCTGTTTGCCGGTGCCGGGGTCAACACCGACTGTTACCCTTGCTTCCCAATACGAATATTCCCGGCCTTCCCGAAGGACGGTCTTCTTGCGGATGCTGCCCGTGCCCTGTGCGGCACGGGTATTTTTCTTTCTTGGCATTGTAATTCCTCCCGTTTTCCTGTATGATGAGAGGGCAGTAGGCCGTGCAAAGTTTACTGCCCCTATAGCCGCCTCTGGTGCTGAGAACGCCAGGGGCGGCTATTTTTTACTATTCGTCCGTTTTGTATGGCATTTCGTATAATGAGAGTTCATCTGTAATGCACTGAATTACGCGATTTCTATAAATATCATTGATTTCAATGCACGGAAAGTCGCTGCCCACGATATTAGATGGAAAAGCTTCGTCAATGCGGTTTTGGGCAGAAATCATTTTGCGAACAAATTTTGAGTAATGCGTGTCGCTTTCTAGCTTTCGACTTTCGACGGCAAATCGTTGATAAGTGTTTTGCGCAGCTTCTTTGAGGACAAATTCGTCTGTGGTTTCTTGATTATCTTCGCCAAGCTTCTTTAGTTCTTCTTCAAACAAGAAATCGTTTAATTTTGTTAGTATATGGGTTGCGGCTAAGGCGTTTTTGTAGTTGAATAAACTTTCGAGAAGAAAGCTTAAGAAGGAAAAACCATATCGGGGATCTGGTGCATAACTCTCTATTGACTTGTTCAACAACTCAAAATAAGTACCATCGCAGTTGAGTTCTGATTCTTTAGCAAGAATAATTTGTATTACGGCTTTTGCAGTTAGGCCGGTCATTTTGCAGATCGCCTGAATACTTTGATCTGGCGTTTTCTCATCTGTCAAACCGAGAAGATAATCAGCAGAGACATTGCATTTTTCGGCAATCTGCCGGAGAATAAGCGCGTCCGGAATACGCTGCCCGGATTCATAAAACCCGACGGTCGGGCGCGATATACCGAGAAACTTTGCAAACTCTTCCTGTGTGCGCTTGCCACGTAATTCAATAAAACGATCAGCGAAAACAGGCATCCTACGTTCCATTTGTTATCACTCCATGTCTGAAAATTCTTCATGAGTTATCTTTTGAAGAAAAAATTCTTCGATAGTTGCTTTTGCTCTTGTTGTTTGCTAAAATCATGATAGCAGAAAACATGTGCAGAGTCAACAACAAGTTTTTATGGAGGTATCAGAAATGTGCAACAGGGATATCAGACAGGCTGCGGCGAATGCAGGGGTTCGTCTCTGGCAGATCGCGGCTGCAATCGGACTGAATGACGGTAACTTTTCCAGAAAACTGCGGATGGAGTTACCTGCGGAGGAAAAACAAAAAATCTTCGGAATCATCGAAAAACTGTCGAAGGAGGCAGGGTAATGGAACGCACGGAACAATTAGCATTCACGCCCTCGCAGGCGGCAATGGCGGCCAGCGTCAGCCGCCCGACGATTTACCGCTGGATGCGGCTTGACGGCTTCCCGGTTGCGCGCATTGGCGGCTGCACACGGATTCCGGCGGAAGCGTTCCGGGAGTGGCTTAACCGGCAGGCGGGGGTACGAGAAAATGCGAATTGAAAAAGAAAAAGCCCCTGCCGGTGCTGGAACACCGACAGAGGCGCGGAACGAAGATTTTGAGGTCAATCATTCCGCTTTTGATTCTATCACGGACGGCGGGAAAACGCTACATATTTCTGATTTGCTTCACCCCGGCGCAGAAAACGGAATCAAGCTACTGGAGCTTGCAGCCCTTGTCGGTGAGGATGAGCGAATTGTGCGGCGGCGGATTCAAGCAGAGCGCAAGGCAGGCAAGCTGATTCTGTCGGATTGTCTGCATGGCTATTTCCTTCCAGCAACTGAGCAGGAAGCGCGGCGTTTTATTCGATCCATGAGCGGCCGTGCAGCTGAAATCGCTGCTGTCAGCCGCGCGGCAGAAGCGGCATTGGCAGATCTGTCCGGTCAGACGATGGTAGAGGGGTGGGGCAATGTCTAAGCCAGGTGTCATGTTTTACTTTGATGTCCGCCCGTGCATCAAGCGACTAAACTTGAACGAAAAGGGGCAGCTTTTCGAGGCAATCTTGGACTATGCTGAGAGTGGCATTGAGCCGGAACTGGACGGTGCTTTGGGTATCGCGTGGGACTTTATTCAGCCGCGCATTGACCTTGATTCCGAACAGTATGAATTGAAGGTTGAAGGAAGCCAGTATGCAGCCTTTTCGAGAGAACGAAAAAAGCTTGGACTTGAACCGATTTCTCGTGATGAATGGCGCTCTATGACTGATATCGAACGATGCTCGGCAACATCGAGCGATGAAAATGATGCACCAGAGACATCGGGCGATATCAAACGATATCCAAATTCAAATTCAAAATCAAAATCAAATCCAAATAATTTAAAGAGAGAAGCGGCGGACAAGCCGCCGCGCGCTTCGCGCTTCACCCCGCCCACGGTTGAAGAAGTCAGGGTTTATTGTGCGGAACGAAAGAACAGCGTCGACGCGGAACGCTTCGTCGACTTCTACGCTTCAAAAGGGTGGCTTGTCGGAAAGTCAAAGATGAAGGACTGGCGGGCCGCTGTGCGGTCTTGGGAGCGGTCAGATTCACAGCAGAAGGCGCAGGACAAAGACAGGATTCGCAGCTACGACGCAGACGAGTCCTTTGTGTGAGGGGGACAACGATATGGACATATTAAACATGGTGAATCAGTTTGCAGGAGAGATGGGCCAAACGGACACCCCTGGAGACTACCGGGAAAACGGCCTATTGCGCTGTGCCGTTTGCGGTGAGCCGAAGCAGGCACGCAAGCAGCTGCCGGACGGCAAGGGTGGGTTCGTTGAACGCCTCGTTCCTATCTCCTGTGCCTGCGTCCGTGCGAAGGATGAGGCCGTGAAGGAGAAGGACCGGCGTGAGCAGTTTATGTCGTCTATGCGGCAAATGTGGGCAGCGGATCAGCTGCAGATCCCGAATTGCCTGCGGAAGACCTTCGATATTGACGACCGGCACGCGGCAAATGTTTCGGACGTCTGCCGCCGGTATGCGGCGCAGTGGCCGAAGATGAAGCAGGGAAATATCGGCGTTCTGCTGTTCGGCGCTGTCGGTGCAGGCAAGAGCTTTTATGCGTGCGCGATTGCAAATGCGGTTCTGGCACAGCTTGATTCTGCTGTCATCACGAGCTTTCCCCGGATCTTGAATCTGCTGCAATCCACGCAGGACAAGCAGGCACTGCTTGACCGGATGCAGCGTTATTCGCTGCTGGTTCTGGATGATCTCGGCGCGGAGCGGGATACGGCGTATGCTGCGGAGCAGGTTTTTAACGTCGTTGACGCCCGTGTGCAGACCGGTTTGCCGCTCATCGTGACGACCAATCTGTCAGTCAAGGAAATGCAGGAAGCGGATTCCATGCAGATAAAGCGCATCTACGACCGCGTGTTGGAGCTTTGCCCTGTGCGGATCAAGCTCGAAGGCGAGAGCCGACGCGCACAGAATGCGCAGCAGCGGCTTACGATTGCGAACGATCTCCTGAGGCCGCCCCTGCGTACATAAAAAACCGCCCTTCCGGGCGGCTCCTGTGGTGAACGAATCAGTTTTGCAAATTCATTTTACCGCAGGAGGACGCAAAATGCAAGTGACACAGCAGAGCGCGGAGACAAACGCAGCCGCACGAGCCGTTCAGGACGGAAAAGAGGATATTCTGGTGCTGTGGCTGGCCTGCCGTCAGTACGTGATGCAGCAGGCGCGAAGATGGTACAGGGCCTTTGAGGGGAGGCGCGGCGTCGCCCTGGAGGATCTGGAGCAGGAAGGCTTTCTCGCGCTTGCAAAGGCCGTTGAGACGTGGAAGCCGGAAAGCAGCGCGTTTTCCACATGGCTTACATTTCACCTGAAATCAGCGTTTGCAGCAGCTTATCGGGTGCGCACGAATCATGAGTTAAAAGATCCGCTCAACGATGCAACCTCGTTGGACGTACCGCCCGCTGGTGCGGACGAGGACTGTATTCTGCGCGATATTATTCCAGACGTAGCGGCAGCGCGGGCCTTTGAAGCAGTTGAACAGCAGGAGCTTTGCGAGGCCGTACAAGCGGCCTTGCAGCAGCTTCCGAACGAGCTGCGCGAAGCGCTGATCGACGCATTTTGGTTCGACAGGCCAGTCGCCGCAAGGCTGCGCGATACCGCCCTGAAAGCGCTCAGAAAGCCCGCAGTCTGCCAAACGCTGCGGACGTATGTCTGAGATACCGGCTCGGTACTTTTTGTTTCTTGACACGACTACGTGCGCACGCGCGCGAGGGATCTCTGTCGGCCATACACGGTACAGAACCTTAAAAAACCTAAATTTTTTTGCATATATACGCGCCGCATCAAACCAGCACCCGGAAAACCTTAGAAAACCTGTAATTTTCCCGTATATGGATTCAGGGTTGTCGCATAAAAACCTATCAAAACCAGCCTTTTCTTCCCATTTATGAGCACTCCGCTGACTATGTTTTTCCGGATTTTTTCGGCAAAAGAACAATACGAAGAAAAAACAAATGAAACGAGGTAACTTTATGACCAACACACAGCGATATTTAAACTCCATCAAGGGCTTCCGCAAGGATTTGCAGGAAGTAAATGACAAGTTCAGACCGGAATATGAGCGCTTGGAGCGCTTCAAGGATTCCGGCTCGTATGCACAGAGCAAAAAACTGCTGGACGACCGGCGGAACGCGGAGGTCGAGGAGCTGCGCCGGGAGTACGCAGACCGGCTCAAATCTGCGGTTGACGCGATGGAAAAGACGTACATGAACAGACCCGCTTCCGCACCGACGCAGGAGCAGCTTTCCGTTTTGCAGGCGCTCAAACTGCGCGACCGTGTAAGCCGTGACGAGCTGAGACGCGCGGCACAGACTATGCGCGGCTGCCCGGTTGCAGAGCGGGCGCTGGAGGAAATCGCCCGCAAAAGCGGTGAGATTCTCGGACTGGAGCAGGAGATCAGCAGCGACACAGTGCGTGAGAATCTGCATTCGCTCCGGGTAAACGCCGGAAGGTTTGTTTCCAAGCTGCAAGCACCGAATAGCAGAAGGGAGCATATGTCCCGGTCTGATTGGGATATGTTCCGGCTGGACACCGACCCGGCAGACGAAAACGACTGCCTGCGCATATTCGGCCTGTGTGCGAACGGTGCGCAGTTTGCTGCGGCAGTCAATGAGGCGGAAGGAGGAACGCAGGCATGAAAGCATTGACATACGAACAGCGGCTGACCGCGATTTTTGAGACAGAGCGAAAAGCAAAAGCCGCAGCCACACGCAGATTGGACACGGTAAAGGCAGAATGCAGGCGCATGGAGGATCAGACACAGGCGGAAGCCGCGCTTCAGGCAGCAGAGCAGGCCCATGCAGCGGAGCTTTCCGCCGCAGAGGAAATGGCCCGGAGCGCGTACACGGCCCTTCGTGCAGAGCTGGCGGAGAAGGTGCGGAAGGCCTCTCTTGTAAATCCGGACGACGTAGAGCCGCTGGCGCTGGAGCTGTTGGAAAGCGGCGTTATGAAAGCGGACGATTTCGCGGCGCTGGCAGATCGCTACAGCGAGAATCCGACAATGCTGCGGATTGTCGCGCTTCATGCGCGGAAGGGTATGTACGCCGCCGCAGGCGCGCCTATGAGCGCCGAACGCGACGCGCTGGCGGGTGTTGTCGAATCATGCAATCGCCGTCTGACGGCGGAGCTGGACAGGTTTGACCGGCTGACTGCGAAGCTGTCCGCGGAGGGTTCCCCGGAATGCTGACCTTCAAAGTCCAGACAAATCTTTCCGAGGCGCTGGCTGCCGCCATCGGAAAGGCCGCGACAAGGGCGGAGCATATCGTTGCTGTTCAGGCGGCAAAGGATACAAGCCCGTATGTGCCGTTTTTGACCGGTTCTCTTGACGAGAGAACGCGCGTATCCGGCAATACGATAATCTATCCGGGGCCATATGCGCGGTATCTTTACTACGGGAAAGTTATGGTGAACCCGGAGACAGGCAGCACATACGCGAAGAAAGGGATGACAAAGGTGCTGACCGACAAAAATCTTGTGTTCAATACGTCCGGACACAATCAGGCACAATCATACTGGTTCGAAGCGTCCAAAGCACAGAACCTTGAAAAGTGGCGCGACGTTGCCGGGAAAGCGATGAAGCAGGAACTGGATTGAAGGAGGGACATATGGCATTCACAGTAAACGACGTAGAGATCATTTTCGCGCCGGAGGATCGCGCCTACCGGGAAGCATTCGGGGCGCTGGTCTGTGAACTGGACGCGATGCAGGAAGCGCTGCGCCGGACGCAGAAAAAGTGCCGACCCGGCAGACGCAATGCAGGCCACAAATCGTATGAGGTCTTCACCAGTATGGACACAGAAATGCGTGTGAAGCTGGACGCGCTTCTGGGCGGCGGCATCTGCAAGGCGATCTTCGGCACGACGCCGGTCATGGCATCAGCAGATCACGCGCCGCTGTGGTTCAATCTCGTGGAAGGACTGTATTCCAGCATGGCACCGGCAGAGCGCCCAATGCTGCCCGTCCGCAATCAGACACAAGAGCGCTTTATCTCCGAAAGCCGCCGCTGGGCCAAGGAGCAGGGCTTTCACCTCTCGGAAGGAGAAGGGATCGGGCACATCCTGGCGATTGAGCAGCAGTGGGTCGAGCCCGGCATGCTGGTGCCGCATTTTGATACGCACATCAGCTGTATCGGCGCAATCGGGGCGCTCGGCGTCGGCTGCTTGAAGGAAATGCTCCGGCCGCTGACTCAGGGACTGCTCTGGATGGAGATTCCGGAGGTCGTCCGCATTGAACTGCACGGCAGCTTCCAGCCCGGTGTTATGGGCCGCGATCTGCTGCATACGCTGGTGATGGAACTGGGGCTATCCCGGTGCAGCGGCAAAATTCTGGAGTTTGGCGGACCCGGCGCGCGCAGCATGCCGCTTGCCAGCCGTGTTACCGTCTGCAACCTGATCAATTATCTCGGCTGCGTTTCTGCTGTGTTTGACCCGGATGCGGATGCGCAGACAGAGAATGCGTATTCCGAACTGATTCATCTGGACCTCGGATGTATTGAACCCTGCCTTGCCGCACCGCCCTCTATTGCAAACGCGGTCCCGCTTTCAAAAGCAGCCGGTACGCAGATCGATATCGGCATCATCGGCACCTGTGCGGGCGGTGGTCTTGAGGATTTGGAAGCCGCGGCGCATGTGCTGTCCGGCAGACGGCTTGCGCCCGGGCGCAAACTCTATATCTCGCCCGCAACAGCAGCCATTCAGAGCGAGGCTATCCGGCGCGGGTATTATCAGATTTTTTCAGACGCCGGCTGCTTCCTGAGTTCGCCGACCTGTGACTTCTGCTACGGTGCGGCGGCATACCTTGGCGCAGGCAAACGCGCAATTTCAACGCAGACGCTCAATGTCAGCGGCCGGCTGGGAAGCTTGGACAGTGAGATCTATCTTGCCAGCGCTGCTGCCGTTGCCGCCGCGGCGGTACAGGGCGAGATCTGCGACCCAAGAGACTTTTGGAAGGAGGCGGAGGCATGATCCTGCAAGGAAAAGCAGCATGGGTGTTCCCGGACAGCTTTGATGTCGATTATATCATCGGCATTCCCAACATTGGCCTGACAGATCTGAAGCAGATCACGGCCTGCCTGATGAAGGACTTTGACCCGGAGTTTCTTGACTCCTGTGCACCGGGCGATATGCTGATTGCCGGGAAAAGCTTTGGCTATGGTCATGCGCATCCGCAGCCCATGGCGGGAATGCGGGAGATCGGGATCCGCTGCGTCGTTGCGGAATCCTATCTGTTCCCGTTCTTCCGCAGCGAACTGGCCTCCGGCATGATGCTCTTCACCTGCCCGGGGATTACCGCCTGCGTGCGGTGCGGAGATAAATTGCAGATTGATACCGAGCGCAGCCTTGTGACCAACCTTACGACCGGCGAATGCCTTGCCCTGAAGCCGCTCAGAGGCTATCCGGCAGAACTGCTGGAGGCCGGCGGCGTTGTGGAGTATCTGCGCAGGCAGCAGCCGGAATTAGACGGCCGATGAACGTGCGTATCGGACTTGCCCAACATCGCATTGGGCCGGATATGGAGGAGAATCTCCGGCAGGCGCAGCGCGCGGTTCTTGCTTGCGCCGGGCAGGGTGCGCAGCTGGTTCTGCTGCCGGAAATGTTCTGCTGTCTGTATCAGCTGGAGCGGCTTCGGGCCTGTGCGCAGCCGCGCGGCGGCGAACTCTGGAAGCATCTGCGCGCGCTGGCGTGTCAGGCAGGTGTGTATCTTCTGGGCGGCAGTATGCCGGAACTTGATGCACAGGGCCGCATCTATAACACCAGCTTTTTCTTCTCCCCTGCAGGCGAGGAACTTGCATGCTACCGGAAATGTCATCTGTTTGACGTCTCACTGCCGGGCGGACTGTGCATACAGGAAAGCAGCGTTTTTACACCCGGCGAGCAGCTGCGGGTTGTGGAATCTCCCTTCGGGAAGATCGGCCTTGCCATCTGCTTCGATCTTCGCTTTCCGGAGCAATTCCGTGCGCTTGCTGACCGCGGCGCGCAGCTGGTGCTGGTTCCAGCAGCGTTCAACTCGACCACAGGACCGGCGCATTGGGAGATCAACTGCCGCAGCCGCGCGCTGGACAATCAGGTGTTTCTCTGCGCTTGTGCGCCTGCGGCTGCGCCGGATGGCCCGTATCCCTATTACGGCCATTCCATGGCGGTAGACCCATGGGGACGGATTCTGACGGAACTGACCGGCGAGGCATGTGAACGTGTTGTCACGCTCGATCTGGACGAGACAGCCCGAATCCGGGCTCAGCTTCCGCTGCTGCAAAGCCGCCGTCCGGAACTTTATCGGCAATAAGGGCGTTTCCTTCCGCGAAGCTGCGCCGGGTGCGCAGCTTCGCTTTTCGTGTTTCCGGTTTTCGCCTGTAAAAACAGGAAGGACCAGAAAAGATTTGACTATTTTTCTGAAATGTATTATCATAAAAAATAAGCATTTATGTCGCCTGTTGGCGGGAACCCTTTTTGCAAGGAGCATTTTCATGAACGAACGCAGTTTTTCCCCAACGCCGCTCAACAAGAGATCGCTTTCTGACGAGATCGTATTTCAGATCAAGGAAATGATCGCCGACGGCAGACTTCAGCCCAACCAAAAGCTTCCGACGGAGCAGGAACTCTGTCAGGCCTTCTCCGTCGGCCGGACGACCGTGCGTGAGGCGCTCATGGGCTTGACGGCCCTCGGACTGGTTCGCCGCGACAAACACAATTCCTATGTCACGGACGCGGTAGAGCATCCTCTGCAGGAATTCTATCTGCATCTGATCATGGACAACTATGACATTGCGCAGCTTTATGAGGCACGGCTGATGCTCGAAGGAAGCGTCATCCGGCTGGCCTGCCGCCGTGCTGCGCCGGAGCAGATCCAGCGGCTGGAGGAACTGACCGAGCAGATGCAGACCGACAACATTGAGGCGTATGTCAAGGCGGACGTGGAATATCACAACGAGATCATGCGCGCAGCGAATAATCAGGTCACATATGAAATGTATCAGGTGATCCGGTTCCTGCTCAAAAAGGCGCAGATGCAGATTGCCAAAAACGAGCAGACCCGCACGACCTCCTGTGCCCAGCACCGCCGGATCATTGAGGCGGTCAAGGAACGGAACGAGGAGTTGGCATCCAAACTGATGACCGAGCACATCCGCACCATGGATCAGTTCCGGATCCAGTCGGAGCAGGAGACGACCTGAGCCTGCGGGCGGCGAAAACCGCACAGATCAAAGGGGAGAGGCTTTGCCGCTCCTCTTTTTGCTGTATAGAAGCGGTGACATGCCGGAAATCTGCAAAAATCTAATTTCTTTTGCGATTTCCGGTTGACTTTTTCGGAGTTTCCAGCTATAATAAATCGGTCTGCGAAGCGCAGACAATCCTTGCCGCAGGCGAGTCCTGCGGCCATATGTCCAGAAGGAGGTGCAACATCAATGGCAAAACTTTCCGCAAAGTATGAGGTCCTCTATATCATCGACCCCGCGCAGGGTGAAGAGGGTATCGCGGCTCTCGTGGAAAAATTCAAGGGTATCGTGGAGGCTCACGGCACTCTGACCAGTGTTGACGAGTGGGGCAAGCGCCGTCTTGCGTACCCGATCAACGACCTGGTTGAGGGTTACTACGTCTACATGACCTGCGAAGCAACGCCCGAAATGCCGGCTGAACTTGATCGTGTCTTCAAGATCACCGACGGCATTCTGCGTTCCATCATCGTCGCTGTTGAAGAGTAAGGAGGCGCTCACATGCTGAACCATATCGTTCTCATGGGCCGACTGACTCGTGACCCTGAGCTGCGCCGGACCGGCAGTGGCGTTGCGGTCGCATCCTTTACCCTCGCTGTTGACCGCGATTACGCGGCACAGGGCGCGGAGAAGGAAACAGATTTCGTGGATATTGTCGCATGGCGCAATACCGCTGAGTTCGTCAGCAAGTATTTCACCAAGGGCCGTATGGCTGTCGTAACAGGCCGGCTGCAGATCCGCAACTGGCAGGACAAGGAAGGCAATAAGCGCCGCTCGGCGGAGGTCGTTGCCGACAATGTCTATTTCGGCGACAGCAAGCGCGACAGTGCTGACGGCGGTTCGTTCAACCAGTCTCAGGGCTACGCGCAAAGCTTCAATCAGGTTCCGCCGCAGCAGCCGGCATATCAGGCCCCGCAGAATGTCTCTGCTGCTCCGTCTGATTTCTCCATGCTCTCCGACGACGATCCCGATCTCCCGTTCTAACATTTTTCCACAAGACCAAAGATAGGAGGATTCACTATGGCAATGGCTAATGATCGTGTTCATCCTCGCAAGCGCAAGAAGGTTTGCTCCTTCTGCGTTGATAAGGTGACGCACATCGATTTCAAAGACACTGTCAAGCTCCGCCGTTACCTGTCCGAGCGCGGCAAGATCCTGCCCCGCCGTACCACCGGTACCTGCGCTGCTCATCAGCGTCAGCTGACAGTCGCTATCAAGCGCGCCCGTCAGATCGCCCTGCTGCCCTATGTAGCAGACTAAGTTTTTCATCCAGAAGCCTGTCCGTCGCGGACAGGCTTTTTGGATTTGCGGAGGTTTTATGTTTTCCATCACGCTCATCTGTATGGGAAAGCTGAAAGAGCGCTTTTATACCGAGGCTGCGGCGGAATACGCCAAGCGATTGAAGGCCTATTGCGACTTTCAGCTGATCGAACTGCCGGAGTGCCGTCTGCCGGAGGACCCGAACGACGCGCAGATCGCACAGGGCCTGCAAAAGGAGGCGGAACTCATCCGCGCGAAGCTTCCGAAGGGCTGCTTTTTCTGCGTCCTGACGCCGGAGGGAAAGCTGCTGTCTTCTGAGCAGCTGGCAGATACGCTGCGGCAGGCGAAGGGAAGCGGCCGCTCCAGCGCCTGCTTTTTGATCGGCTCGTCGTTCGGAATCGCGCCGGAAATCAAAAAGCTTGCAGATATTCAGCTTTCCATGAGCAAGATGACCTTTCCGCACCATCTGGCCCGCGTCATGGCTCTTGAGCAGCTTTACCGCGCCGAGGCCATTCAGGCGGGCAGCAAATATCATAAATAACAGGAGGAATTTGCGATGTTCCAGATGAAAAATGACATGCAGACCGCGGTCAAGCACAACATCCGCGGCGGCGAAGGCAGCCCCAGCTTCTGCTATCTGTTCTCTGCCGAGCAGCTTGGAAACCGTGCAGAGATGATGGCTGTTATTACGCTCCAGCCCGGCGAGTCTGTCGGTGTCCATCCGCATGAGACGAACGGCGAGGCGTATTACATTCTAGAGGGTGCGGCCACCGTCACCGAGGACGGCGAGAGCCGCGAACTGCACGTCGGCGACGCGGAATTCTGCGCCGACGGCCATACCCATTCCATTCGCAATCACACCGGCTCCGTCACGCGCTTTCTGGCCGTGATCGTCCCGAACCGGTGATCCAAAACCGCCCCGGCTAGATGAGCCGGGGCGGTTCTTGCGCTCAACGCGGATATATGATATGATACACTTATCAATCAAGACTGGGAGGGTGTCTGTATGAAGCCGTCTGCAAAAAATACGATCAAAAGAGCGCTGGTTTCGGTTGCTGTATTTGCTGCCATTTACATGCTGTCCGGGCCGATCATCGGCTGGACAGGTTACGATATGAATCTGAAGGGCATTGAGTTTTTGTCTGCCGTGATCGGTGCCGGCTGCTATTGGATCGGGAGCAACCAAAGATGATGCCGTATTTGCAGAAATTCTGCAAAAGCAGTGCCTGTGAGGGCTGAACCAACATGAAAATTACAATCATTGCAACGCTTATGCTCATGGCAGCATATTTTCTCGTTTTATACGGCGCGGTCGGGTTTATTCAGGATAAACGCTTTTTCTCGTCCGCGCCGAAGGAAAACTTAGCTGCGATTCCCGATAAAAAAGAGCGGTTTCGCGGCGCACATATCATCGGATGGCTGATAGAAGGTATCGCGGTTCTGATGTTTATAGGTGCGGCCGTTCTTGCTGCATGGGATGGTGTCAGAATCGGATTCGGGTTTTGGAATTTCTTTGTGCGATTTCTTGTTATGCTCTACTGCATGGAAATCTACGATATCCTCTTCTTCGACTGGTTCCTGCTCTGCCGCTCAAACTTTTTTCCGCATTTCTACCCGGAAGTAAAGGGCATTGTGGGGCCGCACATGTTCGGCTATAACAAAAAGGCGCATGTGCGGCATTTCCTACTCTATATTCCGCTCTGCGCTGCAATGGCGGGAATCTGTACGCTTTTTTAAAAGCAGAGCGGCTTGTCCAGCTGGCGGAGCAGACTCCACCCGCTGCCAACTGCGTTCGTGCTTCAGAGGGGCTTGCATAGTGGATTTGATGACAGGTCATGGAACTGGCGCTATTTCATAAACTTTTTCACCAGCCCGAGTTTTTTCTCCGAATACGGGTGATACCGCATCGGAAGATCGAGCCATGTCGATTTTTTGACGATGCTGCGTGCGTGCGTGAACGTGTCGAAGCTTTTTTTGCCGTGGTAGCTGCCCATGCCGCTGTTTCCTACGCCGCCGAAGGGCATGTGTGTAGTAGCAAGATGGATGATCGTGTCGTTGATGCAGCCGCCGCCGAAGGAGCAGGTATCCAGCACGCGGCGTTCGGCTGCCTTATCGGACGTGAACAGGTATAGGGCCAGCGGTTTTTCCCGGCTGCGGATGAAATCAATGGCCTCGTCCAGTCGGTCAAATTCCAGCATGGGCAGGATTGGCCCGAAGATTTCTTCCTGCATAACGGGGCTGTCCGGGGAAACTCCGTCCAGCAGCGTGGGCGCAACGAAGCGCGTTTTTTCGTCAAATTCTCCGCCGACCACAGCTGTCTGTCCCTCCAACAGCGCCGTCACGCGGGCAAAGTGCTTTTCCGAGACGATCACGGGCATTTCGTCCATTTTGCCGTCCGGGAAGAATTCGCGCAGCGCCTGCCTGTATGCCTCGATGAACGCGGGTTTGACCGATTTCTCAATCAGCAGATAGTCCGGCTCCACGCAGGTCTGACCGGCATTCAAGACCTTGCCGAACGCGATGCGCCGCGCGGCCAGCTTCACATCGGCGGTTTTATCCACGATGGCGGGGCTTTTGCCGCCAAGTTCGAGCGTGACGGGCGTGAGGTGCTTGGCCGCAGCCTCCATCACGACCTTGCCGACGGCGACGCTGCCGGTGAAGAAAATGGTGTCAAAGCGCTGCGATAACAGCGCGCTGTTTTCCGCACGTCCGCCTTCGACAGCGGCGATATAGCGCGGGTCAAAGTTCTCGGCAATCAGCTTCGCAATGGCCGCGCTGGTCGCGGGTGCATAGGCCGACGGCTTTACGACGGCGCAGTTGCCGCCGGAGATCGCGCCCACCAGCGGCGACAGGCAGAGCTGAACGGGATAATTCCACGGCGAGATGATCAGCGCAACGCCATACGGCTCCGGCGAGACGAAGCTTTTTGACGGGAACTGCGCCAGCGGCGTCGGGACGGTGCGCTCACGCATCCAGCCCTTCAGGTGCTTCAGATGAAAACGCACTTCCTCCAATACCATGCCTGTTTCGCACATGTAGACCTCCATGGGGGCCTTGCGGAAGTCCTGATACATGGCCTGCTCCAGCAGCGCTTCGTTTGACCGCAGCGCCTGCTGTAATTTTTTCAGCTGCTCCATTCGGAACGCATAGGAACGCGTTGCGCCGGAGAGAAAATATGCCCGCTGCGCGCGGACGAGTTCTTGAATATCCATATGGATTCTCCTTTTCAAAACGCCGGAAGCAATCGCTTCCGGCGTTTTTGAATCACGTTACTTGCTGAAGGAAAGCAGCTTTTGATATGTGGCTTCCCATTCCGGCGTGTGATGCGGCTCATAGGTGCTGACGGCCTCGGAACGGCGCACAACGGTGCGCAGTTCGTCCATCGTCGTAATATCGCCCAGCGCCATGGCCTGGGCCAGCAGATTGCCGATGGCTGCGCCCTCGATGGGGCCGGTGATGACGGGCCGGTCGATGGAGTCCGCGACAAACTGATTGAGCAGCTTATTCTGGCAGCCGCCGCCGACGATGTTCAGCGTATCGATACGCTGGCCCTTGATCTCCTCCAGACGCTCGAGCGCCCAGCGGTATTTAAGCGCCAGCGATTCATAGATGCACCGCGCGATCTGCCCGACGGTTTCCGGTACCGGCTGGTTCGTCTTGCGGCAGAAGTCCTGAATTTTCTCGACCATCCGGCCTCCGGCAAAGAATTCGCCGTAATCGGGGTCGAGGACAGAACGGAAAGACTCGGCCTTTTTTGCTTCCTCGACAATGTCGCTCCAGCTGAGGCTCATGCCGGCCTTCTGCCAGTCTCTCCGGCACTCCTGAATGAGCCACAGGCCCATGATGTTTTTGAGAGGCCGGAAGCCGCCCTGAATCGTGCCTTCGTTGGAGAAATTCGCGTCGCGCACGGCGTCCGTCAGAATCGGTTCGTCCGTCTCCACACCGAACAGCGACCAAGTGCCGCTGGAGCAGAACGCGAAGCTGCCCGTTCCGGGGATAGCAGCGACGGCGGAAGCCGTGTCGTGCGTGCCGACAGCGGCGAAATTTGCCTGATTCATGCCGAGTTCTGCGGCCAGTTCCGGACGGAGTTTTCCACGCAGCGTGCCCGCACGGTCAAGCTTCGTAAAGATTTTCCTCGGCAGGCCCAGCGCGTCGATCGTCTGCCAATCCCAGTCCTTCGTGGTAGGGTTATAGAGCATGGAGGTCGTTGCGTTGGTGTATTCCGTCTTTGCTTCACCCGTCAGGAAGAAGCCCAACAGGTCGGGCAGCATCAGCAGTGTCTGCGCTGCGTCCAATGCGGGGTCGTGCTGCCGCTTGCGGCGGTAAAGCTGGTAGACGGTGTTGAAATTCATGGTTGCGATGCCCGTGCGGGCGAAAAGCGTCTTAAAATCGACGATTTTCCACGCCTCTTCCATATCTGCGTCAACCGCGTAGCGGTACGAACGCGGATTGGACAGCAGCTGACCGTTTTGGTCAAGCAGGCCGTAATCAACGCCCCAGGTATCGATGCCGATGCAGTCGAGTTCGCCGACATTTGCATTCTTAAACGCAAGCAGACCCTGCTTCAGCTGGTTGTAGAGATACGGCAGATCCCAGTAGAACACGCCGTTCATCTCAATGTAATTGTTTTCAAACCGATGCAGTTCGCGCATGGTGATTGTCTCGCCGTCGAACTGGCCTAAAATCGCGCGGCCGTTGCTCGCGCCGAGGTCGAACGCCAACAGGTTTCTCATGGTGTCATGCCCCTTTCGTTTTGGCTCAGCAGATGGCAGAGCCGGTCTTTTCGTGCTCGATCAGCTTCCAGGTCGCGTCGATCAGGTTGGAGAACAGCGGGTTTTCCATGGCCTTGATGACGAACGACTGGCGCGGGGAGTTGATGTCCTCGCCCGAGACCTGGAACAGACCGTTTTCGTCGCAGAGACGGCGAAGTCTGGTCAGCTGCTCCGGCGTGTTGCGTGTCGGCATATAGGTGACAGCGCGGATGCCGCAGCTTTTGACGCAGGCGATCACGTCGTCCAGGTAATCGTCCTCAAACTTCTGCGCCTTCTTGTCGCCTGTGACGGAGGCCGTCACGTCGCCAAGATACGCGTAGCACAAAAGCGCGTCGATGTCATTGCACAGCTTGGCCACGTCGCGCACGTTCGGGCATTCCTCCGTCGCATCGATATAAATTTTCGGCACAAACGCCGATTTTAAAATGCCCAGCAGGTCATACTCGTAGAACGGGTATGCCGTGTCCAGCATCTGGGCCTGCTGCTTGGCAGACAGGTTCAGACCGATGGAGGCGAGGTAGTCCACCATTGGCTGGCCCTTTCCGGCTTTTACAACCATTTTCTTTGCCAGCGCGTACATGAGATGGCGCTCGGTTACGCCGCCGTCCTCCTTCGCCTCCGACAGCGGGAGCACGTCGCGGTCATAGTCCAGCGCGATGCCGTCCAGCAGCGCGTTGATTTTTTCAACCATCGCGCGGTTCCGGCGGCCTCTGGCCGCGCGGTAGGGCGCGAACCATGCGTTGAGCGTTTCAATTTTGTCGTGCGGAACGGACTGGATGGTCATGTAGCTGACGCCGACCTGATCGGGGTTGTTCGTGCGCTTGCTCTGCATCGCCGTGCTGTCCATCGATACGCGGCACTCCATGCCGACGGTCACCGGCATGCCGACCAACTCTGCCGCCGCGAGGAATTCCCGCGCGCCGGAAATAGAGTCGTGGTCAATGATGCCAGCTGTGCACAGGCCTTCCATCCGCGCGGCATAGACCGCGGCGGTGGGGGAGTAGGGCGAGAACGAATAGGTCGTATGAATATGATTGTTGATGTACTGCGGCACCATGGGCGGGAATTCGGTGGTCTTCAGAATCTCTTTGAGATTTGCAAGGCGTTCTTCCCGCGTGGGCGCGTTGAGTTTGTTCAGAATGTCGATCTCGATCATCGCGCGGCCCTCAGTTCAGCATGACCTGACCGCCGGTGACGGGGATGGCCTGACCAGTCTCGTACTTCTGCTCGACGCAGTACATGACGGCGCGCGCCACATCGACAGGCAGGCAGCCGCGGTTCATCGGAACCTTGGCCTCGTAATAACGGCGCACGTCCGCGACGGTCTTTGCGCCGGGAACCTTGCCAGCCTCGAGATACTGCACGAACAGACCGCGCACCGGGTCGGACCACAGCGGGCCATCGAGGAAGTTGCCCGGGCAGACAGCGTTGACCTTGATGTTGTACGCGCACAACTCCAGCGCGAACGACTGCGTCAGACCGATGCCGCCGAATTTGGAACCTGCGTAGGCAAAATTCTTGTTCGAGCCCTCAAGGCCGGACTTGGAGTTCAGCGTGACGATATCAAACATGGCCTCGGGGTCCGCCTCGTGCTCGGCCTCCATAATGATGGCGGCGTATTTTGCACAGAGGAAGAAGCCTGTGTAGTTGACGCTGGTGACGAAGTCGAAATCCTTCTTTTCCACATGCGCCAGAGGGCCGGAGCGGACGACGCCCGCGTTCGAGAGCATCAGATCAAGCCCGCCGAACTTCTCAACCGTCTGCGCGACCATGTTCGCAACGGATTCTTCGTCGGAGACGTTGACCGCGATGGCAACGGCGCGTTCACCCATTTCCTCTGCAACCTGCTTTGCCAGCGGTTCGTTCATATCGGCAATGACGATGGTTGCACCTTCTTTATACAGTTCCTCCGCAATGCCCTTGCCGAAGCCCTGGGCCGCGCCGGTCACGATGCAGATCTTGCCGCCGAGACGGCCCTCGCCCGCCGGGCGCTTGCCCATGTTGGCCTTTGCGATCTCGCACCATTTGGTCATATCAACAGACATAAAAGTACCCTCTTTCTTGAAGTGTACCTCTATTATACCTGCATCTGTATGTTGATTCAAGACCGTTTGATTTTATTTTTCTGGTTTGTTGCCCGTTTTGCCTAAAATGAGGATGCAAAGCACGATCACACCCGTGACCAGAAAAATGCCGGCCATGCCTTTGCCCATGATGGGCAGCGTCTGTAAGAATGCTTCATAATTCATAGTCTTTCCCTCACACTAAAAGATTCAGCAGCAGACCGCCCGCGATGACGGATGCGACCTGCCCGGATACGTTGACACCCACGCACTGCATGAGCAGATAATTCTGCGGGTCTTCCTTAATTGCCATTTTGTAGACGACGCGCGCGGACATCGGAAACGCTGAAATGCCGCAGGCGCCGATCATGGGATTGAGTTTTTTCTCCTTCGGCAGGAACAGATTGATCAGCTTCGCAACCAGCACACCGCCCGCTGTGTCGAAAATAAACGCCACCAGACCCAGCGCCATAATGAGAAGCGTCTGCTTTGTCAGGAAATACTCTGCCTGCATGCGCACGGCGATGGTGAGGCCCAGGAAGAGCGTAATGAGATTTGAAAGCGTCTTCTGCGCCGTCTCGGAAAGAGAATCCAGCACGCCGCACACCCGGATGAGGTTGCCGAACATCAAAAAGCCTACCAGCGCCACGCTTCGCGGCGAGACGATGCCGCAGACGGCGGTGATAATGATCGGGAATAAAATCTTCGTGCGCTTTGTAACCGTGTGCTGATGGTATGGCATGCGGATCAGCCGTTCGTGCTTTGTGGTCAGCGCGCGGATGACAGGCGGCTGCACAAGCGGCACGAGCGCCATGTACGAATACGCCGCGACCATGATCGCGCCCAGATAGTTGGATTTCAGGAAATTCGCCATGAAGATCGCCGTCGGGCCATCTGCCGCGCCGATGATGCCGATGGCCGCCGCATCCTTGATGGGGAAGCCCAGAAGGGCTGCAAGGCTGAAGGTGAAGAAAATGCCGAACTGCGCCGCTGCACCGAAGAACATCAGCTTCGGGTCGTTCAGCAGCGGCTCAAAATCGATCATTGCCCCGATGCCGACGAACAGCAGAAGCGGGAACAACTCGTTTGCGATTCCCGCGTCAAACAGCACGTTCAGAACGCCGATCTCCTCCACGCCGTCGATGATCTGTGTCACCGCGCCGGACAGCGGCAGATTGACCAGAATCGCGCCGAAGCCCATTGGCAGCAGCAGCGCGGGCTCCATATCCCGTTTGATTGCCAGATAGATCAGGATCCCGCCGATCAGCCACATTACGGCCTGCTGCCAGCTGAGATTGCTGATGTTTGAAAATAACTGTGCCACAAAAAGTCCTCCTGTTTTGTTTTTTGATAAAAAGAAAAGACCTTTACCCAAGCATACACAATGCTTCGGTAAAAGTCTCACAATTTCAGTCGGCTGCGGGCATTTCTGCCGTACTGACGCAGCCGACGCGGGGGAAACCGCCTGCTACTCCCTTTTATCGCGCCTATTAAAGCAGAAAAATGCCCGGCCGTCAAGTCGGCCGGGCACATCTTAGCGGAATCTTAAGGAAGTTCTGATTCTGGGGTTCCTTAGTAGCTGCTGATGGGGAGCGTCTCGTCGTCCGAGCCCTTTTGCACGTCGCGGATGATGATATCATAGCTGTAATTCTCATTCACATGGACGGTCACGCGGTCCCCCTTTTTGTGGCCCATGACGGCCTTGCCGACGGGCGATTCCTTGCTGATGAGGCCCTTGAGCGCGTTCTGGCGGAGCGTGGTGACAAGTTCAATGGTCTGCTCCTCGTCATCCTCTTCGATGTAGATCGTCACCTTGTCGAACAGACCGATCTCGTCCGGGTTCGAGCTGGCGTCAATGACCTTTGCGGTCTTAATCATGCGCTCTAAGTACCGGATGCGGCTGTCGTTGCGGCTTTTTTCGCGCTTGGCGGCCTTATACTCAAAGTTCTCGCTGAGATCGCCGAACTCCCGCGCGGTCTTTACATCCTCAAGCAGCTGCGGCCGCAGCTGAAGACGGCGGTATTCGACCTCCTGCTCCATTTTTTTGATATCAACGGCTGTCAATTCGTCATTCATATACTCTGCACCTCCAGTGCATCACTATTTTACGCGCGTTATGCTGAAAAGCAAAACGAATTTTGATTTTTTCGGAAATTGTGCTATGATAGCGTCAGTTGACAAGGGTGCACATGCCCGCGGAGCGCACCGGCCCGCCTTTCGCGGCGTTATCGTCCTTGTCAGCTGACGCTACAATCAGATTTTTTAACAGGAGCGACCGCCATGAACATCGAACCCATTGCCCGTATCCATACCGATTTTCCCACCAAGTTCGGCGTCCCGCGCCAGTCGGGGCTGGCATCCGGGCTTGTCTCGACGATCGTATTTGAGCCGCTGTACCGCAATCCGGACTGTCTGCGCGGCATTGCGGATTTTTCACATCTGTGGCTGATCTGGGAATTTGATAAGGTCGCGGGCGCGGGCTGGTCGCCGACGGTGCTGCCACCGAAGCTGGGCGGCAAAACGCGCGTGGGCGTGTTCGCTACGCGCTCACCGTTCCGGCCGAATCCGCTGGGGCTTTCCTGTGTGCAGCTTGTCAAGGCCGACCTTCATACGAAGGACGGCCCGGTCCTGTATGTCGCTGGAGCCGATCTGGTGGACGGAACGCCGGTCTATGATATCAAGCCGTATCTTCCGTATGCGGACAGCTATCCGGAGGCTGTTGACGGCTTTGACGGCAAGCGCGACGCCGAGCCGCTGACGGTCGTGTTCCCACCAGAACTCGAGGCGATGATACCGGAAGACAAGCGCGAGGGACTGCGGCAGGCGTTATCCTGCGGGCCGGTCCCAGGCTATCAGCACGATCCGGAACGCCGGTACGGGTTTAACTTCGCGGGCTTCGACGTGCGCTTCCATATCCGGGAGCGGGTGCTGACGGTTGTGGAAATTGTGAGGTTATAACGAACGCTGCTCTCTCCGTGTTGTCTCCGACGGCCCTATCTTTTCTCTTGCAAGAGAAAAGATAGGGGAGAAAAGAGTGCTCGGACGTGTTTGGTGCGTCCTGCGGGTGCAACTTGGGCAATGGCCTGATTTATAGTCGCTGCGAGCACACGAACTCACCTTATGGGCGCTAGAGTACGCGCCGCCTGTTACGGTACAACAGATTTGTGAGTAGTTGCGATTTAATATCTGCGGTAAAAACGCCTTGCGTTCAAAATTTGCAAGGCAGTACGGATTCGCCGGAGCCCTGTAGGGGCCGATGCCCACATCGGCCCGTTGGGAAGCTGCGAATTTGCCGAAGATTACCGTAAAATCGGTATATTCTGCGGGCGAACAGAGTCGTCCGCCCCTACTGGGTACATGTGCATTGAAGCCTCGCCGTAGAGGCCGACGACTCTGTCGGCCCGTTTAGGAAGTTACGAATTCGCTGAAGATTTCCATAAAAACGGCGCATTCTGCCGGGCCGATGTAGGCATCGGCCCCTACGACGCCTTCAAGGACAGTGTCGGAATTTTTGAACTGGTCTTGGTTTCGCAGGAAAGATTCAAGAAAATCGAGTCGGTTTTCTTTCGGAGAAGCAAAAGAAAAAGTTGTACCGCAGTTGCAAATTCGTAGAAGACTTTCAGCCTTACAGCAGGCTCCTTTAATAATCCACCCGCATCAGACACAGCCCCTGCGGGGGCGCGGTATACCCGGCCTGCGTTCGGTCTTTCGCTTCGAGCGTCTGCCGGACGCTTTCCGGTGTGCGCTTGCCCTGTCCGACCTCCAGAAGCGTTCCGGTCAGGATGCGCACCATGTTCTGTAAAAAGCCTGTGCCATGATAATTAAAATAGATATAATCTTTCCGCCGGACGATCTCGATGGAATCGACGATCCGCACGGTGGATTTTTTCATCTGCGGGTTCGAGCAGAAGCTTTTGTAATCATGTTCGCCGGTGAGAATCTCCGCCGTGCGCTGCATGGCGGCAAGATCCGGCTGGTAATCGAGCACGGTGACGTATTTCCGGTTGAAGACTGGCTTCGTATTGCCGACATAGCAGGTGTAGGTATAAAGCTTGCCGACGGCGCGGTAACGCGCGTGGAAGCGGTCGGCGGCGAGCTTCGCCTCCTGTACGCAGATATCGTCCGGGAGGTACCGGTTCATGTAGTCGCGGATCTCCTCCGGCGTTTTCTCCGTGTCCATATAGGCGTTGGCCGCCATGGCCTTTGCGTGGACGCCTGCGTCTGTGCGGCCCGCGCCGATGACCTGCACGTCCGTGCCGCACATGCGCGTCAGGACGGCTTCCAGCTTGCCCTGGATCGTGTCGCGGCCCGGCTGGCGCTCCCAGCCGAAATAGCGGGAGCCGTCGTAGCTGATAATGAATTTGAAATTTCTCATGACCGCTCTTCAAAGTCCTTCGTGTACCGGCAGGCCGGGTAGTTGGAGCAGCCCCAGAATTTCTTTCCCTTGCGCGCGCCGGTCTGTCCGGTGCGCAGCACCATGCGTCCGCCGCAGCGTGCGCAGATGGGGACCTCGTGCGTGGCCGCACGGCGGATGTGCCGCTCTGCCGCCGTTTCAGCTGCGGGTTCCAGATGCAGCGCGTCATAGCGGATGGCGGTGCATCTGGCCTTCATGGCGATCTCGACGGCCAGCATATCATAAAGCCGCCGCAGTTCGGCCTCCTGCATGCCGCCTGCAAGCTTCCGGCGCAGATACTGCTCGGGCTTGCAGCCGACCTTTTTCTGAAATGCGCCGTAGAATTTTTCCCGGTCGCTTTTTGGCTGTTTTTTCGGATACATGGCGTTCCCTCCCATGTGTACTGCATCCAGTATACCACAACCATCCTATGAAAATCTACCGTGTTTTGTTTTCCTTGACGCGGGCAGTTCAGGCTGTTATACTGTGAACGAGATTTTTGAAAGCCCCCGGTGTTCGGGAGACAGGAGATGTAAGGATGAAGAAAACGATTTGGATTGTGCGCACGGCGGTCTGCCTCGCGCTGCTGCTTGTTTTACAGGTTGCAACAAAGAGCCTCGGGCAGTTTGTGACGGGCTCGTGCGTCAATCTGGTGCTGGCGATGGCTGCGCTCACCGGCGGGGTCTGGTCGGGCGTGATCGTGGCGGTTATCTCGCCGTTCTGCGCCTATGCGCTCGGAATCGGCCCGGCGTTTTTGCTGTTTGTTCCGTGTGTGGCGCTTGGCAATGCGGTTTATGCGGTGCTGTTTGCGCTACTGGTCGGCAGATTCCTGACCGCACAGCACCTGACTGCATGGGGCTGCATGGCGTTGGCGGCAGCGGCAAAGGGGCTGGCACTGTATCTGGTGCTTGTGAAGCTTGTCGCGCCCACGGTCGTTCCGGCGGCAAAGCTTGCAGCTGTCACGGCGGCCTTTACCTGGCCGCAGCTGGTTACGGCCCTGATTGGCGGCGCGCTTGCCTGCCTGCTTGCGCCGGTCGTAAAAAAGGCGCTGGAGAAGCGGAACTGATTGAAAACTCGAGCGGGGCGGTGGTTACCGCCCCGTTTTTTGAAAATAACCGCTTTCCAAGAGCAGCGTGAGGCAGGTGTTGACCTCCTCGTCGGTAAAGAGCGGACCGTATTTGCCCTTGACGGCGCTGGCCTCCGCGGACAGATCGAGCCGGCCTGCCTGCACAAGAGAATCAAACGCGTCGGATGGGCGATTCCGCCTGCAGGATTCCCGCACGGCAGCAACGCCGCCGGCAGTCTGCACGCTGCGCACAAAGCGCGTCACGGGGCTGCCGCACAGGATGCGGGCCTGCTGCGCGTTTTGCAGCAACTCCTGCTCCAATAATAGTTCCAGTCTGCTTCGTTCCATACCCTGCTCCTATCGCATGCTGAACTGGATCTGGTCGCGCTGGCCGAGTTCGGACAGGCGCGTTTCAATCGCGCCGACGCTCCGCCCGTGGCGGCGCGCAATCGTCTCGATCGGAAGCCCCATGCCGTATTCCTGCAGCAGCTGTGCTTCTTCTTCTGTGCTCCAGTTCCGGCCCGCGTTGACAGCGGCAGTGCTGTCTGCCCGCTCCTGCAGTTCCTGCAGGACGCAGTGCAGTGCCCGGATGATCTCCGGCCGGTTATAGACGCTCTCGTCCGGCAGCGGCTGTCCCGTCATGGGGTCGATGCCATCGGCAAGAGCGCGAAGCAGTTCGGCTGCGCGATTGATCTCCATATGCTCACCTTTTCGCTGTTTTCTTTTATTATAGTATGAAAAACGCTGCGCCGCAAGACCTTTTCCGGCAAACTGGAAACATTTGCTGTGCAGATGACAGAAAACCGCCCGCAGCCAGACTCGACTGCGGGCGGTTTGGTTTTGATTACACGTTGAACAGAAAGTTTACGACATCGCCGTCGTGCATGACGTATTCCTTGCCCTCGCTGCGCAGCAAACCCTTCGCCTTTGCGTTTGCCAGCGTGCCGCATGCCTTCAGATCGTCGAAGGCGATGACCTCGGCGCGGATGAAGCCGCGTTCAAAGTCGGAATGGATCTTGCCGGCGGCCTGCGGGGCCTTCGTGCCCTTTTTGATCGTCCACGCGCGGCACTCGTCCGCGCCGGCTGTCAGGAAGGAGATGAGCCCCAGCAGCTCGTAGCTGCACTGGATCAGCCGGTCAAGACCGGACTGCTGCAATCCGAGCTCCTCCATGAACATGGCCTTCTCGTCCGGGTCGTCCAGCTCGGCGATGTCGGCTTCGAGCTTTGCGCAGATGGGCAGAACCTCGCTGCCCTCCTTCGCGGCCAGCTCCTGCACCTGCGTGAAATACTTGCAGGCCTCGGGCTGGTTCACGTCGTTTTCGCTCAGGTTTGCAGCGTAGATCGTCTTGCGGAGCGTCAGCAGATCACTGGTGGCGATCATGGCGGCGTCATCCTCGGAGCATTCAAACGTGCGGGCCAGATTGCCCTCGTTCATATAGTCGCGCAGGGCCGTGAAAACCTCGACCTCGTGATTGAAGCGCTTGTCGCCGCCCTTGGCGTTTTTCTGCGCCTTGTCGATGCGGCGGTCGATCATCTCAAGGTCAGCCATGATGAGTTCGGTATTGATAATGTCAATGTCGCGCAGCGGGTCGGTCGAACCCTCGACGTGTGTGACATTTGCGTCGTCAAAGCAGCGCACAACGTGGACAATCGCGTCGCAGCCGCGGATGTTGGCAAGGAATTTGTTGCCCAGACCTTCGCCCTTGGACGCGCCCTTGACCAAACCCGCGATATCGACGAATTCAATCACGGCGGGGGTGAATTTCTTGGGATTGTGCTGGTCGCGCAGCCACTCAAGCCGCTTGTCCGGCACGGACACGACGCCGACATTCGGGTCAATGGTGCAGAACGCATAGTTGTCTGCTGCAACGCCAGCATTTGTGATTGCATTGAAAAGCGTAGACTTTCCTACATTGGGAAGTCCGACGATACCTAATTTCATTTTTCTTCACATCTCCTTTAATTTCAAGGGTTTTGAGGT
>ENA-UOOD01000898-UOOD01000898.1-human-gut-metagenome-genome-assembly--contig:-CS67-NODE-898-length-33298-cov-6.242006_pt1 | contig 33298 bp, 39 predicted proteins | sample MGYA00242464_ERZ724011 | MGnify/ENA metagenome assembly ERZ724011 | reverse complement strand
GTAGCTCTTGGGGAACTTCCGCGTCACCCGCACGGTGTACTTGCGCAGCTCCCTCGCGTCCGCGATGAACTGCGCCGCAGCATCTTTCCTCCGGGATTTGTAAACCGACATTTCTCACTCCCTCCTCTCGCTCTGTGCGTTCCTGTCGTTCCGCTGGCGGGGGCTTTCGCCCCCACCGCTTCACTTGCCTCCCTGATTTTGGATTAGGCTACCTTAAAGCCCGGCGCGAAGCCATACGACCAGCTGGCGTAGCCGCTGTTCGCGCCGCCGTCCGTGCGCACATTGCAGAAGCTGACGCTGCTCCTCGCATTCACGGAGCGGAGCCACCAAAGGCAGGCGGTGCCGGTCGCGTTGTGCTTGTACTTCACCTTGCTGTTGCCGTTCTTGTAGTAGTCGTACTGCTTCTGGTAGTTCTTCTCCGCGTCGTTCGCGTAGCCGCTACCGCTGTAGCCGTAGCCATCTCCGAAAACTTCACATTCTGCCAGCAGCCAGATTTTGTCCTGCGTCGCCGTGACGTAGCTGGCCGTGTTGCTGCCGCCGCCCCGGTTGTCGCTGTACTTGGTACAGGCCACAATCACGTTCTGCCAGTCCGTCGGGAGCGCCGCGAGGAATGCCGGGCAGATGGTCTTGCGCATATAGCTGCTCTCCCAGCCGCCGGAATTGGTGTTGCTGGTGTTCATGCGGAACGCCGCCGAGCTGCCGCTGTTGTTGTACTGGCCATCCACAAAGGCAATGTCCTTGCCGCTCGCGTCCTTGCCGAACTGGAAGTGGATGCTGTTGCCGCCCTCGATGCTGCTGTTGTGGTTGAATCCGAGGATAATGGCGTAGTAGGTGCCGTTGATTGCCAGCGACCCCACCGTGCCGTTCACCGCAATGGGCACCTTGTCGCCTACGCTCCAAAGGTTCGCCGCCTGCCCGGACTGGGCGGCCTCCTTGATGGTGGCCGGGTCGTTGTCCTCGAGGGACGGGCTTGCCATCTTCACCGTCACGCTCACGGTCTTGTTGGCCGGGGCCGTGTGGTTGGTGCCCTCCGCGCACTTGACTGTGATGGTCGCCGTGCCGCTGCCCTTGGCCGTGATGGTGATGGTCGTCCCGCTCACACTCACGGTCGCCACGTCCGTCTTGTTGGAGCTGGCCGAAATCACGCCGTCGCCGCTCCGGGTGGCCGTGACCGTCCCGGTGGCGGTGCCGCCGCTCAAGGTGAGGCTGCTCTTGTTCAGCGTCAGGCTGCCCGCCGCCTTGTTGATTTTCCAAGTGATGCTCTTGGCCGTGGTGGTGCCGTCGCTCCACTGGTAGTTCTTGCCCGGCGTGAATGTGGCCGTGTAGCTGCCCGCATTGGTGCCCGAGTTGGTGCCCCCCAGCGTCATCTTCCCGCTGTCATAGTTGGCCCATGTGGGGGACTGCGCGCTGCCCGTGTAGGTCAGGCTGCCGCTCTGCGACGGGGTGGCGATGTTCGCCCTCCCAATCGTCCAGTTTACGGTCTTTGCCCCGGTGGTGTCGTCCTCCCACTTGTACCCCTCTTTCGGGGTGAATGTCACCTGATAGGTGCCCGCGTCGGTCGCGCTCTGCGTCCCGCCGATTTCCAGCGCGTTCGGGTCGTAGTTGTTCCAGCTCGGGGACTGCGCCTGCCCGTTATAGGTCAGCACGCCGCCCTGCGAGGGAACTGCGCTGATTTTGGTCGTCATTTCCGTAATGGCTTCCTGCGCTGCCTCTGCGGTCTCTTTGGCCGCCTGCGCAATCTTCCTCACGGCTTCCAGCTCCGCCCCGGTAACGCCCGGGACGTTTACTGCTCCATACGCCATGCCTTACTCCTTTCCGTCCTCAATCCAAAACTCCGCCGAAATTGCCTCCGCCGGAACTTGGATTGCACGAACTCGAATTTTCCCTGCCATCGTCTCGTTGGTCGCGCACAGCCCGCAGGTCTTTGCTGTGCCGAGGCTGCCCGGCGCAATCGTGATTGCCGCCCGGTCGTTCGCGGTTACTCCCTCCGCCGCAATGTCGTAGTAATGAGGGTAGTCCCCGCCGCTGTCGCTCGCCCAGCCCGTGGCCGGAATGGTGATCGCCACGCTCTGCGCCTTGTCTGCCTTGGCCTGTTCCAGCTCCTCGATTGCCTCGGTCGCCGTCTTTGCCAGCTTCGCCACAAGGCCGCCCGCGTAGTCCCTCGCCTCCTCCGCACAGGCTTTCAAGTGTTCAAATACTGTGATTTTGCTCATGCGTGACACCCTCCCATCATCGGAAAAAATAACAGGGCGGGATTGCTCCCGCCCTGTCTCGCTCCTTTTCCTTGTTGGGTTAGGCCTGCTCGGTCGCAAAGACCTCGTTCAGCATCTCCTGCACTTCCTCGAGGGTGGCGACCTCCATGCCGTCCAGCTTGGCCTTGTCCTCCTTGGACATCAGGCCGTTGGCCTCGCTGGTGGCGGGAGCGTAGGTGGTGTCCTGCGCGGGAATGCCGAGGTCAGTGATGTCCTCCTTGGTGACGGCCTCAACCGCGCTCACGTGGCCGGTAGCGTCCACAGTCACCTTGTAGAGGCCGCTGGCCTGCTGGGTGTAGCTGGGGTGGGTGTAGTTGTTCAGGCCCGCCAGCTTCTCCTTGTCCTCGGTGGTGTAGTCGTTGGTGGAAAGGCCCTTGCCCTCCTCCTTTTCGACGTAGTTGGTGAGGTCAACGGTGGTGTCGTCCAGCAGCACGACCTCGTTCTCCACCTTGGCGTAGATGTCGTAGTGCTTGGTCTTGCTGTTCATCACGAGGTACATCACGTTGTCCTCGGCGGTCTCCGCCTCGGGCACAGCGTCCACTTTCTTGAAAGAGGCGTGCCCGGTCTTGGCGATGGCGGTCTGGATGGCCTGCGCGACCTCGGTGTTGGTCTGGAATGCGCTGTCGTTGTTCAGCTCGGAGACCTTAGTGGGAACAGTGATGTCCACGGCCTTTTTGCTGACCTCCTGCGCCACGCCGTTGACCTTTACGGTCTCAATGACGTTGGGCTGGCCGCCCGCGCTTTCCAGAGTGTCCACGCGGCCGGAAAGGGCGCTGACGCTCTCCTTGGTCGCGTACTTCTGCTCGGACTGCTGTGCCAGTTCCTGCAGGGCCTCGAGTTTGGTGAGTTTTTCCTTGTTGTAAGCCATAGTTTTTTCCTCCTTGAAAAATAAAATTTATATTGTTTAACGCGGTGGCTTAACCGCGCAAAACACGAGTTAGTCGGTGCCCTCCGCACCATAGATTTCGTCCAGTGCTTCTTCCACTTCACTGTCCGTCGCGGCGATGTCCTCAATGACCGAATCGCCGTCTACCGAGAGCGTGCCGTCCGCCGAAACGGAAAGCCCCTCTCCAATCTTCACGCCGCCCAGCCGGGTCGTCGTGGCCGCCGGGAGTACGTAGCCGTCGCCCCCGGTGGAGCCGCCTCCGCCCGCCGCCCCGTTCGAGGCATTCAGCAGCAGTAGGCAGGCCTGCATTTCCGCTGTCGGGGCTTTTTCGGCGTAAAGCCTGATTTTCCCCTCCATCGTCCTTGCCGCCGTGCAGAGGCCGCACGCCTTGGCCGTCTCCATGTCCGCCGGGAACACGCTCACGGACGGAACCATCTCCTCCGTCACGTCCCCCTGCGGAATGTCCAAGTAGAAACTGCCCTCAGCTCCCTCCTCCGCGCCTACGTCCCATCCGGTCGCCGGGATTGTGATTTCCCGCTTGACGGTGGCCCCAGCGATAAGCTGCTCCACCACTGCCCGCGTCACAATGGAATCCGGGTCGATGGTCGCCGTCACGTTGTCCACGTCGCCCACCGCCGCAATCAGGTCGAATGTCGCCAGCTTGCCTACGGCGGAGCTGGCCGGGCGAATCCACTCCGGCCCGTTCTCCAACACAAGGTACGTGTACGGCACCTCTCCCTCGTCCGGGTCTGCTGCGTAAAGCAGAATCCCCGTCGCGTAAAAGCCCGTTTCCACGTCGGAGCTGTTGATCTGCACCGTGACCTGACACTCGCCGTCCACCGGGTTCGTGACGGCGGAAATTTTCGCGTCCATCACATACCCCGCAGGCTCCCGCATGGTTTTCGGGGTCTCGCCCTCGGGGATGGTGCCCTTGCCGACTGCCGCCCTCGTGTAGTGCATCTGGCATCTTCCTGCCATGACCTTTCCGAGTAGCGCAATGCCCGGCGCGCTGCTGTAGCTGCCGTCCTCAAAAATAGCCATCCTCTGTTTCCTCCTATTCTATAAGTTTGGATTTGGTATGCGTGTGGCAGTACATACCGCCCGCGCCCTCTGTGCGGCCCGTGGAGGCCCTTTTGGGGTCTGGCGGTAATCCGTCTACCCCCGGCTTCAAAAGCCCACCGTAGGCCACGGAGAGGTCTGTCCTGCCCGTTCTGCCCTCCCCGACCGGGGCGGTGTCGAACTCTGCAATGGCCCTCCCGCTGTAGCCCACCGCGAGGGCCGTCCTGCTGGTTCTGTCCTCGCCCACAGGCGCGGTCTCGAACTCGGAAATCGCCCTCCCGCCGTACCCGACGTAGAGCTGCTTCCTGCTCACCCTGTCCTCGCCTACGGGCGCGAGCGTGTAGTGCGCGCCCGTCGCCCCGCCGAAGTGGAAATCTATCCTCTGCCGGAACGTCCTCTGAATGTGGACTTTCATGTTCAGCGCGAGGTGCGCGGGTATGCGCCGCGTCAGCGTGTCCCACAGGTTCATCTCGTCAAAGACTTCGCCCTCAATCGTGATGAACACCACGCCCCGCTTGAAGTCCACCGCCACGGCCCTTTCCGTGTAGTTTGCGATGATGCCCCGTATCTCCGGCTCCCCGATGTGTCCGTACCCCGCGAGCCGCGCAATGACGACGCGCTTCCTCTGGTCGAGCGTGAGCGGCCTCGTGTAGGTGATTTCCAGTATCTCCTCCCACACTCTGATCGTCTCCGCGTCCGCCGTGAGGATAAAGTTGTTGAGGTACGTCTGCTCGATGTTGGCCTCCAAGCCGTCAGCCACCCGGCCAAACGCCTTGAGGATTTCCACCATCTCGAAAACTTCCCTGTAGTATCGGGGGTAGTAGGTGATTAGCTCCTCAAAGTTGTTCTTGTAATACTTCTCGTACAGCTTCACTCAATCCTCACCTCCCCGAGGACGGGCACATCGTCCTCTCCGGGGATGATGTTCTGCGTACCGCCGTTGAGCTTCAAGTCGGTGTAGTCCACAAGGCTTTTCAGCCCGCTTAAAATCGCGCCGATGGCCGACACCCGCACGGTTATCACCGCCTCGTCGTCCGCCCCCAGCACCAGTTCCCGGAGGTATCTCTCGATGGCCTCCGTCGCGTCCTGCTGTACGGTCTCCTGTGTGGCCCCGCTCGCCAGCTCCGCGCCGAACGTGACCTCGATTTCCAGCGCGGTCGCGCCTACCGCCGTGAAGTGCGCCCCAATGTTCGCCACCCCGTTCCCGAGGCCGTCCCCGATGGTGTAGGTCTTGCCGTCCACCGTGGCCGTCATGCCCTTGTCCGCCGGGTCGATATAGTTCTGCACTTCCAGCACCTTTGCCTCGCTGCACGGCTTTCCCGTCGTGTCAATCAGCACCGCCTTGACCGTGTTCTCGCCCAGCCATAGCGGGAAAATCCTCGCCCGGCCTACGCCGTCGATGCTCTCGCACCATGTCTTGTAGTGCTGCTTGTTCCCGTTCTCTGCCGGGCCTGCAATCTTCTCTATTACGCGGTTGCGGAGGCTTTCGTCGTCCTCGTCGTCGCTGCCGTTCTCGTAGATGGCCCCAAACGTGGCCGAAATCAGCCCCTCGATGTTGTTCACTGGCACCGCCGGGGTGCCCTCGTAGATGTCGTTGCCGTCCTCCCCGGCGGCCTCCGCCTCAAAATAGAGGAGGCCCGTCTCCGCCTCCTGCCGGAGTACGAAGTAGGCCCCGTCGTAATAGAAGCGTTCGCCCGGCTCCGGGGTAACGCCCTCGAACTCTGCGCGGTATTTGGCCCGCGTCGCCGCCAGCCGCGTGATGCCGTACTCTCCGGCCTTTGCGTCCAGCGCGTCCCCCGTGGTCGTCGTCAGCCTCGAAAGCTCCACTACGAGGTCGAGGTCGGTGTAGAGCTTTGCGACCTTTATCAGCACACCCGAAACCGCGTCGTAGAAGATGCTGCCCTGCCGGGTGTCAATCCCCTCCGGCGCGTTGTTCAGCACGTCCTCCAACAGCCGCTCGTATGTGTAGTCCTCAAACACTCTAAATCACCTCCTCTACCTCTGTTTCTCCAAAAATCGTGTCCGCCCGAAAAGAAATACGCGCACAGTCCTCCTCGAATTCAATCTTGAAGTCGTAGACGGACAAAATGCGCGTATCTGGCGCGAGCGCGTCTTTCACAAAGCCCTCCGTAGCGGCCTCGATGTAGTCCCGTGTTGCGTCCTTTGCTATAATCGCGTCCTCAATCTCGCTCCCGTACTGGTGGTCGTAAACGAGGCACTTGAATCGCGGCGTGATGATGGCCTTTCTGATCGCTTGGTTTACCGCCGTCAGTCCGTCCACCTTTCCAACAATCCTCCCGTTGTCGAGGTCGAGCCTGTAGGTGCGGCTGGGCTTCTCCTCCGCCTCCTTGACGGTCTCGACCGGGATGGGGATAAACGTGTCCGGCATATCAGCTCACCCTATCCAGCACGAAGTATTGCTTCCCCTTGTTGAAAGCCAAAACGTGTACTTTCTCCCCCACCTTGAGCGCGTTGTGTACCGTGATGGCCTTGCGCCCCTCGATGGCGTGGCCGTGGGAGGCGAAAGATGCGTCGCCGCTGCCGCCGCTCTCGCTCTCCGTCCGCCAGTGTACCGTTACCTCCGTGCTGTAGTCTGTCAAGTGCCAAGGCACAATGGTAATGTTCTGCCCGATAATCAGCTTTTCGTCGTTGACGATTTGGATTTTCAGCGGGCTTGTGGACTTCACAATCCCCTGCAAAACCTCCGCCCCGTTCCCGACCATTCCCTGAAATAGCTGCTTGATACTGGTTTTCTCGGTTTCCTCTGCCATATCCGCACCTCCCTCTAACTAAAAGTCCCGTCGTCTACCCAGCCATATACCCTCGTGCTGCTGTCCGTGTGTATCAGGTGCCACGGGTGCTTTGCTCCCTTGGCAATCAGCGTGATTTTCGCTGGGCCTGCCGCGCACTTGCTGCCCGTGGGGTTGCTGGCCGTGCTGCTCACATAATGGTAGCCGCCGTTGAATTGCACCACGTCGCCCACCTTGTAATCCTTTCCGCTGTCCTCCGCGCCCTTTTCCTCCTTGGCGAGGTCGTTCGCGTAGTTCAGCTTGAGCGACATCGTGTGTTTGTTGTCCTCGAATGTGTGGGTGTCCTCGTCCACGTAGAACGTCCGGGAAATCTCAAGCTCCGGGATGATGATATAAACGCCGATGCCGGAAATGACCTCGGCAATCCCCATCGCCTCCACTGTGAGCGTCCGCTCCGGCGTGCCCTTTTCCTCCATGATGCTCTCTATCAGGTCGTTCACCTGCGCCGTTGTGAGGCTTTCGTCCGGCTGGTCGATTTCTTGGAAAATGCCGATTTTCTTTTCCAGCTCGGCATTGCTCTTTTCGGCAACCGTCGTGCCCTCCTTGCTCACCATCTTCACCCGCGTCTTGATGTCCTCAATGCTGCGGCTGTAGGAGTAGGAGGTGATGTTCTGCCCCACCTCAATCACCCATTGCAGAATGTTCTCCCGCCGGGTGAGGAGGCTCAACTTACCCTTGCTGCTGGCGACGTAGTGCCGTATGCCCGTCGCGTCGAAGTCGAGGCTCAAAGCGTCTGCAATCGCGTCGAACGCGGTTGTCTTGCTCTTTGTCAGCTCCGGGATTTTATAGCTACAGCTCGCCACCTCTCCCATCGGGAGGCCGAAGCGGGTGCAGCAGTCCCGGAACACGTCGCTGGCCGTCTTGTTCTCGTAGCAGAACGTGTCCTTGTTGTTGGCGAGGTAAATCCCGTTGTCGTAGGCCGTGAATTGCAGCTTCTTTTGGTTGCTCTGCGTCTGCGACATGATAATGCCTCGGAACAGCTCCACCCCGTCATAGCTGAAAATGCACTGGTGCCCCTGCTCCACGTCAATCCCGCTCCGGGCGTGCTTGTACCCGTCGTCGTCAATCAGCGTGACCGCCAGCGTCCGGGAGGACGAGCCTTTCCGCCCTTTCCACTTCACTTGCTCGACGAGCTGGGTAACGTCGTAGCCCTGTTCGCCCTTTAGAATAATCAGGCTCATTCCGTCTGCCATTGTCTCGCCTCCTCAAGGTAGTGTTAAAACCTGTCCGGGGTAAATCAGGTTCGGGTTGCCCCCGATTGTCCCCTTGTTCGCGTTGTAGATTTTCGTGTAGTCCGAGCCGCTGCCGTAGAACTTCTTTGCAATGTTCCACAGGCAGTCACCGCTTTTGACGGTGTAGGTTTTCGGCTGCACGCTGTTGTCCACCCGCGCCTCCTCTTTCTCCACGGTGGCCTCCTTGCTGGGAATGTCCACCTTGACCTGCCGGACGGTAATCTCCCGGTACTCTTTCAGTGTGATGTCGTACTGGTACGTGCCGGGGTCTCCGCCCTCCTCGCTGTAGTTGAATTTCTCAATCGCACAGTAGAGGTCTACCCCGCAGGCCGTCGCAATGAAGTGTACGGGCTTCTTGCTCGCTTTCCACGTGTTGATTTTCTGCACCAGTTCCAGCGGCTTTGTGATGCTGCTGACCTGCAATCCGGGGAAGCGCGCCGCCGGGAAAAAGCTCGAAAAGCTAAATTGCAGGGCCGGGCGGCTCTGCATGATGATGATTTCGCCCAGCCCTGTAATGTCCATGCTGTCGTTGCTGCTCCCGTTGTTGGTCTTGAACGTCTCCGGGAGGACGGGGAGCTGTATTTTCTCTTTCTCTGCGTTGTACGTCAGCCACATTTGGTACTTAATACTCATACGACATATCCCCCTCCTCGTAGATTTCGCTCTGGATAATGCTCATTAGGATAGGCTTGAGGTTTTCCCACATGATTTGCAGCACCGTCTCCCGGTCGGATCCGTTGCCGCTCACCTCAATCGCGCCGCTGCCTGCGATTTCCAGCAGTATGCGCTTCACCTGCTCCTGTGCTGTCTCCCTGCCGCTCGAGGTCTCGCTGCCTCCGCCACTGGTGAATACCTGTAGCGGCTGCCGCTTCTCGTTCAGCGCGGCAATCAGCCTGTCGGTCTCCTGTGTCGGGAACACGGTGCTGCCCTGCTCTCCGACGATAAGCTCCGGCCCGTTCTCTCCGGCGATAAAGTAGTCCGTGCTGTCGGTCGTGCCGCTGGCGTAGGCCGCCGCTGGCCGGGCGACAAGCTCCGGCCCCTGCTCGCCCGCGAGGAAAACGCTCTCCGCGTTCGTGGTGCCCTTTGCGTGGCCCGCGACGCTGCCGCTGGAAGTCACGTTCACATGGATGGTGGCGTTGGCCGAGGACAGGGCAGACGTGACCGCGCTGGCAACCTCCCGCGCCGCCGACACCGCGCCGTTCTTTCCAGCCCGGATTTGGTTCGCGTAGGAGTTGATGGTCGAGCTGGCTGCTGCGCTGGCCTCCTCGCTCAAGTCCATGCCATTGATGGTGTCCTGCATCTCCTGCTCAATGGCGTTCATCTGCGCCGTGAAATCCGTCTGCCAGTCCGCCACGGCTGCCGCTGCGGTCTCCTTTGCGGCCTGCACCTGCCCGACAGTCTCGGCAAGGGCCGCCACCGCCTCGGTGTTGCCGCTGTTGATGGCCTCCGCCATGCTCGCGGCAAGCCCTGCGGCCTCCTCGCTGCCGGACTGTGCGTAGGCCATCAAAGCCTCGTAGTTCTCTTGGGTAACGCCCAAGTCCTCCGCCGAGGTGTTTTTCAGCGTCTCGACGTTGGCACTGTAGCTCTCCCAATAGGCGAGCTGGCTGTCGAGGGCGGCCTGCGCGTTCGCCACGGTCGCGTCCATGTCGGCCTCTGCCTCGTCGAATAGCCCGAACTGGCCCTCGAAGCTCTCAAGGGCCGCTTGGTACGCCTCGTCGTAGGCCGCGCACAGCTCCTCTACCTTGGCCCGGACGTTCTCGTAGGCGATGGAGACCGCTTCCTCGTAGGAGGACGGGCTTTCCGCCGCTTCCTCCGCCGCCTCTGCGACCCCGGCCCAGTCGTCCTCAATCCCCTGTAGGGCCGCTTGGTTCTCGGCGTAGGCTACGTTCAGCTCGTCCAGCGCGGCTTGGTAAGCCTCAAGGTCGTCCCATTCGCCGCCCGTCCAAAAGTGATCCCAGCCGCTCATGTTGTCCATGCGCTCTTGTTCGAGCCGCACGTTCTCCTCGGCCTTGGCAATCTCCTCCTCGAGGTTTGCCTGCTCCTTTAGGAGGTCAACATACGCCTGCTTCTGCTCTGCCTGCCGCTCCTGCTCCGCTTGAGCCTCCGCTGCCTGCTTCATGGCCTCGATGCTCTTTTCGGTGCTGCTCGCCACGTCGTCGTAGGAGAGTGCCAGCTCGGGCAGGTCTGTGTTAAGCTGGTCTATGACAGCTTTCATCTGCTCCTCTTGAGCTGCCGTCCTGTTGGTGGTAGAGGCCAAGTCCTCGAGCTTCTGAATGAGGGAAAGTGTGCCGACCTCGTTCTGGTCGATGGTCGCCATACCCTCCTCGTAGCTGGAAATCAGCTCGTCATGGCTCTGCACCAGTGCGTCCACCTCTGCGGTGAACTCCTCCACCGTCTGCTTGTTCGCCTCGTAGGAGGCCGTCAGGTCGTCCACCTGATACTTGAGCCGCAGGGCCTCCTCCGAGGTCTCCCCGTACTTCTCGCAGGCCTCCTCGTATTCCGCGTTGAGGTCTTGCAGCTCGTAATACTGCTCGCGGGTGGTCGCCGTCAGGCCCTCCACCTCGCCCAAGTCCTCTTGGAAAGCGTCAACGAGGAACAGGGCCGCCGCCGTGACCGCTGCGATGGCTGCCGCAATCGCGGTGATAGGCCAAATGGCCGCCGATAGCGTCGTCCCGAATAGCGCGGTCGCCGCCGTCGCTACCGCCGTTCCTGCGGCGTACAGCGCGAATCCGGCCACCACCACGCCGAGGCCCACGCCAATGGCGGTAATAGCCTTTGTGACGGCTGGGTGTTCCTGTAGGAACTCGCCCACGCCCTGCACAAAGCCCGCGAGGGCCGACGAGCCAGCCGAAACCGCCGGGGTGATCGCGGCCCCGAACGCCGCCTTGATGGAGTTGCCTGCGGCCTGCCATTCGTCCCCCATCGACTGCGCGCCCTCCGCGAGGGTTCCAACCGCGTCGTACATATCCAGCGTTCCGCCCTCGATGCCCGAAAGCACCGGGAGGACGGTCGCCTCCAAGTCCTCGTACTGGGTGCCGAACAGCCCCACCGCCGCCGCGTTCTTTGCCATCGGGTCGTCCATGCTTTCCAGCGCGTTCACGACCTCGAAAAACGCTGTGCGGGCTGTGTCGCCGCCTGCGGCGAACTTCTCCGACATCACATCGGCGTTCATCCCCAGCAGCTCAAATGCCTCTGCCGTGGTGTCGCTGCCGTCCTTGGCCCGGATATTGAACTCCTTGACCGCGTCGCCAACCTTGTCCACGCTGAACACGCCCGCCTCTGCGCCGTCCACGAGGCTCGAGACGAACTCCTCCGCCGACAGGCCAAGGGCGGAATACTGCGCCGAATACTCATTCAGCACGTCCAGCAGGTCGCCGTTCTTGTCCGCGCCGTTCTGCGCGCCAATGGCAATCAGGTTGTAGGCCTCCTGCGCCGACACGCCGAAGTTTTTCATCAGCGCGCCCGCCGTCCGCGAGCTTTCCGATACCTCGTACCCGAGGACGTTGTTCAGCACGAGGGCCGCGTCCGTGGCCTCCTCGAGCGCGTCCCCGGTCAGCCCGGTCGCCGTCTTTACGTTCATCATGCCTGCGGCTACCTCGTTCAGGTTCTCCGCGCTGGAAGATGCGTAAACATCAAGGGAGTTGGACATCAGCTCGTCCAGCTCCCTACCCGTTGCGCCCGTCGCGCCTACTATCGTCTTTTCCGCTTCGGAGAAGCTGCCCGCCAGCTCGTAGACCGCCCCGGCGATCTCCATAACCTTTGCGGTAATGCCCGCCGCCGCGAGTGCGCCCGCGACCGCGCCTATCGCGTCGGTGCCCTTGTTCCCGGCTCTCTCGGCTTCCTCTGCGGCCTGTTCCGAGGCGTTGGAAAGTTCCTCCGTCGCCTCGCTCGCCCTACCGTTGGCCTCTGCAAGGTTCTCCGCCGCGTGCCCGGCTCGCTCTGCTGCCGCCTCAAGCTGGTTGAGGTCGCTCGTCCCGGAGGCCATCGTCTGGTTGTAGGCCTCCAAAGCCTCGTCCGCCTCCTGCTGGGCCTTTTCCAGCTCCTGCATGGCCTCCGCTGCCTCTGTGCTTGCCTTGGCGAGGGCCTGCTTGGTCTCTGCCGAAACGTCCTCATTATCCGCGAGCCTGTCGGCGGTCTGCGCCGCCTCGTCCATCGCCGCGCTCAAGTCCTGCTGGATTTGAGCCGTCGCGTCCATGCTCCGGCCCAGCTCGCTTGCCGACTGCTCGCAAAGTTCCAGCATTCGGTTCTGTTCCTCAAGGGCATCGGCCGATTTCAGCCCCATCTCCACCAGTTCCTCGGTGGAGTACGTGGCCTCAAGCAGCTCCCTGCTGTAGTTCCCTACCGCGTCCGTCCAGTAGTCGGCCTGCCCCATCGCGGCTTGCAGGTTGTCAATGGAGGTGGCAATGCCATCCACGGAAGATACCGCTGTCGAAACACCTCCCGCAATCCCCTCAAGGGCGGCATTGGCTGCGTCCCCGGCGCGCTCCCATTGCTCCGTCATGCTCTGGCCCTTTTCGGCCATGCTGCCGAGCTTGTCGCTCATTTCATCCACGAGCTTAAATCTCGCCAGTAAATCAGCCATTTCCTCGCCTCCTCTCTGCTTTTGGGTATGAAAAAGGGCCTCGCATCTTCTGCGAAGCCCTTATAGCTCTCGTAATTATGTTTTCCGGGGTGTTTTCTCTCCGAAAATCCCCTTAAAGGTCGATTTTCTCCCGTTTGGGTCTGTATGTCTTTTGGAAATCCTTTGCTACCTTGGACGGGAACAGCCCGCCCGCCGAAGCGTCGAGCTTCACGCTCTTTTTCTGCCCCTCGCTGGTGTACGAGATTATCAGGTACGTGTCGATGGCCGCCAGCGCGCCGACTGCCGCGCCCGTTCCTCCGGCCACGTACTTCCCGGAGGCGGCCCCGGCGAACGCCTTGCGCCCGCTGTCGTCCCCCAGCACCAAGTCAATGCCCGTGACCTTTTCCCTCGCTATGTTGATTTCCTGCCCGTCTTTCTTGAATGTGATTTTCTCCGGGCCGTAGAACATCTCCACCGTAAGGCCCTTTGCCAGCGGTAGGCCGCTGACGTGCTTGAGCGTCCCGCTCATGGTTGCTCCCAGCCGGGTCGCCGTGGCCTCTTTTGCTCTCTTGGCTCGCTTGGATTTCTTGTACCCTCGGTAGCTGATGTAGGCAAGCCCGCCGCAAAACAAGATGATAATGGCGGCTGACAGAATGTAGTCTCCCATCTCTGCTCCTCCTGTCCGTGGCCGTTCTGCCTACTCCGTAATCTCGATAATGGGCTTTTCAATCGTCGCCCGCTGGTGCCATGCCACCGTGCTTTTCCCCCAGTCTATCACGAAGCCTTTCAGCCCCGGCGGTGGCGGCTCCTCTCGAAGCTCCAAGTATTCGCCCTCCGCCTCGACCTCGCTCCTGTTCGGGTAGCTGGCCGGGACATGGCCTGCGCGGGTGGGAAAACGGTTCGCAATGTAGTAGAGCGCATAGAAGCGGGCCGCCGTCGGCGGCTCCCCGATGAAAACCATCAGGTAGTCCCTGTTCTCTGCAAAGCCCGTCTTTTGCATTCCCGTGTATTCTTTCAGGAATCCAGCCTGCTGCGCTCTTTGAAAGCGATGCTCCGGGTCTTTGCCTGTGTCCGTATGGCGTATGAGTTCAACGTCCTCCGGGTTTATTCTTTTGGCCCTTAAAACATCGCTCACATACTCATACATCGCAAAGCCCTCCGCCCGTCATAGCACGACTTTCTTGTACTTGTACGCCCAAAGGTAGCCCCCGGCACGTTTCTGCTTCCCTCGGAGGCAGGAGTTGATACAAGATACCTTTATCCCCGTGGCCTGCGCTGCCGCGCTCTGGCCGGGGTATTCCGCCAAGACCTTGAGTGTCGCCGGGTCGATTTGAACCACCGGGGTCTTGCTGCCATTCTTGGCCGCTGCCCTCGCCGTCCGGCTGCCGTAGTTCGTGTTCTCCTCTGCCGTCGCCCACTCAAGGTTGCTTGCGCGGTTGTTCTCCGGGTTTTCGTCTCTGTGGTTTACCTGCGGCTTCCCCTCCGGGTTCGGGACGAATGCTGTCGCCACAATCCTGTGCAGCCGGAAAGACTTCCTCACCCCGTTCCTGTCTACCAAGGAAATCTGCATATATCCGTGCTTTTTCCTCGTCGGTGTGATTATCTTTACCCGCCTTACTCGTCCAAGATTGCTGACCTCATAAAGCCCCTCATAGCCCAAAATTGGCCGCCAACTTTCCCGCAAAGCACCCCCTCCCCTTCGTTTTCACATTATAACCCCCCCCCCCGTCCAAAATCAATAGTTTTCGGGAAATGCCCCGATAATCGGCATTTCTCAAAATCACCTCTTGAAATTGACGGTATCGCGCCTTACGGGTTTCCTGTCCTCCTCAAGCTCCGAGGCAATATAGAGTAGCTGTATCTCCCTCGGCATCTTGTAGAACTCCTCCATGCGGAGGCCGTGCCGCTGCCAGAGTACGCTCGCCCAGTAGCCATCGGAGCCGGGAGTGCTTACGAGTTTTTTGCCGCTTCCAGCTCCTCGTCGTCATTGACTGCGCTCGCCAGCCCGAGGGCCTGCATCACCATGCGGGAAACGTGCTGGTATTCGTCCGGCTTCGGGAACACCTTGAGCGGCATATCCGTCACGTCCACGCAATGGTAGTAGTCCATCAGCTCCTTGTCCTTGAGGTTCGGGAACTGCAACGCCTCCACAATCAGGTGGCGGCTGGCCCTCGCGCTGTCCTTTTCGGTTTTCCAAACCACCTCGCCCATCGCAATCAGGGGGTTGCCCTTTTTGTCGGTCGCCATGCTGCGCTTGCGGTAGGCCTCGTTGATGCGGTTGATTTCCTCCTGCGAAAGCACCTTGATTTCCAGCGGGATTACCTCGCCGTTCTCGTCTCTGATGCTGTCAAGGCCGGGGGCGGTGACAATCTCCGGCTCCATGCTGCGCATAAAATACTTGAGGTTCTTCTTGTCTGCCATGTCGTTCTCTCCTTTTTGAGGTAGTAAGTATCGGCCCCTCCGCCCGGAGGGGCCTCGCGGTTAAAGAATGTCTTTCGCGTTGAACGAGATCGCGTCCTCCACGACCTCGCCGCCGCTGTCGAGCATGGTGAGCGGCAAGTCGCCCGTCAGGACACAGCCTACGCAGGTGACGGTGTTGGTGCCGTACTGCTTGTAGTAGTCGCTGTTCTTGTCCTCCATGATGCCCTGAATCGTCATTTCCGGGGTCTCATGGCTCTCCTTGTACTCGGCAATCTTCTCCTCCAACCACTTGGAGGAGCGTCTGCGGGTGATGGTGCCCGTGATGGCGTAGCCCAGCCAGCGGCTGCTCGGGGTCAGCTCTCCGAGCTGCCTGCCCGTCCACACGTCCGGCGTGAACTTGATTTCGCACTTGATGCTGTCCGCAATCTCTACGCCGTCGAGGTAAACATGGCCCTCTCGCAGGGAAATCGGTGCGTGATTGTATTCCATGCCTTATTGCCCTCCTCTCTCTTATCTCGTCTTGACGGTGAAATACAGCTTTTCCGCGCTGTCCACCGCCTGCAATCCTACGTTGAAGTAGGTCTCGTCGTCCACACTGGCCTCCCGGTCTACGAGGAAATCCTCGTCGTAGGAGACGTTGGTAATGGCTCCGCTGTCGTCGAACTGCCGCAGGATGGTCTTGCCGATGCCCTCCATGATGTCCCAGCCCCGGCTATCGTTGTCGTACTTGTTGGGCGGGAAATTGAGCTGCACAGCCTCTTGGAAAGTGTCGTACACGCGGATTACGCGGTTCTTGCGGTAGCTGCGGTCTTTCTTGTCCGCGTAGGTGACGAGGCTGTTGATGTCGTACTCGACCACCACCTCGTCGTTCTCGTTGACGGAGAAAAAGAACTCGCCCGCATTGATGGCCGCGATAGCCTCCTCGTTGCTCTTGGGGCCGACCACGGCGGTCGCGCCTGCGTACTGGTTGTAGGTCAGGCTCTCGGTGTTGGAGGCCCCTGCGGTCGCGCCCGCGACCCATGCGCAAGCCTCCTCCACGGTGAGGTCGTCGCCGTCCAGCGAAACGCTGTTGGTGACGTTGATAACGCCCTCGTAGTCCATGCCCGGCGCGTTCGGCATGACTACCTGCACGCCCTTGCCCATGCTGTCGCGCATATACTTGATTTTGGTGAGGGCCGCCTGCTTGACGTTCTTGGCCTCCTCCCCGTCGAACGGGAAGCACACGGTATTGAACTTCACGCTCTCCCAAGCGTCGATGAAGTCCGTAATATCCATGTTGGTGGCCGCCTCGTCGGTGCCGCCCGCGAGGGTCGTCCCTGCGGCCTCTCCGAGGCTGCCCGTGCCGCTGAACGTGATATACGGGTTGTCGAGCGCAATCAGCTCCTCCACCGTGTTCAGGCCCTCGTACTCCGTGACCTTGCCGCCGTCGAGGTGGATAAGCACATCGTACCCGCCCAGCGGGTTCGCGTCCACGGTAATGGTGAGCAGATTGCCCCGGCTGCCGCCGTACTTGGCGACGGCGGTGAGGGTGTTGGTGTTGCCGCCCGCTCTGGCGGCGGCTGCGCTCTCCGGGTAGGCCACGCACGCGGTGTAGACCTCCTCCGTGCCGTCCTTGCTGACCGTCACGCTGAACTCTACATCAGCTCCGCCCTGCTCGAGGGCGGCCAGCTTCTTGTAGGTCTCGGTCGTCAGGAAGTCCGCCGCGCCCGTGATGTTCACGCCGTCGATGGTGACGGTGTAGCCCTGCCCCAGCAGCGCGGTCACGGTGTCGAACAGACCCGTGTTCTTGACCTCGCTCACCGGGCCGGTCAGCGTCATGGTGAGCTTGCGGCTGCCGTCGTCGAAGTTCAGCGTGCAGCCCGTCAGGTTCTCTTTCGCGCCCATGTTCTCCGTGATAGCCTCGCTGACTGCGGTGGAAATCTCGGTGGCCTCCTGCTCGGGCAGAGCCATCTCGATCTCCGCCGTGGCCTTTTCGCCCTCCGTCAGGATATAGGCGTAGACCGTCGTGGCCCGCTTGAACGCCTCCCGAATGAGGAGCATCTGGCGGTTGGGGTCGTCGTCGTAAATGCTGTACCCGAAAGTGGCCGCCTCTGCGTCGGGGCTGGCGTTCGTCAGCTTAATGAACTTCCTGGCCGGGCCGTAGCTTGCCTTGGGGAGGGGGATAATCACGGTGCCCCGCGTGCCCGCGCTGATTACCGCCTGCTCTCTCCCGCTCTCGAAGTTGATATACGTACCCGGTCGCGTCTTGCCTACCAGTTTGTCGAATCTGCCTCCGGCCATCTCATTTCACCTCTCTTTTCTTCCACGCCTCAATGTGCGCCCTCATTTCCTCGACGGTGTACTTGCCCGTCATTCCATAGGTCGCCCCGGCGAACGTACTCGTCGATACTCCAAAGAGCTGACGGCAATTCTCCTGCAACTTCCCGACGGCATATTTCGGCGCGGCCCCGGTCTTTACCGTCGCCTGCCCGCCAGTGGCCGCCTTGCGTCTTGCTGCCATATCATAATCCTCCTTACTCCGGCTGGCCGCCGGACTGGTTTACTGGGACGGCGTACTTCTCCAACGCCTCCGCGTATGCGTCCGAGATGGTTTTCCCCGACTTCATAAACACGTCCACGTTAATCGAGTGCGCCCGCTCCCTGTCTGCTGTGGTGTCGCTGTAGGGCCTGCGGCTCCGCCAGCTTATTGTGAGCTGCGCGGCCCCGTCGTCCAGCACCTTGAGCTGCGGGTCGTTTATCCTTACCCAGCTCCCTGCAACCTCGCTGCCGTCCTCCGCAATCAGCGGTATCAGGTTCCGCGCTGCCCGAATCGCCGTCATGACCGCGTGGCCGAGGCTGTACGCTCCCTGCCCTGTCTTGTGGAAAAGTTTGATAAACCAAACGTAATCCATGTAGTAGGTCAGGAACGTCTCTCCGCCCGTGTCAATCTCCGGCGTAGGGAAGTAGGCCGCCGGAACAGAGAAGTTCTGCGGCACATTCCAGTAGTACGGGGCCGGGCCTCCGGCCTTGTCCAGCACGTATTTGATGATGCTCGCCATCTCCTGCTCAAGCACCTGTTTCCACCTCCCTTATCCGCCGCCGAAATAGCTGTCCAGCCATTCTTGCAGCTTTGCTTCCAGCAGCTCCGGGTAAATCCTGTCGAGTATGCGCAGCGCGCTCTCCCAGTAGTGCTTGCCCTCTACCCAGTGCTGCTTCAACATCATTCCCGTCTCTGCCGACGGGTCGTAAATGAAGCGGTCGCCCTCCCAATACCCCGGCACCCAGCGTCTCGCCACGCCCTTGGTATTCGTCCAGTGACCGTCATTCACATAGCTCGCGTAGTCCACGTTCGTCCCGACTTCCAGCGTCAGCCCGCCGTCAGTCAGCTCCCATACGTTGCCCTCCGCTCCTTTCTCGAAGCTGGCGAGGAGCTGCCTGCTGTCCAGCACTTGCCTCCTCACGATCTCGTCCTGCAAAATCCGCAGGAACTCGTTCCCCAGCCCCTCCAAGAACAGCTCAAACTCCTTGCGGAAATCCCCCTTGGCTGCCCGCTCCACGCTTCCAAAGAACGCCCGGAAATCGGACATATCTATCTCCACGTAGCTCATAGGTGCCTCTCCTCGTCAATCTTCTTGATATAGACGAACAGGTGGTGGTTCCGCACGTTGATGGGCTGCTCCGCCGTGTACTCGTGCCCGGTCGCGCAGTCCACGATTTTGTCGTTGAGCCGCACGTCGGTTCCGATGGGGAGCGTGAGCTTGATTTTCGCGTCCATCAGGTTCGCCGGGGCCGTCTGCGTCACTGTGATGCTCGCTGACCGCACCCCGAAATGGCAGCTCTGCCCGCTGATGTCCGGCTCCTCCGGGTAGGAGAACGAGGGGGAGGCCGGGAGGTTGTACCCCGGCGACTTCTCCCCCTCGACAACGTGGTAGATGTCGCACGTGTGGTTGAGTAGGTTCTCCAAGCTCATGCCCGCACCTCCCTCAAAGCCGCCTCATGCGCAGCGTTATGCCCTTGCGCGGCTCCGCCACAACAAAGTCGTCCAGCAGGGCCGCGAGGTCTAAACCGTCCAAGCTGATTTGGCTCGTCTCGGAGGTGTAGCTGTAGTCGTCGAACGTCTCGGATTTTATTTCTTTCGCGGCAAGGACGGCGTTGTGGGCGTATGCCTCCGCCAGTATCAATACCGCCGTCTTAATGCTCGGTGGTATCTCCTTGTAGCTCTCAAAGGTGTTGTGCGTGTATGTGATTACATACTGCTCCGCCCTTGCGATGTCCACCGCGAGCCGCGTGTCGCTGCGCTTCTGCACCGACGGTATCTCGGAATAGTCCCTAACCTCTTGCGGTGTTACCCACGGTCTTTCCGCCATCGCGCCCACCGCCTTTACACTTCAAGGCGTACCGCTTTAACGAAAATATCCGCGCTGCCCTCGCCCGTCTCCTCTGCGGACAGCTTGGCCGTCAGGGTCACGTCCTTGTCGCCCACGGCGGCGTATGCGCCGTCCTTGGTGGTGAAGCCCACGGCGTTCAGCTCGACGGCATCGAGGTACTTCACCGCCTCCTCCTGATCGCCGGACACGTCCAGCGTCGCGCTTGCGAACGCGGTCTTGACATCAATGCCAAAGCCCACAATGCGGAAGCCCGCCGGGAGCTTGACGGGGAGCTGCGTGCCCTCCGCTGCGTCGGTGTCCTTGTTCACGGTTCCGAGGTAGAACGTCTGCTCAATGCCGCAAACGCCTCTATCGAAAATTGCTACTTTCATCTGCTTTGCCCTCCTTTAGCTTTCCTGCAGGTCAATCATCGTGGGGCTGCCGTTGGAGTAGTCTCCCTCCGCCCACAAGATTGCGTCCACAAAATCGGCTTTCTTAAAGCCCTTGGTTTCGACCACCCCGGCCTCCGGGGCAATCTCCTTTAGCTGCTCGAGCGTCATGTCCTCAAGCTGCTCCCGCGTGTACGGCTCCCTCTCGGGTTCCGGCTCCATCGGCTCCGGCTCGCCCGTCACCATGCGGAAATAGCCCGAGGCCACCGCCGCCTGTGCGATGGCCTCGTCCTCCACGAACACGTCCGGGTGTTCCTTTGTGGCCTTGACCGGGCCGTAGTAGGAGAGGGCCTTTACCAGTTTCAAATGGTAGCTCATGGCCGCCCTCCTCTCTTACTTCAAGCCCTTGATGATGGCGGTCGCGTCCAACTCCTCGATGATGGGGTCGTAGTCGAGGTGGATAACGTAGAAACGCTTATCCTGCATGATGGCTTCCTTGCCCTCTGTGGTCTTGCGAATCTGCACGCTGTAGGTGTTCACCACAATCAGGTTCCGGGGGTCGGTCAGCAGGATAGTGCCGTCGTCGAGGGACGGGCACTCCACGGCCTGAATGCGGGCCGGGGCGGTGTAAATGCTGTCGGGCACCGCGCCGCCTGCGCCGATAACCTTGTTCAGCAGGAACAGCTCCCACTCCTGCGCCCGGCGGGGAGACATCAGCCAGCGCAGCCGACCGTTGTTGTACTTGTTCGGAATCTGCGCCAGAGCCTTGTAGAACAGGTCGAGGCTCATTTCGCCCTCGCTGGAAGCGTCGTAGACGTGGCCGCCGTTGGAAATCTGCTTAATCCAGCCGTCATTGATTTTCAGGAAATCGTAGTCGGCGGTTCCCTCTGCCACGTCCTCGTCGCCGTTGAGGTACAAGTCCTCCATGTCTACGCCGAGCTGGGTAGTCATAAGGTTGGTGACGATGTTCTCGAAGTTCTGGCCCTCGATGTTCTCGCGCAGGGTCTCCTCGGTGATTTCCCAAGGCAGGCGTACAGCGGTGGTGCTGTACTCGATCTGGCTGGTTTTCACGCCAGCGCGGTAGTTGTCGTCCGTGTTCTCGGTCTTTTTGCGGACGATGCGGCGGTCAATGCCAATCTTGTCGATTTCACCAGTCTTGGCGGTGCGCATCTCATGGCGCACGAGGCCGCCGAGGTTGGTGGCCTCAAAGGTCTGCTGGATGAATCGCCGGGCCTGTTCCGGGTTCAGCAGGCCAGAGGACAGGCTGCCCGTCTCAATGGCCGCTTTGCGAATGATGGTGCTGTTATCCATTGTCTGTTTTCCTCCTTGTTATTGGATTAGAGAATGCCGTGCAGATAGTGCTGCTCGCCTGCGGCCTTTTCCACACCGCCGCCGAGGTTGCTGGGGAGGCCCCTGCTTTTCAGCACCGGGTCAACCGCCTTTGCTACCGCTGCGGTAATCATCTCCTGCACCTGCTCTGCGGTAACTGCCTCGTGCTGCGGCTCAAGGGCCTTTTCGACCGCCGCCTCGACCATAGCGTTGATGGTCTCGGGGGTAATCTCGTCAGCCTTGGAGACGCAGCCGCCTTTCTTCTTGGCCTCGGTCACGGTCTCCTTTTTCTTGGCCTCCTCCTCGGTTTCTTCCTCCTCGGGGGTCTTGGCTGCGGTGTTGGTGGCCTTGGCGAAAGCCGCCTCTACAGCCTTTTCCACAATCCCCTCAACTTCCTGTTTAGTCACTTGCTTTTCCTCCTTGTCTGCTTTCTTGGTGTCCTCCGGGTCGTCGAACTCCTTGAGGAACGCGCCCAAGCTCTCGTAGATGCCTTTCAGCGTCTCGCGGTTCTTGCCACTCATTTTCTTCCCGGCCTTTTCTACGGGCTGCCCGGTCTGAATGGTCTCGGTAATGCTCTCTCCGCCAGTGAGAATACTGGTGATAATCTGGCTGAACTCCTCAAGGCACTCCCGCACCTTGTTCTCGTCGGTCTCGTACAGGTATCGGCCCGTGATGGGGTCGTATTTATATAAAATCTCCTCAAGGGAGTTAAAAGCGTTCCAAAAGAGCGTGCCCTTGCTGCGCTCCTCGTAAAGCTCCGCCATAGCCCCCTTTTCCACCACGGTCAGCCCCAACATTTTCCCCAACTGTTTCAGCAGCCCTTTCTTCTCGCTGGTTTCCTGTTTGCTCACGTTCTCCAATTCAACGTCCTCCTCGCTGTAATTTCCGAGGCCGCCCATCGAGAGGCCTGTGATCTCGCCTTTCTCAATGCCCTCCCACACGCTCTCGTCTGCGACCTCTACGGTCATAAGCCATGTCCCTTTCTTGATGGTCTCGCCGTCGATGTCGAAATCTGCCTTGGCAATCCAGCTCTCCACGACGCTCGCGCCGTCCAGCGGCTCGAAGCTGTGCTGCAGGTCTACCTTGTTGCCGTTCTTGGCAAACCAGTAGGCCGCCTTGGTGATTTCCGCCTCGGTCATAAAATTGCCGTGGCTGTCCTCCGCCATCGGCTCGTAGACAATGCCCGTAACGTAGTGGGTCTCCGCGTCCGCCTTGACAATCCTGCCATAGGTGGTGAACGCGGCCCTGCCTCCGTCCTCTTTCTTGATAAGGAACTGCCGCTTGTTGGCGGCCTTGTCCACGAGGCTGACGAATTGGATTTTCGCGTCCGTAATCTCGTAGGCTTTTTTCAAGCCTTTCATGCCCTCTCACCTCCTTTCACCGATTATCGGAAAATATAAAAAGCAGCGTCGCCGCTGCTCTTTACCGTGCATCATTTTCGTGGGGCAACGAAAATGGTCTGAACGGCCCGTGAGGGCCGCTGTTTGTCCGGGCAGGTATTTTCCCTACCCGCTCGCCCTCGGACGCTCCTGCGCCACGAGAGGAGGCAGGGGAGGCTATTCCTCCTCTATCCCCGCTTTCGCCTTGTTCCTCGCGTCCAGCTCTCGCTCCCATTCGCCGTCCATCTCCTCGATGGCCTGCTGCTGTAGCCTTTGCCGCTCCTCGAGGGAAAGGCCCAGCACCTCCGCGCTCACTACGGGCTGGGAGATGCAATGGCAGTTGATGCTTTCCTCCGGCGGGAGGCTGCTGTCGCGTGGGTACATCGGGTAGTAGGTTCCGCCCTTTATCCCGCGAAGCTCAAAGGGCTGGTCTTTCGGCACCCTCTGGCCGTCCATGTCCATGTGGTTCTTGCGCGGGTCGTTTCTGTAGGCCCCTGTGTGCTTCCACATCTTTTCCTCGACCGCCGGGCTTTGCATAAATGCCTCCTGCTGGGCGACGCTGTGCGCCCGCAGCACCTCCGTAACGGCCACGCGCCGGGCCTTGTAGTATTCGTCCCGTATGCCGCTGTCGAGGATGGAGCGGGTGAACTCCTGTATGCTGCTGCCGTCCCGCAGTCCCTTTTCGAGGATGGTCTCAATCTCCTTATGGCTATTGAGCTGCATAATCTCGCCCAGTGACGCGCTCCACGTCCTCACCCATGCGGTCGTTTTCTTGGACACCTGCTTTAGCTCGAGGTCTTTGTCTGTCTGCTGGATATAGTAGCCGATGAACTCGGGCATGAACTTCTCAAGCAGCTCCGTGAACACGGTCGCCAGCTTGCTCATAAGCTCGTCGCTCAACTTCACCCCCGGCCAAACGTCCGCTGCGAATGCCTCGAGGTCTACCGCGCCTTTCGCCGCCTCGAGGATATAGTCGGTCTCGGCCAGCAATGCGGCCGCAACCTGCTCCTCCATGTCCTCGAGGTAGTCCAGCGTCTTTTTCGGCTTTGCGTAGCCCTCCTCCTCAAGCGCGTCGGTCAGATCGCCGTCCGCCTTTTGGAGGTATGCGTCGATGGCCTTGAGGAGCGGCCCGCATTTCATACACATGGCTCACTCCCCCTTGTCCATCTTGAGCAGTAGGGCCTTGACCTCTTTCATCACGGCCACCACCGCGTCGTCATGCTGCGTCGCGGCTTTCTGTATCTGCCTCTGTAGGCTCATGGTGATGCCGCCGAGGTCGAACGTCGCTCCGCTCGCCTGCTGGTTCTTGTAGGACAGCGGAATGTCGCCCCACGCTGCCTCCTCCGGGTTCTCCGGGTAGTCCTCCGCGTCCTCTCCAAGGGCCTCGTACACAATGCGCTTTGCCATGTTCGGCGTGAGGCCGCCCGCGCTGTTCGCCACGGTCAGCAGCTTTTGCAGGTCGTCCGGGTTGGAGATGTCCGGCTCGAGGAAATACGCCTCGACGTACTGAAAGTGGTAGCCGTTCAGTAGGCGGTTGTTGATGGCCCACGCAAGGCTCTTGCGCTCCGGCTGGAATACCTGTTCCTCCGTGACCTCCTGCGCGGTCTGCGCCGTGGCCCGGTTGAAATCGGTGGTGTAGCCCACGTAGAGGTCAGGGAGCTGGAAAGCCGACTGCACCTTGCGGCGGTTGTTGTCCATATACTCTTGGAAAAGCTCGTCCTTTTGGAGTATGCTCGCAAGGTCTTTGACCTCAATCTCCGGCTTTTCCTGCTGGTCGAAGTCTGCCCGCGCCTCCGTCGCCTCTGTCTCAAGGACGATGAAAGCGTGCTGCCCGGCCTCTCCCTTGATGTCGTTCATATACTGCTGTAGCTTCTCGAAGCTCTCGTCCGTCAGGGTGCCGCCCTTAACCATAATCATCAGCGGCGTGTGCCGCCCATTGATGAAGTAGTTGTTATTCAGGCCCTCCGCCCTCCGGCTGCCGTCCACGCCAAGCACCTGCCCTATCCACCGCACCGTGCCGTATGGCTCCGTCCCGATGGCGAACTCCAACAGTTCGTTGGCTTGGTATTGCAGCTCAAGGGTCTCCCCGTCTTCAAGGTACTTGCCGTCCCGCATATCCATCACGCGGGGGTCTCCGAACTCTTTGAAGTAGACGACCTTTCCGCCGATTTCCTGCTTGTACTTGCAGTACCGCTTCTTGCGCTCAACCTCCTGCCCGTGGTGCCAGTAGGTCGTGGTGATATACGGCTCAAGGGGGCGCGACTTCCATACGCTCTCCGTCTCCTTGACGAACTCGATCTGTACGACCTCGCCCGCGATGTTTCGGATAACCTCGAGGTAGGAGATGCCGTAGGTCTCCCGCGCCTCAATGATGTCCTCGAACACCTCCTTGGTGTCCTGCTCGATGTTCAGCAACTCGATAATCTCCTCCGCCCGCTGGAACTCCTCTGCCATCTCCGGCGTTTCCTCCACGTCCTCAATGTAGCGCACGCCGATTCCGAAGCCAGCAATATTGTTCTTGTAGGCCCTGATGCACTGGGGGAGGATAGTGCTGTTCTCCACGAGCTTTGCAAGCCCGCGCATATCGTGCCGGGGGGTTATCCAGTCCCCCGCGTTGTATGCCTCCTGCTCCGTAACCTGTACGGGCGTGTCGGCCTTTTCAATGAGGCTCTGCTGCGCCTTAATGACGCGCACCTCCATGCTTGCCCGCTTGCTTTTAGCCACTCTTTCTCACCCCTCTCCTCTTTGGCGGTTTCACTGGCAGGCAAAGCAGCAGCACGCAGTCCGCCTCGTCCGGGGACGGCTGCCCGCGCTTCTTTACCGCGTCCTTGCTCTCAATCTTGATTTTGCTCGCCTCCGTCAGCGCGTACTTGCGCCCGGAAAGCTGCGCCACGAGGTCGTCGTCGTCCGGGAGTATCAGCTCCACGGGCTTTCGCTGCCCGTCCTCGTCGTATGGCTGTAACAGCTTCTTCACCACGGCCATCATGTACGTGGTGCTGTCGTGGTAATACTTGTGCTTGATGCGCTGGCCGAACTTCACCGGGTACACCTCAAGCCACCAGAAACGCTCCGGGGCGTTCCGCTTCACCTGCCGCAGGCGGTCTACCACGCCGCCGCCCACGCCGCCGTCGTCTATCTTGACGGGGATGGGGTCGGTCAGGTGGTATCTCTGCACGAGCTGTTCGCCCAGCATGATAATGTCGTCTGCGGTTTTCATGGTGTCCTGCCCCTGCCGCTTCTTGTAGAACGTCACCTTTTCGTCCACCTTGTACCCGATTACCGTCTTGTCGTCGCCAAACCGGGCAACGTCGCACCCGATATGCACCAAATCCGGGTTTTTCCGGGGAGAAAACTCCGTCTGAATGGAGTTTTCGACGAGAGAAATCGGAATAAAAATATCATCCTCCTGTAGCGGAAAGTCCCCGGCGACGCGAACTCGGAACACGTCGCTGTCCTCTCCGTACATTCGGATGATGGTGTCGATAAAGTCCTGTGATACCCGGCTGCTGTTCCTCCCGTCGATATGGAACGTGGAGTAGCTGGCCCGGTTCTTTGTATGGCTGTCGTAGAAAAAGCCCGTGAGCTGCGTCGGGTTCCCGCACATCAGGAGCCGCGCCCCCGGTGTCGAAAGCGCGCCCAGCACAGGCTCAAATATCGTGTCGTCCACGCCGCTGGCCTCGTCGATGATGTAAAGGACGTGTTCAGCGTGGAAGCCCTGTAGCGCGTCCGGCTTGCTGGCCGTTCGTGCCACCGCGAACCATTCCTCCGGGTAGCCCCTCATGTAGAGCTTTTCCTTTGTCCATATCAGCTCATTGGCGAGAGCCTTGTTGTTCCTTATCCACTTGCTGACCTCCGCCCACAAGATGTCGAATAGCTGGTGCTGCGTCGGTGCCGTGCATGGGATTTTTGGGAATGGGTGCGTGCATATAAACCAAATGACCGCCCACGCCTCCACCGCGCTCTTTCCCACGCCGTGGCCGCTGCGAACGGTCGTCATTGGATTGGCCGCCACGCTGCGAAGTATCTTCGCCTGCTCCGGGTCGGGCCTCGCTCTTATCACGTCCTCGGTAAATTCTACCGGGTGGTCTGCGTAGTACAGTATCGCCTCCGCGTCAAGCATTGCCCTCCTCCTTTCGCTTCTGATACGCCGCTACGATGGTGTCCGCGAGCTGCGTGGGCGCGTCGCTGGCCCCCTTGCTGCTCTGCTCCTCGAACATACGGTTCAGCCGCTCGAGGTCGGTCGCCATTTTGATATACTCCTTAACGTCCTTTGGGGACATATCCTCGACTGACAAGCTGGCGAGGGCTTCCAGTGCCTTTTTCTGCACCTGCATGGCTATCTTGATATGGCGTTCCGTCATGTCCTTGCGGCCCTTGACGGCCTTGGCCCGCGCTTCCTTGTCCAGCTCATTCTCATAAGCCCGGACGCGCTCCTGCCAATCGTGGGCCACGCTCCAACGCTCCATCAGGGCCTTACTCTTGCCTAACTGCTGCCCGACGGCCCGCAGGCTGCGCTCCGGCCCCATGTCCCGGTACGCTGCAAATGCCTCAAATGCCTTTTCGCTCTCGCCCTTTTGACGCTCCCACGGCTTGTCAGTCCATTTTCCCATGTCCTCCTCTCCTTTGCCTTTTTATCCGCCGTGGGTTTACTCGTCGAGGCCGAACATTCTGCGGTAGTAGTCTGTCTTGCTCGACAACTCCTCCTGCATCAAGCCGTAGAAGCTCTGCTTGTTGATTTTCTTGTTGATGCCCGCCACCTGATTCAGGCTTTGGAAGCACCCGCCCGTGCCTATCTGCTTCATCAGCTCCGTAGGCTCCGGGTTCTTCCCGTTCAGCAGCATACACAGGTTGTAGTCGTTCCCTTTGAAGCCCTCAAGCCCGTCGATGCCGCAGCACGTCATGCTGTCTCCCATCGCCCGCAGGCGGTTCTCCCCGGCGTAGAATTTGAGGCCGTGGCGGTGGCACTCTGCTCTGATCGCCTCGAAGTGCGGCCGCAGCACGTTCAGCGGGTAGCAATGGTCGCCCCCGATTTTCACCATGCCCTTTTTGGCCTTGTAGAACTTCATGCCCTCCACCACTACGCCGTAAACGCCTGCGGCGGCCAGCCGGGGGATATTCGCCATCACGTCCCTAAAGACCTCCGGCATATACGGCTGTACGCGGACAATTACCCGCTGCACTCTGCCCGCGAGCTTTTCCACGATTTTCAGCCGCTCCTCGTAGGGCGGTGTCCCCGGTTCGAGCGGGTCGTACTTGCTGCACACCATGCTCACCTGTACGACGCAGTTGCATTGCGCCAGCAGGTCGAGGTATTCCGGGTCTGCCACGAGCCGTCCCTTGGTGCTTACCACGAACGGGTACTTGGTCTCCGCCAGCAGCTTCAAGCACTCGTAGGAGGCGCGGATATTCTTCTCGATGGGCTGGAATGGGTCGCTCATGCCGCCCCAGTGGATGGGGATATTCCAGTCGCACCACGCCGTCTCGCGGCCCCGCTTTCCCTCGATGAACGAGCGCAGGGCCTCTACGGTCTCGTCCCTCTGTATCTTTGCGATGTTCTGCTTCTTTTGGGCGAAGCAGTATTTGCACCCGTGGCTGCACCCCTTGTAGGTGTCGAAGCGCACAGGGAGGTTGCATAGGATAACCTGTGTCCCGCATTTGCAGCCCATCAAATCTCCCCCTTTGCTTTCTGTATGATTACCTCCACAAGAGCCTCTTTCCCGTAGTCCTTGACAAAGGCTTTCAGCTCCTCTTGGTCTGCCTTGTCGAATGTCAGGCTCACGTTGAACAGCTCCTCGATGGCCCGCAGCTCCTCGTCCACGGTGTCGCCGTCAATCAGGCTGTCGATGTCGTTGGTGAGGCTGTCGATTTCCTGCTGGTTGAAGCCCGTGAGCGTCGCGTCGTCTCCCAGCTCCGCCAGCAGCGCGCCCAGTTTCTCCTCGTCCCATCCGCCCTCGATTTTGTTGAGGGCCACGTTGAGCTGCCGCTCCTGCATCGGGTCGAGGTCTACCACCGATACGTCCACCTCGGTCTCTCCCTCGTTCTCGAGGACGGTGAGCCGCTGGTGGCCGCCCACCACGTTATTCGTCCGCTTATTCCATATCACCGGGATAAGCAGCCCGTAGGTGGTAATGCTGCGCCGGAGGTTTTCATACTCCGGGTCGCCGGGGATAAGGTCTATCCGGGGATTGTACGTCGCCCGGTTGAGGTCGCTGATTCTCTTTCGCTCTATCTGCATCACAGCACCCCCTTGACCTTGTTTATGATCGCCGTCGCCAGCTCCGCCTTGGCGTTCTCCTTGGTTTTCATGTACTCCTCTACCGTCTCCCGCGCTCCCGCCGGGAGGCTGAACGTCATGGTAAAGGTGCTGCGCTCTTTCCCGTCGTCGTAGCCGGAAAAGTCCTCCTCCATCAGGTCTTTGATGTGGTCGTACTGCATCAGGAGGCTTTGCAGCTCCCAGTCCTCGAAGCCCGTCAAATCCATCGCCCCGGCCTCGTCCAGCTCTTGGAGCAGGTCGGCCAGCTTGCCGATGTCCCAGCGGCCCTTTACCTTGTTCAGCAGGACGTTGAGGATTTTCTCGTTCTTCTCGTCGAGGTCAACGACGACCGCCTCTATCTCCTCCGCGCCCTTTTCCAGCAGTACCTTGAGGCGTTGGTGGCCGCCGACGACGCGCCCGGTGCGCTCGTTCCAAATAATCGGCTCCACGTAGCCGAACTCCTCTATGCTCCGGCGCAGCTTTTGGTATTCCGCGTCCTCCGGCTGCAAATCCCTCCGGGGGTTGTAGTCTGCGGGCTTTAGCTGTGCCGCTTTCAGCGTCCGAATTTCCACTTCCCTCTCCTTTCTGCCCTTTTCCGGGGCGGATATTCCCTAAAAAAATACACCGCCCGTTGGAAATCCCAATTAGGCGGCGTTTTCTCTCCGTGATTTTACAGCATACATTTTACCACTTCCATGAGTGAATTGTAAATGCCTGCTTTGTGCCCCGGATAGCGTCATAGTCTCTCAATGCCGCCCACGCCAAAGAACAGGGCCGTTAAATCCGCCGCGCATACGTCAATATCCTTGTAGACCGTCCTCTTGTCGATGTGTTCCTGCTTGGCGATCTGCTCCGCCGTGGTGTAGTTCTCCGAGAGGTAAAGCCCCTCCAACACGCGCCAGTGCCTTTTGTCGTCCTGCCTGTTCGACCGCTCGCACATGATTTCGTAGCAGTCCAGCATCTTATTCACGTGGGTCATAATAATGCGGGTGGCGAGGTAGTTCTTCTGAATGCTCTCCACGAATATCTCCTCGTCCGCCGGGCGGCCCATGCTGCGCATGATGTCCTCAAAGCTCACGTCCGCCTCCGCCGCGTCCTCGATACTGAATATCGCGTTCTCGTAGTAGGCGTTGAGCCGTCTGTAGTTGCGGAGCAGCAGCTTGGTATTCTGATACTTCCAGTCGTATTGTTTCTTTCGGTAGGCCCTGCGCTCCCGCTCAACCGCTTTCACGGCGGCCTTTGCGCCGACCTCCGCCCCGGCTGCCGCGCCAATGGTTACGCCGAGGTTTACGGCTGCCTGTAGCTTCTCGTCCAGCTCTCTCATGCTGGCCTCGACTGCCGCCGTGACCGCCGCCTCGATAAGGGCCTTTGCTTCATCTTTGCTCGTCATAGAGATAGCTCCCTCCTTTGGATTTTCTGAAATTGGGAGTTACCTCCCGCTCCGCTTGTTTAGGGCCAGCCCCAGTAGTCCGGGTCGTCCTTGTGTTCCTGCCATTCCGGGTCGTTCTTCCTCTTTTCGATGGCCCGCACCCAAGGAATGGCTATGGCTATCGCCACCAGTAGGCTCACCCCTGTCGCAATCAGGTACTCCATGCCTCCGCCTCCCCTCAAAGGAATTGCAGTACGCCGCCTATGTACCTGACCTTGTACTCCTGCACGTCCTCCGGCTTTATGTACTTCCTGCCGTACCGCGCTTTCATGTCCCGAAACACCTCCCAAGGTATTCGGAAAAACTGCTGAAAGCCGAACGATACCAGCACGAAGCACTCCGCGCCGAGGGCCGCGTGGCGGTCGAGCTGCTTCTCCTGCTCCGCGCTCACCACGCTCTGCTGCAGGCGGCCCCCGTCTGTGTGTTTTGCCTCGAATACGATGGCGCGCCCGCCCTTGAGCGTCCCTTTGTAGTCTGGCTGGGCCTGTTTGGTGTAGCAGGCGAGGAACTGCCCCCGGCTGTTCGGGCGGCCCAGCGGCTTCATCGGCTCCGGGGTCTTTGTGATCTCCGCCGCTCCCGTGAGGCGGTAATGCCTGCACGCGGCCTCAATCATCTCCTCCCATATCTCCCCGGCGGCCCGGCTGCGCCTGCCTGCTGCTACGGCCCTGTAATGTGCTGCGTCCATCACATCAGCCCCATTTCCGTGGCGAGCTGCGCCACCTTGTAGGCGGTCGCGCTCTTGATGCCCTTGCACTTGCCCTCTGCAAGGGCCGTGACAAGCATCTTTACCGCCGAGGTGTCCCCGATAGGCCCAGCCGCCTCCGCGCCATCCTGCGCCACGCTGGGGCCGCTGGCTACCAGTTCTGTGTCTGCCGCCCGGTGGAACTCCTCGACGAGTTGTTTGTCGGTCATGTTCCGCAGCCGCACCGCCTCCTTGTGGAGGGCCAGCTCCTCCGGGGTGTATCTGCACTTTCTCTTTCTACTCATGGTCGGTTTCCTCCCCTTTCTTTGGCTCAAACTGCAAGCAGGCCTTTGTCCTGCGCGTCTTGTACTTGCGCCCTGGCCTGTTTCGGATTGGCAAGGGGCAGAAGCCCCCGTTTTTCGTCGCAGCGTCCCGCTCCCATTTGGCGCAGTTGCCGCACACCTTTCCGACGACCTCAATCCGCTTTTCCTCTTTCTCGACCGCCCGTAGGATTTTGACCGCCTCCCGCAGGGCCTCCGCATCGTGCTTAAAAATGCTGTCCGGGTCGTCCGGCGGTATCAGGCTCTCCCGGTCGTCGATTTGGTCGAGTAAGCTGCTGATGATTTCCTCGATTTTCATGGCCGCGCCTCCTCTCTCCCCGGAGCTTTCGCTCCGGGGAGGTTTTCTGTGATGTTGGATTAGATGTCAAAGCCCGGCGCGAAGCCATTCGACCAGTTGGCGCTGTAGCAGTACGCGCTGCCGCCCGTGCCCACACCGCAGAAGCCGATGCTGCTCCCCGCATGCACGGAGCGGAGCCAGTAGGGGTACGTCCCCTCGCTCCCGCACTCTTTCACACGGTCGCGCTCGCGCTTGAAGATGGGGAGCTGGAAGCTGTCGTCGATGTCTTTCCAGTACCCCTCCTCCGAGGGGCCGAACACATCTGTCGCGGAAAGAAGCCACAAGGGGTCTGCGTACTCGACGCGCTCGCCGTCGATTTCCTCCACAATCTTGCGGGGTTTGATGATGGCCTGCCACTCCGGGCTGATGTGAGGCCAGATGTCCTCAAGTACGTGAAGCCGTCCCTTGCTCTTGCAGTAGCCGCCCTTGTTGGTGGCCTCGTCGTTCATGGCCGCCTCGTCCCAGCAGTCCTTGAACACAAACCGGGCCGTATTCGGGCTGCTGTATGCGCAAACGACGGTGACGCTCCCGCCTGTATCGAGGGGAATATCAATCTCGTCGAAAGGCGAAACAAGCTCGTCCACGTTGCCCTCCTCGACGGCGGTTTTGAGGTCGTCCGGGCAAATGCTATCGCTCACCACCATGCGGAAATTGCAGAGCTGCGCGTCGTGGGTCTCTCCCTTGTCTGCCTGCTCGGTGTCATTCTTGTTTCCGACCGCTATGGTCGCGCCCGCGTGCGCGTTCACAATCAGCGGCGCGTCCGGCTGCCCGGTCTTGTCGAGGATGGATTTCAGCAGCTCCTCGTTGATGTAGTCGGCCCCCATGATCTCCACGGTGGTCTCTGCGTTGTAGTCGCCTGCGGTGTTGGTGCGCTTGATTTTGATGTCTGCCATGATGGTCTCCTCCTAAAAAAGACTTTTTTGTAAATCCCCGTCCAGCATATTCCATCTGAATTTCGTGTCTCCGGGGGTTAAGAAATGGTCGTCCTCCAACTGGAAACGCCTGTCGTAGTCGTGTACTGTGTGCCCGTCCGGTTTGAAGTTTACCGGGCTGTCCAAATCCCATTTCAGGAGTAGTGCCCAAAGCTCCGGGTAGTCCTTTCGGAGCTGTCGAAGCTGGTTTACTCCCTGATTGTGGCACATCCAGCACCCGTCCCGGCAGCTCGTTTCGTAGCTGGGCGCGAGTATTCCCTCGTACTTACAGTAGAGGCCACAAAGCCCCTCCTCTATTCCGAACTCGACGAGCGGGGCGCGTTTCCTTTCGTTGAGCTGCCCGAAACGCTTTGGCTCGTCCGCTGCTATGCCGAGGTATTCCACGATATTTTTACCGCCCCTCGCGGTGGGGCCTCCTAAAAATCTTGTCTTGAGCTTGGTACACCATTGCCCCTTTCTGCGGAGGCTGACTGGGAATCCGTAAATAGTCGATTTTGAGCTTCTTGCACCAACTCCCGATTTGTGCAGGAAAACCTTGCGGGCGGGGTCTGGACATTCTTCTTGAGGGCTGGCTGGCACCAAGGCCCCCACTTGGTCGGGAATCCGAGGATTGTGCCCTGCTGTTGACAGTACCCCCCCCCCCCCCGCGGGTTTGGGTGT
>ENA-UOOD01000896-UOOD01000896.1-human-gut-metagenome-genome-assembly--contig:-CS67-NODE-896-length-33373-cov-11.074824_pt1 | contig 33373 bp, 35 predicted proteins | sample MGYA00242464_ERZ724011 | MGnify/ENA metagenome assembly ERZ724011 | reverse complement strand
TGGTTGAACATATAGTCACGTTCGGCTGCGAGGTCCATTTTCACGTGGGCTTGATAGCTGATGGGCTTCAAACTTTCAGAATCAGTACCCATTTTCTGCATCGTGTTACTGCCTAGCAAGAACAAGTTCTTTCCATCCTTGTCCATTTCCATGTTGGCCCATCCGGCATCCATTTTATGGAGCAACTTGGTATCTTTCTTGCGCAGATTCATTTTCCACAGGTCATAGCCGCCTTCAAAGGCAGAGAGGTAATATAAGGTCTCGCCGTCTTTGGTGATAATGGCGCTCCCCAAATCGGAAGAGTTGGGAGTAAGGCGTACGATGCGGTCCTCTATGTTGTTCAGTTCCACCACAATGTCCTTTACTTTTTCCTCTTTCTTCTCTTCGGATTTTTCTTTGTTATCACCTTTCTTTTTATCGTTTTTCTTGGCTTCGGTTGTGTTCTTTTGTTCTTTTTCCAGTTCTTTCTGCAATTCGTAATCTTCTTTGCTCAGGCGGAATTTGTCGTATGCATCCTGGTTCATAAATACCAGCATCACATCGTTCAGTGATCCCCATGAGGCATGGGCACGCATACCATAACGCTCGGTAATGAATAAAATGGCATTACCATCCAGTACCCAGCGGGGGGAGCCACTGGTATAGCCGCTATTGGTCAGATTGATAATTTTTCCTCCTTGTGCACTTACCATACCTATATCGGAATATGGATCATGCCGGTTTCCGATAAATTCCAATGTGAACCATTTGCCGTCCGGCGACCATGAATAGTCAAAGCCACCGCCGGTACTGAACCAGGTGGAACCGTCAGTGACCTGACGTACTTTTTTGGTTTCCAGATTAAGCACCATCAACCGGTTACGGTCTTCTATAAAGGCTAGTTCCTTCCCATCCGGCGAGAATTGCGGATAGGTACGTTCTGTCTTGTCCGAAGGCAGGAGTACTTCTTCTTCAATGGCAGTCGCATTGGGGAAGTTGGCTTCCTCCTTACGTGCAATCTTGGCCATGTAAAGTTCCCAGTTTCCGTTGCGTTCACTGGCGTACGCCAAAGTACGGTTGTCCGGTGAGAAAGTAAGTCCTGCTTCACGGGCAGGGGTATGTGTGATTTGCTTGGTGGTATTATAATCGGCGGAAGTGACGAATACTTCACCTCGTACAATGAAAGCAACTTGTTTGCCGTCCGGTGATACGGTAGCTGAGGTTGCTCCGTTACTGAAATTCAGATCCGCTATTGTATTTTGGTCATCACGGATGATATCGATTTTGACTTTCTGCGGTTTATCTCCTTGTTTTTGAGTGTATATTTCTCCATCATACGTATAACAGAGAGTGCCGTTGCTGCCCATTGACAGGAAGCGGACCGGATGGGTCTTGAAATGGGTGACCGTTTTCAATGATTGAGGACTACTTATCGGAAAGGAATATACGTTGAATGTACCTCCGTCTCGTTCGCTCAGGAAATAAACGGTTTGCCCGTCGGGCGCAAATACAGGGTTACGGTCTTCGCCTGCATGGGCGGTCAGGTTGGTATGCTTGCCGTTTTCCGAATCATATAACCATACGTCACGGGTGATGGACGAGGTGTGGTGTTTGCGCCATTCGTCTTCAAAACCTTTGCGGTCTTGGTAGAGAAATGTTTTTCCTGATTTGTCAAAGCAGACCATTTCTGCGGGAGTACCCAGCACCTGTTCGGTACGTCCGCCGGTTACCGGGACTTTGTATAGTTCTGTCATGGCCGAGGTAGGGAACAAGGCACTGTTGGCAGGGTCTTGGATAGAGGCCGAGAACAGGATATAGTTGCCGTCGGTGGTGAAGGTTGACGGTATTTCGGAAGCCGAATGGGTGGTAAGACGCCGGGCTGCTCCGCCATCGGCCGACATGACGAACAGGTCGAAATTGCCATTGCGGTCACTGGCGAAGGCAATCTGTTTACTATCCGGTGACCAGATGGGGCTGCACTCGTATGAGGCTTGTGTAGTGAGTTGGGTGGCAGTTCCTCCGTTGGCGGGTACTTTATAGATGTCTCCTTTATAACAGAATGCAATTTCCGTGCCGTCGGGGGAAATTTGCACGTCACGCAGCCATAAAGGTGTAGCTGCATAACTGCTTGCTGCAACAAAGCTTAAAGCAAGGCAAGTTAGAAGTTTTTTCATGTATTTATTTCTTTTAGTTTGTACGCAAAGTTAAGCATTTGCACTTTATTGCAAAAAAAAGTGCGAAAATATTTGGAATATATTGCAGGAAAAACGTATCTTTGCACCGCTTTCTAAGGAAAGCACATAATGATTGGACTATGGTGTAATGGTAGCACAACAGGTTTTGGTTCTGTTTGTCCAAGTTCGAATCTTGGTAGTCCAACAGTTTTCAATCCGAAATGAAACAAAAGCCCGTTAAACATACAGTTTGACGGGCTTTTTGTTATTCCGAAAAAGACCTCTACGAAAAAAAACGACATTAATTCGGGGAGGTAATCGGGAAATCAATCCTGTATAAGAGTACTTTTTTAAACGTTTCGCCAAACAACTACGAAATGAAACGAAAAAAAAGGACTTTTAACGTATTATTCTTTATTAGAATGATACACAACAACCAGCAAGAAGCTAGGTTGTATTGCAGGATTACAATTATGGGACAAAGATACGAAATATCCCTAAATTGTACAATCCGGAAAACCTCTTGGAATAAAGATGCGCAGAAGTGCGTAGGAAAAACAGAAACAGACAGGATCGCCAATCGTTCCATCGAAGACTTTCGCATCCAAATACAAGAAGCCATAGACCGTGTACAAGTTAAAGGGCAAGAACTCAACATCGAGAACATCCGGTTAAATCTCTATTCTCAAGAAAATGAGTATAACACCATCTCGCGTCTTTTTGACTACCATGAAATCATCGACCGAAAAAATCTTCGCGAAGGAAGCTACCGCGGCTACATCATTACCAAAAAACACCTTTTAGACTATGTGAGAATCAAATACCACGTAGCCGATTACGACATCAACGCCATTGACAAACCATTCGTGCAAGAATTCTTTGCCTACTTGCAAGGTTACCGCCGTGAAGGAAAAATAAGATGTGCCGTTAACGGAGCATTGAAACACATTACTCGTTTCAAACGAGTAATGAACCTAGCCCTTCAGAACGAATGGATAAACCGAAACCCTGTCACACTCTTGCATGTCAAAAAAGAACATGTAGAAAAAGAATTCCTCACCGAACAGGAAATCAAGCAAATAGAAGAACTCACCCTAAAACCTCATTTGGAGATAGTTCGTGACATCTTCCTATTCTCCGTCTATACCGGAGCTGCCTACGTAGATGTGTCAAACCTCGCCATCGGAAATATACGCCAAGGCATTGACCGCAGTCTATGGCTCCAGTACAGCCGCCAAAAAACCGACCAGCGCGTCTCTCTGCCTTTGCTTGATCCAGCACAATATATTATCAACAAATATACCACATATCATAATAATAAATTAAAAAACAAATTATTTCCCATGCCTACAAACCAAGAAATAAACCGCCATCTCAAAACCATAGCCAAAGAAGCCGGAATAGATAAGACCGTCACATTCCACTGTGCAAGACATGGCGAATTTTCTTTCTTGTTAAAATTCAAGTACTTGCAATTTTTCGCAGCTTAATAGGTAACGATTTAGAAACCAGCAAAATTCTGTATTTCACCTCGTTTTGCAGTAATTCAAAAGAACGCTATATTAATTGCAAATATACGATTTTATTCCATTCCATACAATAGTGGAATAGAATAATTCTATATAGATACTCTTTAACTATGTATTATCTAATCTTAGAATGTAAACTCACATCGTTCTGTCCTAATAGGGTTAACCGTAAATTCTAAATAAGTCCTCCAAATTTTTATCGAGTTCTAAATCTCTTATGCGATTGTCTCGTTCCTCTATCAAATCTTTAAGTCTTTTATTTTCGCTTTGTAACTCATTAATAATTTTATTCATTTTGTCAAACTGATAAAGAAAATCATCTTTTATTACAGCATCCCTTAAACGTTCATATTCATTCATAGTTTTTATATATAAGTTATTGTAGTTTTCGGCATCCTTAAAAACCTTATCTATAGTCTTTTTTAATTTTTTGTTTTCAGCAGAAAGGTGCTTGCTTTCATTCTTAAAACGAATAAATCGAAGTATAAAGAAGGTAATAAATGACATTAAAACTATTATAGCAAAAATAAAGAGTAAGCCTATATTCATATTGTGTAGGGAATTAATTAAAAAAACTAATACATTTATATTCGTATAATTGAGACAACATCATTGTCAATATTCGAATAATAGACAATTTTGAGCGCAATTAAATTTTTAAGCACTTCATTGATAAATGTTTCTTCTGAGTTCTTATAACCAGTTAAGCTCATCAACTCTGTTAATGTAAAGCTTGAATCGTTTAGTATTTTAAGAACTGTTAGCTCTGATTGCGTAAAAGTATATGAATTTATTGGATTGCCATGTTTGGTTTCTACATAAGTATATAGGGAGTTGTCGTGATTATGCTTTATGGCGTATTCATATTCATCTGATTTATATTGTTGTATCAAATCATATAAATACTCCCACTTTGAGCTGAGCGCGTTTGTTGTGGAGGTAAACTGAAAGAGAGAAAAACGATCAAGATTAGTATTTGGAGTAAGGAATATTAATTTATAGATAATATTTCTACTGTATTTATCCTCTATATTTTTTTCTTTAATCATTTTCATATAACGAGAATAATTGGCAACCATCAGCTCGGGCGTTTGAATAGAAAAATCTTTATGGCGCAACATAAAACGGAGATAAGGCACATTTTTTATACTATCTTCAATATCTGTCGCTGTTTCATCGACATAGTTTATGATCAAATTGTTTCCGCCCGGCATGATACCTCTGAATAGAGCTTCTTTAAGGAAGAATAGGTTTTGAGCTAAGGTTTGCTGTTTGTTGAATTTTTTTAATATAAGCGGAGATAACGCTTCAAATCCAATTTGGACATTTCTCACGCCTGCCAAGCTCATCTTTTTTATTATTCTTGAATTTAATCCGATTGTAATAACTTCGGCAAAATATATTTCAAATAAGGGATAGCTCTCTCGTATTTTAATAAGGCCATCTAACATTTTTTCAAATTCTGCCACATCATTTCCTACAAAATTGTTGTCAAAAAACTGGAATCGATATAACTGATATTTTTTTATGTAATGATATAGTTCCTCAATTATCATAGAGGCCGATTTTTCTCTGTACTGATAACCTTGGGAAAGGATACAAAAGCTGCATCGATTCCAATTGCAACATCTTGATTTTTCTACTGGAAGTATCACTTCTCCGTGATTGTTTTTTTGGAGCAAATAATCTTCGTATTGAAAGAAATGATGATCCGAAAAACTGATATATCCGGTTTTTACTGGAACGTGAAGAGAATTGCCGTGTTGATATAAAGATGCATATGTGTTTTCTTTATTAGAAACAATACGTTCGATAGGTTGCTTTAAATATCCATGCTCACGGAGCTGTTGCATTAGTGCAAGTATAGGCAATTCGCCTTCTCCCCAACTTGCCGCATCAAGATGCGGCACCAGGTAGAATATGTTTTCTGATTCGGACCTTGTGTTTTGCGCTCCCATAAAAACATACTGGTTGGGATTGACTTTTTTTATAATGTCAATACACACAGCCGCTCCAATCCATTGATTGTATTTTGAAGAAAAGCCTACAGCTAAAAAATTGGTATTTAGAATCTTTTGTATTTCTGATTTGATATACGAATATATGTTGCCTATATATTCTTGAAAATCCAATCTGTCACATACGCCTCTATCTAAAATTTCTGTTTCAACCTCTTTGGCTTTTATTTCGTCATTTGCTACATACTTATTATAAAGATAGAGCAGGACCAATTGTTGGCAAGTAGAGGAAGCGGCGGTTGCAGGGTTAAATATTTTATTTTGATGTAGAGCGAGGTTCAAATACCATATGCGGCTTTGAAAGCCACAGGCATTAAGATATGAGGATATAGCAGTTTCGCCTGCGAGAGGGAAATGAATAGCACAGGGAGGCAGAGCTATTAAAAGGACTTTATTGCTATTTACGTTGTTATTCATAACAGTATTTCTTTCCAGTAATTTTGATTGGGACAGTTTGAAATATATTTAGACATCAGTCTATCGAGTAATAGGCAGTAATCATCTACGACGCAATCTGATTTAAAACGACACTCCTTACACTTGAAACAATCTGTGAGGTTGAACATGGTTTTCCACAATTGTTTTTCATGGCAGTCTTTAACCAAGTTGACTATATCGGGACTATATTTATACCTCAAAAATTCTATACTTTCTTGATTTGCGAAGTCTCGAAAACAGTTATAGACGCTCCTTAACGAAGCATTTTTTACCGTAGTTTCCAATAATCTATCGAAGTTATATAACGCTTGGCTGAATCTATTTGCCGATAATGAAATCACACCTAAAACAAAATGTGGATTACCTGTAAACCATACATCATTCTTATTGAACATCAAAGTATATACAGGATCCCTAAACTGCGATTGAAATGTGATAAATTCATCAAGTTCACAAGAAGACAACGATGGCAGCCGATGAGATTTTAACGACAGCTCATATATTTTACCGAATGTTTTTTTCGCCCATGAATCGCCGTTGTAATCAACGATTTCACTCATGCCGGGGATGAAGGCGATTACTGTTGGAAAAGACAAATACGAAACATCTCTAACGTATAGGTCATGGCCTAAATCAGAAATGAGTTCTATACATTTTTTTAGGCAAGATGTATTATCAAATTTATCGTCTTGCAAAACAGTAACGGGCTCATAACTTGGACTGTCTGCCCAAAAAGACTTGGGCAGCAGGTTGGTACCGTTACGATATTTAAGCCGTTCTTGTTCCAAAAGATTTGTATCGGTTGACATACGAATCATTTTCTGATTGTCAATGTGCACAAATCTTAGTGTTTGTCCGGCTTGAAATATTTCACTCATCGCCGATTCAAGAGCTTCAATAGAATTGTAATTAGCGCATAAAGAAAAACGATAATCGCCATTGCTTTTATTGCGCAGCAATACGCCCAAAACAGGAAGCCCTAATCCGCACGAACAATCTCTGACTTCTATTTCGCAATCAGCAATAGATAGTGGAATGCGAGTATATTTTTCAACCCAATCTTTTTTTAGAACAGGAGGAGTAAGGGAATTATCATAGATAAGCCTTAAAGCATATCGTTCAAAGATTTCATAAATTGAGTATAGTAATGCCTCTTTCAAATTACTTCCGGCGGCGATTCCATTAGAGCCGCATTTATGCTCGATTTTTCTATAGTCCAGATATTTTATATCTCGATTTTTCACGTCAAAAAACGGCAATAACAATTCCATTTCACGTCCTTCTAATACAACTTTTTCGTCAGGGGCATAATGAAAAGGCAGAAGTTTGTGATAATGATATTTATCGGATGTCCTAAATGGGAGAGAAAAGGCTTCTCGATTTGGAAATATAATAAAACTTTGGATTCGCTCTATCAACTCTCCGTAAGCAGAAACAAACGCCTGTTCTTGAGTCGCACCTTTACCATTAGCAACAAGCCCCATTTGCAACAATCCACAATCAATGTGCAAATGTACAGAATAGACACCATTATGACACCCATCGTCCACGACCTTCAAGGTGATATTGTTTTTTTCAAGAAGTCGTTTTATGGCCGAAATGGTTGATATGTTATTTGCTTCGTGCATAGTATTCTCTAAGTCCTAACAGGCGATTATTAAGTGTGGTATTATCGATATTTTGAAGCCATTGATATTTATCTCTATTTAAAAGTGTCTGAGTCCATATCTTAGCCGCGGCTTGTATTACCATTAAGGTGGTAGCGCACATATTGGGATTTAAGTAGTTTATCTCTCCTCGATATGAATAGTTTATGCCGTAGCATGGTGAGCACAATTCACCAATAGAGCATTTCAAACATTGCGGGAAAAGCTGTTGCCAAGGCTTTGAAAGAGATTCATATATTCGGTTCACTTCATTTGTGTCATAGGCCTTGCTAAAGTCTGTAATAAATGTTTGACACGGATACGGATTGCCATTCGTATCGAAAGCGATTCTCGATTCTCCGATTCCGCACCGATGCAAATACTCTCCTTTTTTTACTTTAGGCGACAATCGCTCAAAGGGGAAATTCAGAAACTCAGTAATTGGCAAATCGAAATGGGTGGTATAAAAATCGGCTAATTTCAATAATTCTGTTGTCAAAGTCGAAATTTGCGATTCGGTAAAGTCCGATTCCGCCGCCAATGCTACCTCTGGCATAAATCCTTCTTCATACAGATAGCAGAATCCATTAAAAAGATGTTTTATTTCATCTGCTGGCACAGTCATTTTAACGACAGGCTTTTTATAGACATGTTTAAAAAAATTCATATCTATCTTATGAAATGATCCGCACCTGTTTCTGTCGTGAACCTCGGGAAGTCCGTCAATGCTTAGTGAAACGATAGCTTTTGTGTGGTTTTTATATATCCATTGGCGTATTTCGTCGTTGATAATAGTGCCGTTAGTAGTAAGGCCGATAGTTATAAGCGTTGATGGGAATGTTGCCCACAGCCACTCCGAAATCTCATTAATAATATTGAAGCAAAGCAACGGTTCCCCACCATGGAAAGTAATGAGGTATTCACGATCAGAATGATTGGAAATATCATTTTCCAATGCAAGTTTCATCTTATTCACATCTGTATCTACAGCCCCCTTAACCATTTCGTAGCAATATTTACACCGAAGATTGCATCGAGATGTGGTGATTATATGTACTTGCCTTTTATTGTAGAAGTAGTCCATTTTAATACAAATTTTTGTCTTTCAAGTATTGTATACCAGATATTATGTCTAACAACTCATTGGGCTTGCGTGTCCTTAGCCAAGGATATAACTCTATATTAGGAATAACCCGAGCATACATTTGTACTGTTGCCATTATCTCACATTTGATAAAAGGGCACAAACGGGTATCAATTGAAGCGACATCATTTCGGTAAATGTAATTAAGTCCATAGCAAGTGCTGCATGCTTCTTTTACAGGGCACTCGGCACATTCAACCAAAAGTTCTGAATCGGGAACGCTTCTAAGAATAGATGAAATTTCTTCAATCTTATTCTTATCATACTCCCTGCTGAAATCGCTATAAAACCCATTGCAGGGATATTTGTTGCCAAACGTATCATAGGCAATTGAGTGATAGCAAACTCCACAATTGCGCAATGACCTGTTTGAACGACGTTCTAAGGCAAATTTACCTATTTCATATCTCAAAAATGGTGGTGGGGTCTTATTCGGATGGTCAACTATATAGTCTACAAAATTTATGAGCTGTAAAGAATATAATTCGATGTGTTTTCCTCCCCATTCCGCCTCTTTGGCTATCGAAGGCACAGTATCAAAACCAAGAGTTTCAAGATAAATGAAGTTCTCAAACATCGAGTCTACATATTCTGGCATTACTGTCATTTTGGCTTTGATACCCGAGAGTTTCAGGAAAAAATCCAACTCAATTCGAGAGAAAATTCCAGAGCCCCTGTTTGAATCATGCACTTGTCTTGAGCCATCGATACTCAAACTTATCTTTATTCGTTTTTGATTTAAAAGCAGCCATTGCTTTATATCCCGATTAAGCAGTGTCCCGTTGGTGGTAATATCAAAAATTATGTTTTTGTCTGTATAAGTTTCCCAAACCCACGAACACAAATTTTTGAATTTCTCAAATTCAAGAAATGGTTCTCCTCCATATAAGGTAATTATATACAAGTCGGCAGGAACGCCAAACTCTCGTATGAGGACTTCTTGAAATTTAGGAATAGAGAAGTTATTTATCTGACTATCCTTTTTCTCAAAACAATATTTGCATCGCAAATTACAATCGGTGGTCAAATATAAATAAATTCTCCTTAGCGAGTTATCGGTACTGAGAGGTTTCATAATATTTGTAATATCTTTTGAATTGCCACAATCGTCCCAATCTTGTGTTTTTTTGAAAGGCATTCAAAAACTGCATGATTTGGATGGGTGAGTAATAATTGTGAAAATAAATACGCCTGAGTTTTATATATGATTTTGTTCATCATACATCGGCGTTCAATCAATTCGGCGTTGCCATTTCGAGCGGCGTTTGTTGCAGGGCAACTATTGCACAGTTTGCTTATATAACACTCTCGGCATTCATCTTTTAGCAGACGGAACTCGGATAATTCTTTTAACGACGCATTAGGAATTTTTATTTCACCCGTGTTTTCATACGGAAGGCACCTATGGCATTCATACTTTATGCCTTCGACCGATATAGCATAAGAATATTTGTGGCTTGAACACCCCAAAACAATATCATCATCTTCCAATAAATGAAATGAATTACGCAATAATGAACAAATCTTGACATCGGGATGAATAATATAAAAATCGACAAGCGATTTAAGCGTTTGTGCAAATGCCGCCATATGCTCGTCTTTCCATCTCGTGCCTTCTTCAATAAATGCTCTTACCGAGAAACCATTGCTGTCTAAAAAAGAGAGGTTGTGAACGAGGTCTTGCAGCGAAGTGGGGGTAATGACCATATTGACTGTTGGGGAAGGCAACCTCTTGAAGAACTCCAAATCAATAAGATCAAAACTGTTACAGCGATGAATGTCTTGAGTTTTTTTATCTCCATCTAAACTTAAGACGATTTTTAGTTTGTTTATATTGTCCTTAATCCAAGCTTTTATTTCGGCAGTCAATAATGTACCATTGGTAACTATTTCATAAAATACAGTTTTGTTAGGATATGTATTATCAACATACGAAACTACTTGTCTAATAAAATTAAAATTCAAAAAAGGCTCGCCTCCCATAAAAGATATCGTGTAACCATCGAAGTTCTTTTTCAAAAACATCATTTCGTCTATTGCCGCAAACGCAACAGACAATTTGGTTTTCCCACCCTTACTTTTATCTACCATACAATAACGGCAATTAAGATTACACCGTTCTGTAGGGATAAGACAAAGTTCGTATATTTCTTTATTTCCAATTACCATAATAAAAGATTCAAATTTTAACAGCTCAAGGGCGACAGATTATTTATGTCGCCCTTGAACCTTTTGTTTTTAGTCGCCAGCAATGCCAGTTGTACACCAACCGCCACCGCAACAAACACAGCCATAAGAAACTACTGTTGCGGTCTCTTTGGCTTCATTCTCAATCTCAATAGCCTTACTTGCAAGCAGAGCCATAGCCTCATCACTAAGGTTGAAAAGATCTTTTACTTCCATCTTTAAAATTAAATAAAAACTTGTCCTACTCTTTTTCTGGCTTTTCGGTTACGCCATTTATATCCTAAGGGATAAAATCTTCTTTCGTTTTATTGCACAACGATTTTATTGTATAATATAACAAATCAATTGTTTGGCTAATATCTTGCATACTACACATCTCAACTGTACTGTGCATATATCTTTCGGGTATGCTGACTAATGCTGTTGCTACACCTGTACCAGATATTTGAACACAACTGGTTTCAGTACCTTTAACAGCTCGATAACCGACTGTCTTTTGACAATCCAATCCATGTTCAATAGCTGTAGATATTAATAATGAAGTTAATTTAACGTTGTTTTCCGGATTGACGTTAATCCCGGCACCAGCCCCCAAGTTAAGTTTGCCAAATTCATGAACAGACTTCATGGTAGGAATATCTGACGCTAATCCCACATCAAGACAAAATGCAATATCTGGATTGATACGATTCGCGGCAAGAATGGCGCCTCGGCATCCAACTTCTTCTTGTACTGTTACTGCACCTATAACACAAATTGGAATATTTTCTTTGCTCAATCGCTCCAATAGTTCAGTCACTACAAATACGCTGGCTTTATTATCGAGGGCTTTAGATATAACCTTAGTCTTATCGAACGAAAGCATTGGCTGAGAATACGGCACTATATAGTCGCCTATTTCAACATAACGCATAACCTCTTCTTTTGTATTAAAACCAAAGTCTATCCAAAGTTTGTTTATATCAAGTACAGAGTTCGCTTCTTCCGATTGCATGACATGGGGAGCCTTCTTTCCAACCACACCTATAAGTTCTATGTCTTTTTTTACCAAACATACTTTAGAACCAGGAATTGTATGCCGATCAGGAGAAGCCACTTTTCTAAAATATATAAATCCATTAGGATCTATGTCTGTCACTTGAAAAGATACTTCATCACAATGGCTTGTAATTAAAACTTTTAATCCATGAGGATTACCAACCTGTATGTAACAATTACCGACAACATCATATGTTATGGTACATTTACCATTGAGGTATTTAGTTATGTAATTATGGATTTGAAACTCGTTCCCAGTAGGAGTATTTATACTAAGCAGACATAATAGTTTTTCTAATTGTATATTTGATAGCATGATTCTTAATTTTAATATCAGAAGTCTAAGAATTTTGTTATTATTTCTTGGTTTAGTGCTGCCAATTTCAAATGTTATGGCATTATAGAACTATTTTTTAATAAATGTCTGACACCTATTTAAGAGGGTTGTTTATAAGAATTCTTGGGATTTTTTTTCACAAGCATATTCACGACAATCTATTTGAATTGGTACTATTTTTGTTATGTTATCTATAACAGAGATTCTATCTTCTAAACCTTCTAAAGGTTCTCCTAAAGATTGTGCATGAGATAATACACCAATCAGGAAGAAACCAACAAGGACTCCTGCCCACCATTCAGATGATGTTATAACTACTGTTACACCACCAATAATTCCTATAATCCAGATTAATATTGGAAATTTAGTCATAATAAGTCCAATAACTCCATGATAAGAAGCAGGCAACGAAGAAACATACAATATTAGAAATACACTATTTTATTAAACATTTGTACGTCCATTTTTACTGAACAAAGCTTTTATACCACGGGCAATGAGACTGAATAGCCCACCGACTACAGCAAAGATTAACTTAATAATCATATTGAATATCCAACCTATCAGTTCAAATATCCAGCCCAACATTACATCTATTATATCTCCATCCTTTGCCATAAAATTATCATATTATAAATTCAACAATATTAAATCACTGATTATCAGCTATCAAATATCAAACTGATATTTTTATCCACTATCTATATTACTTTCTCTTACCAAGAGACAGACGAGTTGCCTATATCGTTGATATTGAACTATGTTTTTCCCTTTTTATGGACATATTCGCAAAACATTCGGCTTCTCTCGCAAAACAAAAGCATGCAACAGACAAGATTTTCGATGTTTTATGACTTAAAAATCATTATTTTGCGTATATTTGCATTATAATATCTGTCTCTTGGTAAGCGTTGGACAGATTCGCTAAACATCCACGGTTTCATAGCAAATCCAATATTTTCTTGTTGGCTTTATCCACCACAGTAGTATCCAATGATGCAAGATAAATCTGTGTAGTACTTTCTGAATCATGTCCCATTCCTTCGCTGATAACAGAGATAGGTACATTACGGCTTTTGGCGATACTTGCCCATGAATGCCGACCGACATACATTGTTAAGGGTATTGGCAAATCCAAAAGTTTCCCGATTTTCTTCAACAAATAGTTTACGTGGTGAAGTTTGTTGGCATATTGCTTCCGATAATCTTCGTCCTGTTTTGTTATAATGGGCAAGAGGTATTCCGTTTCGTTTATCGGATATTTGTCAAGAATATCTTGCATACATTTTTCCCATTTGATGAACAGTTGTTGCCCTGTCTTACGTCTGCGATAGGAAAGAGTACCATTCTGCAAGTCTTTCTTTCTCAGATAAGCCATATCAATAAACGACATTCCCCTTGTATAAAAACAGAACAGGAACATATCGCAAGCGTAGTCAAGACTTGGTTTCAATGACAAGTCCACTCCTTTGATACGTCTGATGTCATTGAGCGATAAGGCTCGTTTCATGGTTTTCTCCACTCCCGTATAAACGGACTTGAACAGATGCCGTTGTTCGGTCAACCCGTCTTCAACGGCACGGTTATAGACAGCTTTCAGTATGCGCATATAGAAGGATATGGTATTAGGCGAATTGCCTCTTCCTTTCAAATAAGCCTCATATTCCGCAATCAGGTCAGCGTTAAGCTGGTCAAACAAGACTTCCTTGTCATTCATAAAACCGCTGAAACTTCGGAGTGCTGCCGTATAGGTTTCCGATGTGCGTATCTTTCCCAAGCGTTTTAGTCTCGCTATCTGCTGGCAGATATAGTCGTTAAACGATTGCTCTTGTCTGCTTCCTTGAAAGTGCGAGACTATATCATCCGTCACAAATGTGCCGGATTGCGATAAGGTGTGTATAATCTTATTCAACCTGTCCTTGTCCCATCTGATGTGGGAACTTATTGAAAGCAGATAGTTGTTCCGTTCATCCTTACTTGAAATAAGATGTAAGTTGACCGCTTCGGAATGGCTGTCCCATTCCGAAGCGAAAAGTTTATAATCGGTATATATCTGTCTGACCACACGGTTGTGAATTACCTGATAGTAGAGTGTGCCCTCTCTGCCGCCTATGGAGGAGGAGCGAAACTTAATCTTGACCGATGCCATATCAGTCCGATTGGGATTGGTAATACTTCTCCATTTCCCTCGAAAGCCCCACAATCTCCCGGCTCAACTTCACAAGGTCGATGGTACAACTCTCCAACTTGTAGAGTAGAGCCATCGCCTTTTTCTCTGAGAAATGGCAGCGCAACTCTTTCACGACTTGGTTGTAGTTCGTGCCGATGGCACGGAACTGGGCGTGGAAGTCCGAAAGCTTGGTGGTATAGTCCATCATCGTCTTGTCCACCTTCAGTACCTTGAACTTCTGCCCGAAGAAGTGCGCCTTCAGGAAGACAGCTTTCGCATACACCTGTGATTCTTCGTACATCGTGAGAAATTTGTTCCATTCCTCATCATCGAAGCGCACCATCACGCAGTGCGTCTTCGGATCCAATTTGGGATTTCTCCCGTACTTGTTGTTCTTTTTCATGCTTCTTATTCTTTCAATTTTATAGTTTATCCTTTGTTTAATCTTTGATTAAGGAACCCCGAAATTATCCGACTTCGGAGGATAATTCTGCCCACGGAGGTGCAAGGGTTTTCAGTTACTCCGGAACATCCGAGTAACTGAAAACATACCTTGCTGTGTCTTTGAGGACACAAAAATCCTCCGCCTGTCGGATTGATTTCCGAGTGTAATAACTCACTTTGTGTATCGGTCGAACCGATGGAGTGCATCCAACGGCTCAACCTGTTCCACCGTAATCCCGTCAGAGTTTGCGCCATTGCTCGATGTCATTCCGGTAGGCATCGAGGTGCAGGCGGACAAGGTTCTCTATAAGTCCGGATGCGCTCATGCCCTTCCCTCCGAGGTAGCGGACAACCCTGTCCAGCTCGTCACGCACCGTCTCACTGACGAACACGGGCTTGCGATTGATAATTTTGGGAACTTTGAGATAGGTGGTGCGGTACTCATCCAAAGACAGCCTGCGCTGTTTGCTGCTGATGCGCTTCTGCGGCATTGCCGCTTCTCCGGTCGCCACTCCTGACGGTTCATCTGCCATAGGAATTTCTGCTTCTTCCGTGACGGTCTTGCCGAGCTGTTCCGGCTCTTCCGGTTCCAGACCGATACTCCTGTAGAAGTCGTCTATCGACTTGGAGGTGTAGGGTTCCCTGCGCCCCATTTTTTCCACGATTTCACGAGCTTGATGCTCTGTAATGTTTGGTTCTTTTTTCATTGTAAAAACAAATTAATTAAGTTATTGAATGTGGTCTTGGTCTATACCTCGACCGATTATCGGGAGCGAAGTAAGGTGCTTTAATGCAGTCAGTCAAGCACTTGGATTTTCTTAGGCATTTTTGTACGGTTTTGCTTTAGGGAGACTGACAAATCGGTGCGGACTTAACCGATTTGCCGGATATGAATAGCTGAAAGGACAAAGGTACGATTGGGGGCTATTTTAAATTAAGTCCTTATTTTGGCTGTGGCTTCTTTATAAAAAATGGGAATTAAGGGCTGAACGGAAATCGTATTCCACCGGCTTGCTCACAGATAACCGGCAAGCAGTACCCCGGACAATGACTACCGTATCGGCGCAACACGCTGCCACTTTTTGAAAATCCATTGCATGACAGCGGATAATGTATTTCTTTGTGGCAAAAGAAACTGTAACAATTAAAAGAAAGGCAATATGGAAATTGTATCAATCGAAAGAAAGACCTTTGAGGCGATGGTCGCCAAGTTCGACCGTTTCGTCAGCCGTATGGATGCCATCGGCCATCGGCACGGGGAAAAGAAAATGAGCGAATGGATGGATAATCAGGACGTGTGCCGTATGCTCAACATCAGCCCTCGCACGTTACAGACGCTTCGGGATAACGGCACGCTGGCTTATTCACAGATAAACCACAAGACGTATTACCGTCCCGAAGACGTGGAGCTCATTGTCTCCGTTGTGGAGGATAGAAGAAAGGAAGCGAAGTTCAAAGGAAAGACTATATGAATTAAATATAATGACAACACCCACTAAATCCAGAGTAATATGAATGAGTTGATTAACAAGGACAACAAGTGGATAATCCACTTTATGGGCAGTCTTGGCCGACTGCTTGATAATGTAGAGTACCTGACCGCCAATTACCGCCCGACATTGGGCGGTAAAATCCTCTACCGTGAATCCGACATTGAAAAGATGCTGAATGACGGCTACCGCTCCGCCTACCGACAAAGGATAACTTGATTTTTCTTGAAGGAGCGCAGTTTGCCGTATGCCCTGTATTGCGGCAGCAATAGACTTCCGACAAAAAGAAAAAAGGAACGGCTTACAGACGAAGCGCAGTATTGACACTTCATCCGTAAGCCGTTCCTTTTCTGCTCTTATAATTATCCATCAGTTGCTTATTTTTCGTTGTCGGAGCCTTTCAAACGTGTGGCAACGGAAACAAGTGGCTGACGGGATGACCTCAACTATACCATCGGTTATTACTCCTGCCACAGGAAACAAACAACGTAACAGGCGTTTCTCTTTTGGTGGTGCTGATTTCATTTATTATAAACCGTCTGAACAAGGCACTTTCTTTACTGCATATCCTGAATGCAATGGCTATAACCATTTCAAGGTTGTAAACGTCATAACTGATACCATCCGGTTGCCTGATATATCGCATCGTATCGGCTTCATTCAGTTCATTGTTCTTATAGATTGCCCGTATCGTCTTGCGGACATCGCACGAGAACACCCCGAACAGGTCGGCAATCTCAAATTGCATCATCCATACGGGTGCGGTCGGCATGGTGACTGCACCCGTTTCACTGATTGTTATTATGCCTCTGCTCATAATTCCTTTATTTTATGATGATTATTTGCTATTTCTTCTTTTCGACAGCCGATATTTCCTTTCTTCGTTCCATCAGTTTGTCCATATCTTTGGAAATTTTATCATCGGTTATCCGTGCATATCCCTGTGTCGTTCTAATATTGGAGTGTCCCATCATCTTGGCGATACTTTCAATGGGTATATCTGCCGAAATCAAAAAAGTGCCGAAGCTGTGCCGACTTTGATGATAGGTCAAGTTTTCCTCTTTCCCTATGGTTATTCCCAATTCGTGAACCTCAAACCATAGGGCATCACGATTAGGAAGAGGAAACACGGGCTTCTCGTCATCGGTCATGTTGTACAGCGACAATATCCGTTCCGCTATGGGATGTAAGGGTATGAACGCCTCCACCTTTGTCTTTTTGCGGTTGATGCGGATGTACCGTCTGCCATCAGCGTTTGTTCCGATATGGTGGGGATGAAGAAGTTTGATGTCCACATACGCCAGTCCCGTCAGGGTGGAAAATATGAAAGCCCGTCTTGCCAGTTCCATACGCTTGTCATACATCGGTGTGGAAAGTATCTTCTTGAACTCCTCACGGCTGATGTACCTGTGCCTTGCTTCCGGCTTTGTCTCATATTCCAAGTCCTCACAGGGATTTACACGGAGAATCTCCTTGTCTACTGCAAGGTACAACAGTCGGTTCAGCCAACGCAGGCAATGGTTGGTCTGGGAAGCCCCGAAGTTCTTGCATTTCTTCAAGTGGGCTTTGTAGGACTTGCCGAAATCCTCCGTCACTTCTTCAAGGGGAATGTCCTTTTTACCGATGGACGTAAGAAAATCCGTCAGGTACTTCTGATAATACATTGAACTTCGATAGGAAGAAGTCGAGTCTATTTCTTCGGAATGCTTCTTCAACCGCTCACGTTCCCATTCTCCCATCTGTAGAAGAGTGGTCGGATGGATGTTGTTCAAGGATATGTGGTTCTTCAAAATCTCGGCACTGACCACACCTTGCGATTTCAGTATCTCATTGTAGGCTTCCTCTGTCAGTCGTAAATATTCTCGTAAGCGGTTATTTTCCCTTACGGATTTAATCTCGTTTTTCTTGCTGTTCCATTCTTCCGGTCGGCAATAAATCCCCGTACTGATGGCAGTCTGTTTGCCGTCAATGGTTATGCGGCAGAGTATGGCGGTCGTACCGTCAGCCTTTACTTTGCTGCGGTTAATGTAGGGTAAAAGTGAAAATGTGCTTCGCATATAGTTTTCTGTATTAAAGGATTAAAGAACTAATTGAAAATCTTTGGTGGCTTCTATGAACTTGTCCATGTCCTCGAAAAGTTTCTTCGGGCTGACACGGGCATAGACCTGTGTTGTGGAAATGTCGGAATGCCCCAGCATCCTGCTGATGGTTTCTATCGGCACACCTGCTTCAAGCGTAATCAGCGAGGCGAAGCTGTGCCTCGCCTGATGATAGCACAAATCATCCTTGATGCCTGCCAGTGCCGCCAACGCTTTCATGTGTCGTCTGAGATTTGGCCAATGCAGCAAAGGGAACAGGGTGTCCCTATCCTCACTATGATATTTTTCAATCAGCGCAATCGCTTCCGGTAACAGTTTCACACTGGCACGAAGTTCGTTTTTCTTTCTTCGATACTTCAACCACAAAGCACCGTCCTCATCCGTATATAGGTTCTCGTGGGTAATCGAGACAACATCCGCATAACAGACCCCGGTGTAGCACCCGAAGAGAAACATATCCCTTGCCAGTATATGGGATTTGCGGTAAACGGGTATTTCCACATCACGGATTTTCTCAAACGATTCACGACTCAATGCCCGTGGTGTCGTTTCCGTCTTCTTTGGTAAGGTAAAATGCTGGAAGTGGATTCTGTCGGCATATCCCTCCTTATACGCCAGACGGCATATCTTCTTCAGGATGGCAAGATGGTGGCGGACGGTATCAATCGCATACCCCTTATTACCGGTGGCAAATGCCTGATAGTCGTGGATGAACTGCTCTGTCAGTTGTCCAAATGCCAAATCTTTCACCTTATACTTGGTCTCGATGAACTCCCCGATTGTCAGGCGCATATAGTGATAACCGGGATAAGTCCCTTTTGCCCTGTCTATGCCGATACGGGCTTTGAGGTCATCGCAGACAACATCCGTCATTCGCATGAGCGTCATTTGTGTTTCCATGCTGCCCTGAAAAAGGTCTTTCACATCGGTGGCATCGAAATCAATCTTGCGCTCCACAAGATTGTCGAATGCCGTGTTTACCGCCAACAGTAACTTTTCAATCTTGGCATTGATCTCAACCGCCTCCTTGCTTTTGCCGTTCAGACGGCTTTCACGTGGATTCCATAATTCGGGAGTGCAGGACAGTTTGCATCCGAACTGTGCCATTGTCCTGTTTATCGTGATGCGTCCCATGATGGGAGCTTTTCCCGACTTGTCCGATCCGCTCTTTTTGAGGTAGAGCAATACCTTGAATTTTTCTACTTTCATACGCTTATATTTTTTAGTGCAAAATTACTTGCCATATAAGCGTTCCTTGATATGCAAAACACTGTGTATGAGTGCAAACAAAACGGTGAGGTTTTCTTTTCATCGCTTACCGTTACCTGTTTTTGTTTCGGTAACTACCCGGCTAACGGTTTGGTAACTGAACAACCTCAATATTCCGTTGTCGTTTGCATTTTCCACATTTTGCAGAATACAGAAATACAGCTCATTTCAAACGACTTACATTTAATCTTTACCTGTTCATTATTGCTTGCTTCGCCTTGTATATTCCACGTTGCCCGGCATACTTTCGCAACCACCGTTACCCTCGCACACGGAATCCCCATCGAAACCGTCAGCAAAATGCTTGGTCATGCCGCCCTATCCACTACCCAAATCTACGCAAAAGTGCTTGATAACAAGATAATGGATGACATGGCTGCACTCAAGCAACTATATGCCGTTAAAGAGAAAACCAAGAAAATAAGTAATCAATAAAACCCAAGACAATGAAAACAAAAGTAATTGAACTCCGGGCAACCGAAGCCGCAGAAAAACTAACTCAGTACACCCGTGAATACCTTCGCAGTGCCGATGTATGCAAAATATTCTCCATCTCCAACAGTACACTCAAATGGCTGCGCGGAACAGGACAAATCCCGTACTACGTACTAGGCAACACCTTCTTATATAAGAAAGAAGACATCGAAGCTGCCCTCCGTCCGGGTAGTATACTTGAATCCAAAGAACTAAAAACAACAACCAACGAATAACTCCCATGGCAAAACAAGGACTATCATACTATCAAGCAGAAACAGACCGTTTCCAAGACATCAAAATCAAACGTCTGAAAAAGAAATACGGTTGCGAAGGCTACGCCGTCTATACCTATATAGAGAATGAAATCTACCGCAACAACGGTTGCTTTATTAAAGCCACAGACGATATCATCTTCGATATCGCCGAATACTGGGCCATTGATGAAGAACAAGTAGAAACCATCATCAACTTTTGTACAGACATCGACATCTTCGATTCCATTACGTGGAAATCGCGCCAAGTTCTTACCAGTGAACATATCCAGCAGAAATACGTGTCTGTCTGCAAACACGCCCACAAAGCAATCATACTCCCCGAAGAAATCCGGCTCATCGACATACAGACCGAACAAGTACGCCGCCCTGTCACCTTACCATTATTCAGCGAAGACAACCAGCCCGAACCAGCCACCGGAACGCCCCATTACGGACACCCCCAACTGTTGGAACACGACATAACAGCCCAACCCGTTGCAGCCCGTAAACCCACCACCGGAACACAGGTATGCGAAACAGAAGAATCACGAACATATACTACCAATCTCATACCACAAAATCCCGATTTCGCGAATATTCGCGAACATTCGCGAAAAACTCGCACGGAATCCGACAAAAGAAAAGAAAATAAAACAAACTCCTCCTCTATCCCCCTCACAAACCACGTTCCGGGCTTGAAGGAGGAGGCGGAAAAACTTCTTTCTTCCCTCCAAAGGGGGCAACTAGCCGCATCCCAATCCCCAAAGCCCGAAAACGAGGACGAAAAAGCCCCCAAAAGGAACGAAACCGGGCTCTTGCAACAACTTGGCCAGCTCAACATCCCCCCACACCAAATGCGAGATATATGCCGATTGTGCCGTTATGGCGAAATCGGCCACCCCGTTTGGAAACTATTCGATGATATCCGCCGCAGCCGCGGACGCATCACTATGCCCGGACTATTCATCATCAGCCGCCTCAAGCAGTTGAGGCAACCCGCCGGAACGGACCAAAAAGCAGTATAACCCATTCAAAACAATAAAGTAATGAGCAAAAAAATAATACTTGACGCTTGCTGTGGAAGCCGGATGTTTTGGTTTGATAAGAAGAATCCAAACGTTCTCTTCCAAGATATTCGTGATGTCGAATATGTTTTATGCGATGGTCGTAAGCTGGAAGTCCATCCTGATGTGGTTGCCGACTTTACAGCAATGCCGTATCCGGACAGTTCTTTTAAACTTGTAGTCTTTGATCCTCCACACCTTGATAATGCGAACGAGGGTGCATATATGGCTCAAAAGTATGGAACGCTTCGACGGTTTAAGTGGCAGGAAGATATAAAGAAAGGATTCAGCGAATGTATGCGAGTGCTTGAACCGAACGGAGTGCTGATTTTCAAATGGAACGAAACTCGTATTCCTGTAAGACGAATATTGGAGATAATCAATGAGCGGCCGCTATTCGGGCATAAGTCCGGAAAAGCATCTAAAACTCATTGGATGTGCTTTATAAAACTGCCAATTAACGAATAACTAAATAATTATGAACAAAACTATCTTTTTTTACCCACGCCGCAAAGACACCAAGTGGGCCGTAGCATACCCCGAAAAGGTCAGAGGTGTCTACATCGAACAAATCAAACTCACCTGCAGCAGCTACACAGAAGCACTCCGCATCGCCAGTGCCCTCAATGCCGAATGCGCAGCACACCCCATACAGGAAGGAGGCCGCCCATGACTACTAAACAGAAAGGAAGCACCCTCACTCTCCGCCTTACTTCCGAGGAAACCGCACAACTCGAGCACCTCAAGCAACTCACAGGTCGCACCACCGGAAGTGACCTCATCAAGTACCTCATATCCAATCATGAGCGTATGCTAGAACAATACCACGAAGCCATCAAGCTACACACCGCCGAGGCTCGTAAACTTGCCGAAGCCCATCAAGCCCTAAATAACTACTTCGAAGCCTACGAACGCCTCAAAGCCCTTCAACTTATCGAATGAAGGGCAAATAGCAGGAACGGAATAATCATCGAAAAGACATTAGTCGTCAGCCAATTTTTTCTCTTCTTTCCGATGCGAAAATATCACTCCGTCTTGTGATGAGCAAGGATCGCTACGCTATTTCGGGGAAATCTTCCTTTTTTTCGGGAATACCGAAAAAAAGAGTATTTCCCCGAAATTCCTTGCACATCACAAGACGAACCGATGAAAAGAGCATAGGAAAAAAGAAAAAAAATTGGGGGGGCTGCGCACTGGTCACAATCGCCTCTACCATAGTACGAACCATTAAGAAAAAACATCATGAATCAGAAGAACCACGAAAATGAAAAACAGTACGAAATCTATTGGAACGAAAAGCGTACTCTCGCCTTACAGATCGCCAATTGGGCGAAAAACAGTACCGACTATCCGACTGAAGCAGTTACCCGCTTTTTACGGCAATACGGCGGAGGTGACACCGGATCTCGAGAAAATAAAAAATCCCCCATGAATCGCCTCGCTTGGCGATGGGAGATTCTGAACACAGGTATACCGCACTTTCGCACGGTATGGAGGCAAAGGTACAGATTAATCAGCACAAAACAAGATAAATGATGGCAAATTAAAAAGAACTTTCAAACCGGCCACTCTATTTTACTATCATTTCTTGTTGTATGCAATCCCATGAATGCCGGAACCCACCAAGCACGCGATAGCAATCCCTTCCCCCCGGCACATACCTCCGGCGGTAGCCACTTCATGAATCCATTTCCTATCCTAATGTTTCCCCTACCCATGAAGCCGCTACCGAACCCATTCGCCATCCGGACCTACAACGCCAATAGGACAGCATCGGTGCAGCGCCTTACAGGCACAGCCCCGAACCCATCCACCATCCGGACAAACCCATTCGGTCCGATGATTCTACCGTTCCATCATCCGCGGTTTCGCCCCGCTGCGCCCCTATGGGGCAAGGCGGGGTTCAATCCGCTACGTTACTACAATTGGCAGCATCCTACGGCCGATCATGAAACACTTGACAGATAACGATCTTACCGTTCCCCATCAACATACTACGTACCACCAACATTCTTCAGCAGCATACTACGGCTGTCACCATTCTACCGCCTTTCCCAACTATTCTACCGCTCACCATCTCCCGGTAGCGCGGTGTTCGTCTTCGCCTCACGGCTTTTTTATGCAGCATAGCTGCAAGGGTGCCCACCTTGTTTGAATGGGGCAAGCCCCAAACCCCATTTGGAATGGGCATCCTTTTAAAAAATCTCCTGAGCTCCTTCGTCGTGCGGGATTTTTTAAAAGGCAGACCCTTGCATCTATGCTACATAAAGCCGTGATTCTCGCTCACTTCCGGGCGCGGCTATGATTGTCGGGGCCATCATAGGTATAGCCGCGCCCTCCCTCTCATTGCAGCAGCGTGCCGGGGGGCGGGGGGTGTGGCCCCATTACCCCCCCCTAACCGCCCCCCGCCACACGCTCTTGCATCGGCACGGCGTCCTCGCGCTTAACCATTCGGCACGTTTCCCCATCCGGACCTATCCCCTCGAAACCCGGTTATCTTTAATTACCCCATGCGGAACGCTCCATCCGGCAGCCACCCGAGCATAACGTTTTCCCACGTCACTCCGTTCCTCCACCGGGCTTTGCCCGTCCGATTGCTACGCTGCCTCCGGCAGCTTCGCCCCCATCAAAGGACTACCGTTAGTCTAACTATACATAACCATACACCTGTCAGACCATAAAGTATACACCTGTAAAAAAAGCATTATCTTTGTTACACATAACCAAAACAAATCATAATGAACCATCCCCAAACTCCCATCAGCGCTGCACCTGAAAACCGCGCCTACGGTTTCCAAGAAATCGCTATTGCCTATTTCCCAAATATCGCCCCGGCCAGCGCCAGCATCCGCCTCAAGGCATGGATTAAGGACGACCCCGACCTGCTGCTGAGCATGTACAAAACAAACTACCATCTCACCAGCCGCATCCTTAAACCCATCCAAGTCCAACTCATAACCGAAACATTCGGATCACCCTTCTAAAACCGCCCAAACCATGCAACACCCCACCATACAAACAACGCTCGGCCCCCTAATGCCCGGCTACGCCGTACCTCCGGTACTTCGCCCCATCACCCTTATAATCATACACTGCACCGCCTCACGCTGCACCTCAACCCTCACTCCCGAAGCACTCGACAAGCTACACCGCTCACGCGGTTTCTCCTGCTGCGGCTATCATTTTTACATAACACATAACGGCACAATCCACCCCATGCGTCCGCTCAACCAAATAGGAGCCCACGCCTACGGTCACAACGCCAACAGCATCGGAATAGCCTACGAAGGCGGCCTAAACGCACAAGGAATCCCGGCCGACACCCGCACCCACGAACAACGCAACGCGCTCCGCGCTCTGCTTACGGCCATCCACACCGTTTACCCCTCCGCCTTGATCCTCGGACACCGCGATCTCTCACCCGATCTCAACCACAACGGCACAATCGAACCCTGCGAGTACATCAAGCAATGCCCCTGTTTCAATGCCATCCCCGAATATTCTAATCTCTGACATTACCTCATCATCATTCTGCTAACCTCAGCAATAAGGTGAGCACATTTCCGCAACCACACGAAAAAGCCCCTAACCACATCCAAACCCACACACCGCCCCCGGTGTTGTGCAGTTACACTACCTTTACCCCCGAACCAAAAAACACAATAATGAAAGCAACAATTAAGACAGCATGGCGCATCATGAAATCCGCCGCCAAGCTGGCAGCGTTTTTTGTCACCGACAAAAACTGGACCGACCTTGTAAAAGACCTCCGCGACACGTGGAAGTAAAAAACCAAGAAATCACCCTCTGATTTGTCAGATCATGGCGCACCACCCATGCGCTCCGCGCCCACAGGCGCCCACCAGCCGAAAGGACACCCCGGCACTCCGTGCCCCGGTGTCCTTTTTCTGTTTCTATCCGTACAAAAACGCATGAAACCACACACACCGCCTTTGGCGTTGTGCCGTTACGCTACCTTTGCCCCGTAACCGTTACACGAACCATTTACCCCAACCATCAAAAACAAAACATAATGTTGAATTACAAATTATCAGCACGCCAAAACCCATCAGACAGGGAAGCAGCAAGTAAAGTGTACGCCTCTGTTGTCAGTTCCGGACACCTCACCATGGAAATGATCTGCGCCAATATCGAGCGCAACAGTACCGCCACCCGTGGCGATGTCAAAGGCGTAGCCCTCGCATTCGCGAACGGCATAGCCAAATCCCTTGCGAACGGTAATTCTGTCTATCTCGAAGACCTCGGATTTTTCCGTGTCGGCATAAAATCCCAAGGGTCCGAAACGGAAAAAACGGTGACCGCCGCTAACATCACTGACAAATACATCAACTTCCAGCCCAAAGGAAAAATTGCCGAAAGCCGTTCTGCAGTAACCTACAACCGTGTAGGTCAAAAAACAATAAAAGCATAATATTAACCCTTAAACACTAATTCAATGTCAGTAAAATACACCGCCGTACAGATGGCAAATCCTAGAGATATAGACGCCGAAAAAAAATGGTATGCCCGTGCTAAGAGCGTATCACAAGACACCATCTCCACCATAGCCACGGCCATCAGCGAAGACTGCACCCCAAACGAAGAAGACTGTCTTATCGTAGTCGATGGCATCATGAAACAAATCATAGCAGGTTTGAAATCTGGAAAGATCGTAGTGATTGACCGCTTAGGCACTTTCCGTCTTACCATCCGAAACCACGGGGGAAGCTGCCCCACTGTTGCCGAATACCTAAAAGACCCCTCCAAGTTTAACGCCCAATCAGCCATTGCAGGAGTCAACGTAATCTTTAGTCCTGCAAAAGAACTGAAGAAAGCCATAAAATCCGCCGCAGCTGAGAAATACATTCCCGAAGAGGAAAACAAAAGCATCTCAGATGCAAGAATCGCAGATGTCAAACCGTAACCCATCCACACCGCTTTGCAGTCTTGGCAAGAAGAAAGGGAAGGCATGAGCCTTCCCTTTCTTCTTTTCTTTCCATATCATTTTTCGATTTCACCGCATCGAAACTTTCACCGTTCCCTGTCCAATCTAGGGCATCTATCCGGTATCAGTATACAGGGAAAAATAACCTCCACACATCTTTAGCCAGTATCCTTATATGTTGTGAAACATAATCCCAACCAGTCTTTTTTCTTTGCGCCATCATACTATCGAATTATTTTCAACAAATATACTAATATTGCTGCATATTTTATCCCAATTCATCTTGTTTTTCCAAAATAAAACCTACCTTTGTCGAAACAATGTAGAAATGTTGAGAAGCATTCTTAGACGGGATTTTAATGTAATCGGGGATTAATTCGGGAAACCTCTTTTATTCTTGGTTACGTAATATATTGAAAATAAGGATAAAATAAGAAGCAAGTTTGTTTCTTGGTAGTCCAACAGTTTTCAATCCGAAATGAAACAAAAGCCCGTTAAACATACAGTTTGACGGGCTTTTTTCGTATCGGATCATATCCTTTAATATAGTCAATACAAGAAGCAGCAGTAAAAAAACAATCGATGCCGTTAATTAGCGGCTTAGCACATTTACAATTTCCACCACATACATCTTGTGAAAACCACCGTGTGATTCCCCATACCATCGGTCCGTAATGCTCTTGTCGATAAAGTTTCCGGGCTTGATCAGATCGGCATACAGTTTCTTGCATTCAAAAGTCAACCGCGCCTGCTCAAAAGTGATGCTTCCGTTCTCGGTGAACAAGGGCGATAGTCCTGTCGCTTTTACTTTATCCATGTCACGTCCCGATTTGGAACCGCATATCTTATGTACTTCTTTATGCTCTTCACCTAGAAAAGAGAGAGTGAGATAGTCATTCTGCTCTATAAAGTCGAATGTATAACGCTCGGGGCGGATAAAGATAAAGGCTACCGGACGGTTCCATAGAAATCCTGCACCTCCCCAGTTTGCCGTCATGGTGTTGAATTTGTCTTTGGTACCGGCGGTTACCAACATCCATTCCTTGCTGATTGTCTCAAACAGATTGTCAGTCAGTTCGTTTACTTTTATTTCTTTCATTGTTTCCGTATTTTTAGCTAGTACAAAGATATAATTTTTTTCTTTTACTGTTTCAGATTAAATTTGCTAATTAGTATCTTTGCGAGAAATATTAATTAAAAAAAGAAAGGACGATACAGTGGCAAATGATGTAGTTTTAACCCCGATGATGAAGCAGTTTTTTGAGTTGAAGGCAAAGCATCCCGATGCGATTATGCTATTCAGGTGCGGGGATTTTTATGAAACTTATTCAGAAGACGCTATTGTTGCCTCAGAGATTTTGGGTATTACGCTGACCAAGCGGGCCAATGGACAGGCAAAGAGCGTAGAAATGGCCGGCTTTCCTTTCCATGCATTGGACACGTATTTGCCCAAGCTGGTACGTGCCGGCAAGCGGGTGGCCATTTGTGACCAATTGGAAGATCCCAAGATGACCAAGAAACTGGTAAAGCGCGGTATCACCGAATTGGTGACTCCGGGTGTAGCCATCAATGACAATGTTCTTTCTTACAAAGAAAATAATTTTCTGGCTGCCGTTCATTTTGGGAAAGCCAGTTGTGGTGTGGCCTTCCTTGATATCTCTACCGGTGAGTTCCTTACCGCAGAGGGGCCTTTTGACTATATAGACAAGTTATTAAATAATTTCGCCCCCAAAGAGGTGCTTTTCGAACGTGGTAAACGGGGAATGTTTGAAGGAAATTTTGGAAGCAAGTTCTTTACTTTTGAGTTGGATGACTGGGTGTTTAATGAAAGTTCCTCACGCGAGAAGCTGTTGAAGCACTTTGAGACCAAGAACTTAAAAGGTTTCGGGGTGGAGCACCTTAAGAATGGTATTGTAGCTTCGGGCGCTATTTTGCAATACCTCAATATGACGCAGCATTATCAGATCGGCCATATAACTTCTCTTTCCCGTATAGAGGAAGACCGTTATGTGCGGCTGGATAAATTCACGGTACGGAGCTTGGAACTCATAGGTAGCATGAATGAGGGCGGAACCAGTCTGCTGGATGTGATCGACCGCACTATCAGCCCTATGGGAGCCCGTCTGCTAAAACGCTGGGTAGTCTTTCCGTTGAAAGATGAGAAGCCTGTCAATGAGCGTCTGGATGTAGTGGAATACTTCTTCCGCAAGCCGGATTTCAAAGAGTTCATAGAAGAGAAACTACATCTGATAGGAGATTTGGAACGTATTGTTTCGAAAGCTGCCGTAGGACGAATCTCTCCACGCGAGGTGGTGCAACTTAAAGTAGCTTTGCAAGCCATCGAGCCGATTAAGAATGCCTGTTTGAATGCGGATAACGGGAGTCTCCGCCGTATTGGGGAACAACTGAATATATGTCTGTCTATCCGTGAAAAGATAGCGAAAGAGGTTAAGAATGATCCTCCTTTGCTGGTGAATAAAGGCGGTGTGATAGCAGACGGGGTGAATGCGGAACTGGACGAACTGCGGCAGATAGCTTTTTCCGGCAAGGATTATCTGCTCAAAGTACAGCAACGTGAAAGTGAGCTGACCGGCATTCCCAGCTTGAAAATTGCTTATAACAATGTGTTCGGTTACTATATTGAGGTGCGTAACACGCATAAGGACAAGGTACCTGCCGACTGGATCCGTAAACAGACGCTGGTGAATGCGGAACGCTATATTACTCAGGAACTGAAAGAATACGAAGAAAAGATCTTGGGGGCCGAAGATAAGATTTTAGTGCTTGAAACAAAGCTCTATAATGAATTGGTGATCGCTTTGGCAGAGTTTATTCCAGCCATTCAGATTAATGCCAGTCAGATTGCCCGATTGGATTGTCTGCTGGCTTTTGCCAATGTGGCGAAAGAGAACAATTATATCCGTCCTGTTGTGGAGGACAGTGAGGTGATTGACATCAGGCAAGGCCGTCATCCTGTCATCGAGAAGCAGCTTCCGGTAGGGGAGAAGTATATTGCCAATGATGTCTTTCTGGACTCGGAAACCCAGCAAATCATTATCATTACCGGTCCCAATATGGCGGGTAAGTCGGCTTTGCTACGCCAGACTGCGCTGATTACCTTGTTGGCGCAGATGGGTAGTTTTGTTCCTGCCGAAAGTGCGCGGATCGGTATGGTGGATAAAATATTCACCCGTGTGGGAGCCAGCGATAACATTTCTGTGGGCGAATCTACCTTTATGGTTGAAATGAATGAGGCGGCAAATATTTTGAACAACCTCTCTAGCCGCAGTTTGGTGCTGTTTGATGAGTTGGGACGGGGAACCTCCACTTATGATGGTATTTCCATTGCTTGGGCTATTGTGGAGCATATTCACGAGCATCCTAAAGCCAAGGCACGTACGCTGTTTGCCACTCATTATCATGAGTTGAACGAGATGGAGAAATCTTTCAAGCGCATCAAGAATTACAATGTATCTGTGAAGGAGATAGATAATAAAGTGATTTTTCTGCGCAAACTGGAACGTGGCGGCAGCGAACATTCTTTCGGTATTCATGTGGCAAAGATGGCAGGTATGCCGAAAAGCATCGTGAAGCGTGCCAATGATATTCTGCATCAACTGGAAACGGACAACCGCCAGCAGGGCATTGCCAAGCCTACGGCTGAGATAGCGTCCGGCCGGAGCGGAATGCAGCTCAGCTTCTTCCAGTTGGATGATCCGGTATTGAGTCAGATACGGGATGAGATTCTGAATTTGGATGTCAATAATCTGACCCCTCTTGAAGCATTGAATAAACTGAATGATATCAAGAAGATAGTAAAAGGCAAATAAATGCCTTCATTTTTCATTAACCGTTAATTACTAACCATTAATCATTATCATGAAACACTTACTAACCTTATGGATGTTGGCCTTGTGTCTGTGTGTTTCGGCCAAGGAAACATGTCCGAAAGTAATTCCCGCCCTGCAAGAGTGGAAGGGGGGAAGTGGAAAACTCGTATTGCCTGCTGAAGGCAGTATTGTTGTAGCTCCTGCCGATGAGGCGGCACTGAAAAGTGTGGCGACTGTGCTGGCACAGGACTTGAAAGACCTGTTGGATTGGAACTACACCATTAGGACCGGGAAACCGGGAAAGAATGATATTTATCTTTCATTGATGAAACCCGACAAACAATTGGGAAAGGAAGGGTATGTGCTGACTGCCGGACGCTATGCCGGTATTGAAGCACCGGCTCGTCAGGGAGTCTTTTGGGGAACCCGGAGTTTGTTGCAGATTCTTTATAATGAAAAAGGAGAGTTGCCCAAAGGAGTTGCCCGTGACTGGCCGCAATATCCCAGTCGTGGCTTCATGCTGGATGTGGGCCGTAAGTTCTTCACAATGGATTTCCTGCGGCAATATGTCAAAATACTATCGTTCTATAAACTGAATGAATTTCAGATCCATCTCAATGACAATGGTTTTGTACAGTTCTTTGATAACGACTGGAACAAGACCTATGCTGCTTTCCGCCTGGAAAGTGAGCGTTTTCCGGGGCTGACCGCCAAGGATGGTTCTTATACCAAGAAAGAATTCACCGACCTGCAACGTCTGGGCATGGAATATGGTGTGAATGTGATTCCGGAGATTGATATTCCGGCTCATTCATTGGCCTTTACACATTATAAACCCGAGATAGGCAGTGATAAATATGGAATGGATCATTTGGATTTGTACAAGGAGGAAACCTATCGTTTTGTAGATTCTTTGCTGGATGAGTATCTTTCTGGCGAGAAACCGGTTTTCATAGGTCCCGATGTACATATCGGTACAGACGAGTACAATGCCAAGGAAGCTGAAAAATTCCGCTATTTTACAGACCGGTATCTGAAGTATATAGAGAAATACGGGAAGAATGTCCGTATGTGGGGAGCACTGCGCTGGTTGAAAGGAAACACTCCGGTGAAAGCAGATAATGTGACTATCAATGCCTGGTCATACGACTGGATTGATCCTAATGCTTCTTTGAAAGACGGATATAAGATTATCAATACGTGTGATGCTTATCTTTATATTGTTCCGGCTGCCGGATATTATCGTGATTTCCTGGACACGAAATGGCTGTATGAGCAATGGCGTGTGGGTAAAGTGAATCCTAAGGAAGAGTTGCCTGAAGGAACTCCGGGACTGTTGGGAGGTATGTTTGCCGTATGGAATGACCATTGTGGCAACGGTGTGTCACAACAGGATGTGCATTTCCGTACATTCCCAGCCGCCCAGGTACTGGCCGAGAAAATGTGGAGAGGTAAGAATGAAATGGTTTCTTACGAAGAATTTGAGAAATTGTGCAAACAGATGCCTGAAGCTCCCGGTGTCAACCTGCTGGGGCGTGTGCAGGGTGAGGTAGTCCTTCCGGGGCAGAATGAAGAACTGTCTTTGAACGGTACGGACAGCATTGCCACTATGTTGCCGGAGGTAGGCTATCCATACGTGGTAGAATTTGAAATAAATCCGGACAAAGACCAAAATATCAACGGTATTTTGTTTAAAGGTCCTCATTCCACCGTATATGCCAATTGGGAAAATAAGGGAAAATTGGCTTTCAGCCGTGACGGCTATACGTTTGTATTCCACGCTGCCACACTGCCTGCCGGAGCATGGACGAAGGTACGCATAGAGGGAGACCACAAAGGTACTACTCTTTACATAAACGGTGAGAAAGCGGAACGTTTGGAAGGACGTATCAAGCAGTTTTACAACTATACTCATAAACGCAAGGACAAGATGTATATGCAGGAAACTTTGGTGTTTCCCATGCGGCAGATTGGGGATGTGCAGAATGGGTTCAGAGGGAAGTTGCGGAATATAAATTGCACGCAATAAAAGATATTTCTTTCTCTTGCTGTGTAGGGGCAGGTTTTAGACCTGTCCCTATGCCCAATAGGAGTGAAATTTCTCCGAATGTTATCTTTAATAGTGTTATATTGTTTATTATCAAAGTTTTATATGCGGTAAATGTTATCTGTTTTATTTTCATGAAAAGGGCTTTATACCTTACTTTGCATTATTAAACTTAAGCAACAAACCCGATGAAAATAAAACAAATTCTACTTTGCATGCTTTTAGCCTGCTTTATTCTTCCCGCTTCCGCACAGAATAGCTGGGGTATTGTAGGAGGCGGACTTTTTTCTAAATCTCTGTCCAGGGATGCACGCTTCAGCCTGGGCGGTTATGCCGGAGGAATGTATGACGTTCATGTTAAAAACTCATGGTATGTACAACCACAATTATTATTTACTTATGAAGAATTCAGATCCAAGACAAGACTTGGTACCGATTCTTTTTTTAGTAAATTCAATTTGGAGCTTCCTATTCTTGCTTCTTATAATGTTGCTTTGAATAACAAATGGAATTTGCGCATCAATGCGGGACCGTATCTGTCCTATGCTATGTTTGGCAGGGATAAATCCATTGATTACGCCTATGGCAACGGAATGCATTCTAGTTTGGGCTGGTGGCATCAGGATTTTCCAGATCATTTTACTTACGGCGGAAGGGCCGGGGTTTCATTGGAATCCGAGCATTTCATTTACACTATCGATGGTAAGTGTTCTCTTCGTAAGAGACCTTTCGGACGGAGTGTCAGTTTATCGGCCGGTGTAGGATATAAGTTCTGAGTTTTCTGTATCTTTGTC
>ENA-UOOD01000858-UOOD01000858.1-human-gut-metagenome-genome-assembly--contig:-CS67-NODE-858-length-34516-cov-20.203999_pt1 | contig 34516 bp, 32 predicted proteins | sample MGYA00242464_ERZ724011 | MGnify/ENA metagenome assembly ERZ724011 | reverse complement strand
CCGCGGCCACGGTGCGGCGGGAGCAGGGCGCGCCCCTGCTGGCCCGGCGGCTGCGGCGGCGGTATGTACTGCTGGCGGCGGCGCTGCTGACGGTGCTGGTGGTGGTGGAGGGGAACTTCACCATCTGGGAATTTCAGGTCAGCGGCAACGAGACGGTGTCGGACGAGGCCGTCTTACGGGCATTGGAGGATTACGGCATCACCATCGGCACCCGGAGCCTGGACATCGACCAGAAGGATATGCGCAACCATGTGCTGCTGGAGCTGGAGGACGTGGTGTGGCTGGCGGTGAACGTCCGGGGCTGCGTGGCCCGGGTGCAGGTGGTGGAGCGGGTCCGGGGGCAGGACATGGTGGAGGACGGCCCGGCCAACGTGGTGGCCCGGCGGCCGGGGCTTGTGACCCAGGTGGAGGCCCTGGGGGGCCAGGCCGCCGTGGTCCCCGGGGACACCGTGACCCAGGGACAGCTGCTGATCTCCGGGGCGGTGGACCTGGACAACGGGGGGCTGCGGTGGCAGCACAGCATGGGCCGGGTGTGGGCCAGGACCTGGTACGAGCTGACGGCCCAGGTACCCCTGACGGTGCGGCAGAGGGGGGCCCCCCTGTCCTCCCGGACCCGGTATGCCCTGGATATCGGCAAAAAGCGGATAAAATTATACGCAAAGGGTAGCACATTGGGGGGCGACTGTGATAAAATAACCCAGTATAGGCCCGTGTGCCTGCCCTGGGGCCTGCGCCTGCCCATCACGTTGGCGGCGGAGACGGTGACGGCCTATGGCCCGTCCACGGACGTTCCCCGCAGCGCCGGAGAGGCCCGGCAGGAGGGGGAGGCCCTGCTGCGGGAACAGCTGGAGGCCCTGCTGGGGGACACCGGGGCCGCCGAAAGCGTCCGCATCGACGCTGTGGAGCAGGGCTCGTGGCTGCTGGTGACCCTACGGGCGGAGTGCCTGGAGGAGATCGGCCGGGAGGTCCCGCTGACCAAGGAATAAATTTTTCAAGATACAAGGGGAGGAATGCCCAATGGAACAGCGCATCGGTATCGAGCGCATGGAGGAGGCCATCAACCTGTTTGGCTCCTTTGACGAAAATATCCGCCTGCTGGAATCGGAATTTCAGGTGACGGTGGTGAACCGGGGCGGCGAGCTGGTGATCTCCGGTGAGCCGGAGAACGTGATGCTGGCGGAGAAGGCCGTGCAGGCCCTGCTGACCCTGTCCGCCAAGGGGGAGAGCATCAGCGAGCAGCACGTCCGCTATGTCGTCGGCCTGTGCCGCAGCGGCCAGTCCGAGCGCATCGGTGAGCTGACCCAGGACGTGATCTGCATCACGTCCAAGGGCCGCCCTGTGAAGCCCAAGACCATCGGCCAGAAGCAGTATGTGGACGCCATCATGCAGGACACCGTCACCATCGGCGTGGGCCCCGCCGGAACCGGCAAGACCTATCTGGCGGTGGCGGCGGCGGTGGCCGCCTTCCGGGACAAGCAGGTCAACCGCATCATCCTGACCCGCCCCGCCGTGGAGGCCGGGGAGCGGCTGGGCTTCCTGCCGGGGGATCTGCAAAGCAAGGTGGACCCGTATCTGCGGCCCCTGTACGACGCCCTGTTTGACATGCTGGGGGCGGAGACGTACCAGAAATACCTGGAGCGGGGCAACATCGAGGTGGCCCCTCTGGCCTATATGCGGGGCCGGACCCTGGACGACAGCTTCATCATCCTGGACGAGGCCCAGAACACCAGCCGGGAGCAGATGAAGATGTTCCTGACCCGGATGGGCTTCGGCTCCAAGGTGGTCATCACCGGCGACATCACCCAGATCGACCTGCCCGGGGACAAGCCCAGCGGCCTGAAGGAGGCCATGAAGGTCCTCAAAGGGGTGGAGGGCGTGTCCATCTGCCAGCTGGGCAAGGCCGACGTGGTGCGGCATGTGATGGTCCAGCGCATCATTGAGGCCTATGCCCGGTTTGAGGAGAAAAAGAGATGAGAAAGACCCACTATATCCCCGTTACCGCCGACGTGCCCGGGGCCGCCAATGATGCCAACTGCGCCCTGATCCGCCGCACCATCCGCACGGCCCTGGCGGCGGAGGGGGTCACGGCCCCCTGCGAGGTGGACGTGCTGCTGACCGACGACGAGGGCATCCATCAGATCAACCGCGACATGCGGCAGGTGGACAGGCCCACGGACGTGCTGAGCTTTCCGGAATTTGACCTGGCCCCCGGGGAGCATCCGGGGCCGGAGGACGCCGACCCCGGCACGGGACTGATCCCCCTGGGGGACATGGTGCTGTCCATGGAGCGGGTGGCGGCCCAGGCCAAGGAGTTCGGCCACTCCCGGCGGCGGGAGCTGGCGTACCTGGTGACCCACTCGGTGCTGCATCTGCTGGGCTATGACCACCTGGACGAGGGGCCTATGAAGGAGCAGATGCGAGGCCGGGAGGAGGCCGTCATGGCCCTGCTGGGCCTGGAGCGGTGATACACGATCAAAGGAGATTTGCCATGAAGATACGGAACCTGTGCGCCCTGCTGCTGGCGCTGATGCTGCTGGCCCTGGCGGGCTGCGGCCAAAAGGAGCAGCCCACCCAGCCGGAGGACCCCAACGTCACCCAGGAGGAGAAAGCGGTGCCGGTGCACCTGGTGTGCAGCAACGGCTCCATTACCCTGCGCTTTTCCCTGGAGGAGGGCCACTGGCTGTGGGCCGACGACAAGACCTTCCCCCTGGACGAGAGCTATGCCCTGGCCCTGCTGGAGACGGTGCAGGGCATCGAGAGTCTGCCGCCTGTCACCACCGCCGCCCAGCTGGCGGACTATGGGCTGGACAGCCCCACCAAATACGTCACCGTCACCGACAGCCAGGGCGCATCCGTCACCTACCGCCTGGGCAAGGAGTCCGACGGCAGCGTGTATGTATACCGGGAGGGGGCCGAGGCCACGGTATACGCCGTGCCGGACCTGATGAGCCAGATCGGCCGCAGCATCTATGACATGATGGCCCTGCCGGAGCTGCCCCAGCTGACGGCGGAGAATGTCACCTCCCTGACCGTCACCGCCGGAGAGCGCACCCTGACCCTGACTCCTGCGGAGGGGGCCTGGACCGCCGACGGCCGGGATGTAACGGATCAGCTGGCGGACCTGACCGCCTGGCTGGGGGACATGCACCTGGCGGCCTGTGTGGACTGGCGGCCCAGCGCCGGGGCAGCGGCCCTGTGCGGCCTGGACAAGCCCGCCGTGACCCTGACGGCGGCATACACCCACGCCGGGGCCGACCGCAGCCTTACCCTGACGGTGGGCGGTCAACGGGGCGCAGGCTACTGCGTCACCGTTTCCGATGACGATACGGTTTATCTTATGAGCGCGGAGGCTCTGGCCCCGCTGCTGACCCTGGCCCAGTCGGGCCTGGAATAAGAGGAGGCGCCCCATGCGGCTGCTTGTGATCGAGGATGAAAAGCGCCTGGCCCAGAACCTGGCGGAGCTACTGCGGCGGCAGGGATACACCGTGGACGTCAGCAGCGACGGCGTCTCCGGCTACGACAACGCCGTGACGGATATCTATGACCTGATCCTGCTGGACGCCATGCTGCCGGGGATGGACGGCTTCACCCTGCTGCGGAGGCTGCGCACCGGGGGCCATGCCGTGCCGGTGCTGATGCTGACGGCCCGCAGCGACGTAGCCGACCGGGTCCAGGGCCTGGACTGCGGCGCGGACTACTATCTGACCAAGCCCTTCGAGCCCGACGAGCTGCTGGCCTGCATCCGTTCCCTGCTGCGCCGGGGCGGCGGCGAGGCCAAAACCGACGATGCCATTGCCTTCGGGGACCTGCGGCTGGAGCCGGGAACGTTCCAGCTGTCCTGCGGGGAGCGGTCCCTGCGGCTGAGCCGCCGGGAATACGATATGCTGGAGCTGCTGCTGCGCAGCCAGGGCCGCGTGGTGCCCAAGGAGCAGCTGCTGCTGAAGGTGTGGGGCTATGATTCCGACGCCGAGGACAACAACGTGGAGGTATACATCTCCTTCCTGCGGCGGAAGCTGACCCATCTGCACTCCGCCGTGTCCATCCGCACCCGCCGGATGGTGGGGTACTATCTGGAGGTGGAGGCATGATCCGCCGCCTTCGCTGGAAGATCGTGGCCATCAACATGGCCATGGTGACGGCGGTGCTGCTGGCGGTGTTCGCCGGGGTGCTGCTGTCCAGCCGGGCCGCCGTGGAGCGCAGCGTGAACCAGCGGCTGCTTCAGGTGATCCAGACGGGGCGGTATGACGCATCCCTGCCCGGCCAGGGGTCCGCCCCCTGCTTTGTGGCGGACATATACCCCAGCGGCACCGTGCGCCTGTCCGGCAGCAGCTATTACCAGCTGGACGACCAGGACGCCATGGCGGACATTGTCACCGCCTGCCTGGAGCAGGGCAGCGAATCCGGCGTCCTGCGGGCGTATCACCTGCGCTATCTCCGGGCCGACGGCCCCCTGTATACCCGCATCGCCTTTACCGACGCCGCCCAGGAGGACGCCACCCTCCGGGCGGTGGTGAAAATGTGCCTGATTGTAGGCGTAGCGGCCCTGGCGGTGCTGCTGGGGTGCAGCTATCTGCTGGCGGGCCTGGCCGCCCGGCCGGTGGCCCAGTCCCTGGACCAGCAGCGCCGGTTCCTGTCCGACGCATCCCACGAGCTGAAGACCCCGCTGACGGTGATCCTGTCCTCGGCGGACCTGATGCAGCAGACGGCGGTTCAGCCGGACCAGCAGCCGTATGTGGACAACATCCGCTGGTCCGGGCGGCGGATGAAGCGGCTGGTGGAGGATATGCTGACCCTGTCCCGGGCCGACGACGGGCGGCTGAAGGCCGCCATGGTCCCGGTGGACCTGTCCGACGCCGTGGTGGACACGGCGCTGCGGTTCGAGCCGGTGGCCTTCGAGGCCGGGCGGCAGCTGAGCTATGACATCGACGAGGGCATCACCGTTACCGGCAGCCGGGACCAGCTGCAGCAGGTGGCGGGGGTCCTGCTGGACAACGCCATCAAATACGCCCCCCAGGGGGCCGGGGTGCACATGACCCTGACCCAGGCGGAGCGAAAGGCCGTGCTGACGGTGGAAAACGGCGGGCCGCCGATTCCGCCGGAGGTGCTGCCCCATCTGTTCGACCGGTTTTACCGGGCGGACGGCAGCCGCACCCAGGGGGGCTTCGGCCTGGGCCTGTCCATCGCCCAGGCCATCGTCCGGGAGCACAAGGGAACCATCCGCTGCGAAAGCGACCGGCGCTCCACCCGATTCATCGTGACCCTGCCTGCGGGCGGGAAGAAATAATCACGCAAAAGAAGGGAATCTCATGTTTGATCTCATCATCCGGGGCGGAACCGTCTATGACGGTTCCGGCCGCCCCGGCATCCAGGCGGACGTGGCGGTGTCCGGCGGCAGAATCGCCGCCGTGGAGCTGCTGCCCGCCGCCCGGGCCGCCCGGGTCATCGACGCTCGGGGCAAATGGGTAACTCCGGGCTTTATCGACATCCACCGCCACGCCGATGCCGCAGCCTTCCGCCCGGGCTTCGGGGAGCTGGAGCTGCGGCAGGGGCTCACCACCATCGTCAACGGCAACTGCGGCCTGTCCTGTGCCCCGGTGGGGCCGGAGAACCTGCCGGCCATCACCTCGTATCTGGAGCCCATCTGCGGCCGGGTGCCGCCGGAAGCGGCCCGGGAGACTCTGGCGGAGTATTTCGCCGCCCAGCCTGCCGCTCCCCTGCACACGGGGATGCTGGTGGGAGCCGGTACCGTCCGGGCCAGCGTGGCCGGATATCAGGTGCAACGCCTGGAGCCGGAGCACTACGCCGCCATTCACCGGCGGCTGGAGGGGGCTTTGGCCGACGGGGCCCTGGGCGTGTCCCTGGGCCTGGGCTATGCGCCGGAGTGCTTCTATACCACCGACGAGCTGATCCGGGCCCTGGCCCCGCTGGCGGGGCAGAGCATCCCCATCACCGTGCACATGCGCCAGGAGGGCGGCGGCGTGGTGGAGGCCGCCCGGGAGATGGTGGAGGTGGCCCGGGCCCTGAAGGCCCCGGTGCATATCTCCCACCTGAAGGCCATGGGCCGGGACAACTGGAACCGCAAAATCCCCCAGGTGCTGGCTCTGCTGGACCGGGCCAGGCAGGAGGGGCTGGACCTGTCCTGCGACGTGTATCCCTACACCGCCGGGTCCACCCAGCTGCTGCACATTCTGCCGCCGGAGTTTCTGGCCGGGGGCATGGAGGCCATTGTCCGCCGCCTGGGGGACCCGGACCAGCGGAAGCTGCTGGCCCGGCGCATCGAAAGCGGCGATGGCTTTGACGACATCGCCAAACTGGCGGGCTGGGACGGCATTTTCCTCACCAGTCTCCACTGCCCGGAGGATCACCCCTATCAGGGCATGAGCCTGCAGCAGATCGCGGAGCTGACCGGCCAGGACCCCCTGACCTGCTGCTGCGACCTGCTGGTGCGGGAGCGGGGGGAGATCACCATGATCGACTTCATGGCCCACGAGGAGGACATCGCCGCCATTCTGCAAGATCCCTTCTCCAACCTGATCTCCGACTCCACCTATCCCACGGAGGGCCAGCCCCATCCCCGGGTATACGGCACCTTTGTCCACCTGCTGACCCGGTTCGTCCGGGAGCGGGGGGACCTGACGCCGGAGGCGGCCATCCACAAGATGACGGGCCGCCCGGCGGCGGTGCTGGGCATGAAGGACCGGGGCGTGCTGACCCCCGGGGCCCAGGCGGATATCAACGTGTTCGCCCCGGAGGACCTGCGGGAGCCGGGGACGTATCAGGACCCCTGCCGCATGGCGGAGGGGCTGGACACCGTGCTGGTGGCCGGACAGCCGGTCATCGACGGCGGCCAATATACCGGCGTCATGGCCGGGCAGATCGTCAGAAGGAGCTAAGTATGCTGGAGCAAATCATCGACATTGTGCGCCGGGCGGGGGACATGGTCCTCTCCGCCCACGACATTCAGAACGTCACCCGGGAGAAGCACGGCCCGGCGGACCTGGTGACCCAATATGACGAGGCCGTGCAGGCGTTTCTGCGCCGGGAGCTGCTGCGCCTGCTGCCGGAGGCGGAGTTTTTCGGCGAGGAGGGGGAGCGGCCCGCTCTGACCCGGCCCTGGATTTTTGTGGTGGACCCCATCGACGGCACCACCAATTTCACCCGCCGCATGAATTGCAGCAGCGTGTCCGTGGCCCTGGTCCACAACGGGCAGACGGAGTACGGCGTGGTGTATAACCCCTTTGTGGGCGAGCTGTTCGCCGCTAAAAGGGGCTGCGGAGCCACCCTCAACGGCGCGCCCATCCGCGCCAGCTCCCGGGACGCCGCCCACGCCATTGTGGCCTGCGGCTCCACCATCTATGACCGCAGCTATACCGACCGGCACTTTGCCATCCTGCGGCACCTGTATGACCGGTGCCTGGACTACCGGCGGTTTGCCTCAGCGGCCCTGGACTGCTGCATGGTGGCCTGCGGCCGGGCGGAGATCTTCTTCGAGTGCCGACTGTCCCCCTGGGACTATGCCGCCGGGTCTTTGATCGCCCAGGAGGCCGGAGGCGTCGCCGTCCGGCTGGACGGCTCCTTCCTGGACCCCCTGCGCCCGGGCTCGGTGTTCATCACCAACGCCGCCTGCCGGGAAATGCGGCAGGGCCTGCCGGAATAAGAAAACAAAAAATCTCAAAGGGCCAAAGCCCTTTGAGATTTTTTTATGGAATTCAGTTCTTCTCCTGGCCATACAGGGCCGCTTTGAAATAGGTGGCCCGGACGATCTCCTCCACGTTGTCCTGGCGGCGGCTGCGCAGGGTCTCAAAGAGGTCACTGTGGGCCTCCAGCAGCTCCTCGCCCCGGCCGGTGTTGATCATGGTGCTGACCGTTTCATACCGGACGGCGTGGGTCAGGGTGCGCACCACCCGGCTGATCTTGTCGGCCAGGGGGTTCTTTCCCATCTGGGACACCATGTCGTGGAACTGGTTGTCCACGGCGAAAAAGCGCTCCACCTTGTCCTGGCCATCGCCGCGGACGATGCCGCGCATCTGGTCCAGGAGCTGCTCCAGCACCCGGCCGTCCTCCTCATTATACTTGGCGCTGGCCAGGCGCATGATGCCGGCCTCCACCATCTCGCGCAGCTCCATCAGGTTGTCAAAGGAGTCCTGGTTCAGGATCATGCCATAGATCATGGGGTCGATCATGCTCTCCTGAAAGCCGCTGCAAACGAAGGTCCCCTCGGAGCGCTTGCTCTCCAGCACGCCCAGATAGGTGAGAATTTTGATGGCCTCCCGCACGGAGCTGCGGGCCACGCCCATGGAGGCGGCCAGCTCCGGCTCCGGCGGAATGCGGTCTCCGGGCTTGAGCTGCTTATTGCGCATGGCATCGGTCAGGCAGTTGATAACGCTCTGCACCACCGACTCCTTCTTCAGATTTTTCACATAGCCGGGGGTATTACTCATATAAATCGCTCCTTTATGGGACTGTTAACTCTATAACATATGTATAACATAGTACAAAGTTTGAATACCGTCAAGTAAAAGTTTCACCAAGACATCAAAATGCGCAGCGGACGGCAGACAAAAGCTGCCGTCCGCTGCTTTCGGAGGGGAAAAGGGTAAAAGAAGATGTGTTTGACTGTGTAATTTTTGTCAGCGGCCCAGATAGATGGACTGCTTGGCCAGCACCAGCTGCAGCATCAGGTCGTTGCAGGGGGTGGCGATGCCGTGCTCCCGGCCCAGGCGGCACACAGCGCCGGTGATGATGCGGATCTCGGTCTCCCGGTGATGGGTCACGTCCTGCACCATGGAGCTGATGGTCTCGTCGGTCATGCGGGACACCTCATAGGCGTGCTCCAGCTCGGCGTCGTGGTCCAGGGTGCAGCCGCAGGCGTTGGCCACGGTGATGGCCTCCTCCACCAGCATCCGGGCGGCCTCGTGGGCATACTGGTTGCCGTCCACAAAGCCGTTCTTGGTCTCCAGCAGGGCGCTCATGCCGTTGATGGCCACGTTGGCCAGCAGCTTGTGCCAGATGGCGTTCATGACGTTGGCGTGGACGCAGACCTCCAGGCCGGCCTCGCGCAGGGCCTCGGCCATGCGCTCCACGTTCTCCTTGGGGGCCTTCAGGGAGCCCATGTTGGTCACGCCGGTGCCGGTGTGCTTTACATGGCCGGGCTCCACGGGGGTGGCGCCGAAGGCGGTGTTGCCGATGATGATCTGCTCCTCGGGAACCACCTTGGCAATCTCGTCATAGTTGCCCAGGCCGTTCTGCAGGCACAGGATCATGGTGTGCCGGTCGATCATGGGCAGAGCGTTGCGCACGGCGGCCTCCAGATACTGATAGTGCACGAACACGATCAGCAGGTCCACCACGCCGATCTCCTTGGGGTCGGTGGTGGCCATGGCCGGGCGGAAGGACACGGTCTCACCGGTGCCGCTGCCGGGGGCGCACTCGTCCAGGAGAATGCCGTTCTTCTTGATGGATTCAATCACCGGGGCATAGGTATCCAGCACGCAGACCTCATGCTTCCGGGACAGATAGCTTGCATAGCAGCTGCCGATGGCGCCGCAGCCAACAAAACCGATTCTCATAATGATAACCTCCTGATTCTATCCGATGTTAGGCGTTCATGCTCTCGGCGATGGCCACGATGTCCTCAACGGTCACGCCGTTCATGGCCAGCAGGCGCTCATAGGGGGCGGACTGACCGAACTGATCCCGGATACCAACGCGCTTGACAAGGCCCTTGCCCATCTCGGCGGCTACCTCGCACACGGCGGAGCCCAGGCCGTTGATGATGTTGTGGTCCTCCACGGTGATGACCTTGCCGATGTCGTTGATGGCGGCGGTGACGGCCTCCACGTCCAGGGGCTTGATGGTGTGCATATCCAGCACGCGGGCGGAGATGCCCTTACCGGCCAGGACCTTGGCGGCCTCGATGGCCAGGCACACGGTGTCGCCGTTGGCGATGATGGCCACGTCCTTGCCGTCCTGGATCTGGTGGGCCTTGCCGATGGTGAACTCCACATCCTCGTCATAGATCTGGGGCACGGCATCACGGGTGAAGCGCAGATACATGGGGCCGTAGGTCTCGGCGGCCTGGCGGACCAGCTTGCGGGCGGCGTTATAGTCCGCCGGCATGATCACGGTCATGTTGGGGATGGTGCGCAGCACACCCATGTCCTCGATGGACTGGTGGGAGGCGCCGTCGTTGGCGGGGGTCACGCCGCCGTGGGAGCAGGCGATCTTCACGTTCAGGTTGGGATAGCAGACCTCCTGGCGGATCATTTCGCACATACGCAGGGAGCCGAACACGGCGTAGGTGACCACGAAGGGGACCTTGCCGCAGGTGGCAAGACCCGCAGCCAGGCCTGCGCCGTTCTGCTCGGCGATGCCCACGTTCAGATACTGCTGGGGCAGCTCCTTGCGGAAGTCGCCGGTCTTGCAGCTCTTGCCGATATCAATATCCACCACCAGAATGTCAGGGTTTTCCTTGCCCAGGGCCACGATCTCCTTGCCGAAGCCTTCGCGGGTAGCGATCTTTTTCTTTTCGCTCATTGCTCTTTCCTCCTTGCTTAGTGGATCAGCTGGGCTTCCAGCTCAGCCATGGCCTGCTTATACTGCTCATCGTTGGGGGCAACGCCGTGCCAGCCGCACTGGTTTTCCATGAAGGAAACGCCCTTGCCCTTGACGGTGTGGGCATACAGGCACTTGGGCTTGCCGTTCTGGGAGGCATAGCACTTGTCGATGGAGGCGGTGATCTCCTCCATGCTGTGGCCGTCGAGCTCCAGGACCTCCCAGCCGAAGGCACGGAACTTCTCGCCCAGGTCGCCGTTGGGCATGATCTCGTCGCAGGTGCCGTCCAGCTGCAGGTTGTTGTTATCCACGAAAACGATCAGGTTGTCCAGACCGTACTTGTGAGCGGTGTTGGCAGCCTCCCAGATCTCGCCCTCCTGGGCCTCGCCGTCGCCCACCACGCAGAAGACCTTGTAGTCCTTGTGGTCCAGCTTACCGGCCAGAGCCATACCGGCGGCGCAGGCCAGACCCTGACCCAGGGAGCCGGTGGAGATGTCGATGCCGGGGCAGCGGTTCATGGAGGGGTGACCCTGAAGCATGGAGCCCTCCTTGCGCAGGGTATCCAGCACGGACTCGGGGAAGAAGCCCACGGTAGCCAGGCAGGCATACTGGATGGGGCAGACATGGCCCTTGGAGAGCACCATGCGGTCCCGGTCCTCCCAGCGGGGGTTCTTGGGGTCCAGGTTCATGTATTTGAAGTAGCAGGCGGTGACAAAATCTGCCGCAGACAGGGATCCGCCGGGATGACCGGACTGGGCCTTGTAGATCATGTCGATGACCTTCATACGCATCTGCGTGGCGGTGTTTTTCAGCTCTTGCATGGAGATATCTTTCACAAAAATCACCTCATTGAAAATTTTCGGAATGCTCTGATTTGTTTAATGTCGGACAAATGACAATTACAGTATAGCGTTTTGTCTGACAAAGTCAAGAGCTTTTTTGGATTTTTCTCTTTTGCCTAATTCTTTGCATGTTTTTTATGGAAATTGACCGAAATCTGGACGGATATGGGGCGGCGGAATAAGAAAATGCAGCACCGGGCGGATGAAATCCGCCCGGTGCTGCATGCGTGGGATAGAAAGCTGTGTGTGTGGAGAGAGAAAGGAAGCGTTAGTGAATGAGGAATGTGGAAATTGCGGGGACGTAGGTGATCAGCAGCAGCACCGCCAGCTCGGCGATGAGGCACGGGATAATGCCCTTGGTGATCTCCTCGATCTTGATATCTCCGATGCCGCAGGCCACATACAGGTTGACGCCCACCGGCGGGGTGAACAGGCCGATGGCCAGGTTCACGATCATAACGGTGCCCAGGTGGATGGGGTCAATGCCCAGCTGCACCGCAACGGGGGCAAACAGCGGGGTGAAGATGTACAGGGCGGAGGTGGAGTCCAGGAAGCAGCCGGCGATCAGCAGCACCACGTTGACGATGATGAAGAAGATAACCGTGTTGCCGTTGGTAACGGTGAGCATGAAGTTCTCAATGGCCAGATCCAGTCTTGCACGGGTCAGGACATAGCCGAACAGGGTGGCGCCCATGGTGATGAACATAACCGTGGCGGTGGTGGAGCAGGAGTCGATGAGGATGTCCTTCATCTTCTTCCAGTTGACCTCGCGATAGATGAACACGCCCACGATCAGGCCATAGAACACGGAGACAGCGGCGGCCTCGGTGGGGGTGAAGATGCTGCCATAGATACCGCCCAGGATGATCACGGGCATCAGCAGGCCCCAGAAGGCATCCTTGAAGGCCTTCAGCCGTTCCTTGCCGGAGGCCTTGGGCTGCACCGTCAGGTTGGCCTTGCGGCCCACGAACAGGGCGGCCACGATCAGGCCCAGGCCCATCAGCAGGCCGGGGATGACGCCGGCCTTGAACAGGTCGGTGATGGAGGCGTCAGCGATGGAGCCGTACACCACGAAGGTGATGGACGGGGGGATGACCACGCCGATGGCGCCGCCGGCGGCCATCAGAGCGCAGGCAAAGGCCGGGGAATAGCCCGCCTTCTTCAGAGCGGGGATCATAATCAGGCCCAGGGCCGCCACGGTGGCCGGACCGGAGCCGGAGATGGCCGCGAAGAAGCAGGACACCACCACGCAGACCATGGCCATGCCGCCGCGGATGTGGCCCAGGCACTTTTCCGCCAGGTTGATGAGGCGGCCGGAGATACCGGCCTTCTCCATCACGTTGCCGGAGAGGATGAAGAACGGGATCGCCAGCAGGACGAACTTACTGCTGGCCGAGGAGCACAGACGGGGAAGCACGCTCATGATGGCGTCCAGGGGCTTGCCTGCGCCCTGCACCAGGATAGCGCCTACGCTGGACATGCCCAGGCAGACGGCGATGGGTGCGCCGAAGGCCAGCAGCAGCACAAAGATACCCAGTAATACGATACCGACCATTTATTTGCCCTCCTCTGCCCGATAGTCTTTATACATCTGCACCATGGTCTGCAGGAACGCAATGGCGGCGAAGGCCGCGCCCACAGGTACAAACGAACCATAGATCCACTCAGGCCACTGCATGTTGGCAGTTTCCTGACCCAGCTGATACTGGCTGATAACCATCTGCACGCCGGTGACCACGATCAGCAGGCAGAACAGAGCGGAAATCGCATAAACGGTCATCTGGATGATGATGCGGGCCTTGGGGCTGACCCGGTCCGTCACGATGGACAGGCCCAGGTGGGCCTTCCGCCGGGCGGCGATGGCCGTGCCCATGAAGCTCATCAGCACAAACAGATAGGTGGACATCTCGTCGGACACAGCCAGCGAGTGCTTGAACACAAAGCGGGCCACGACGTTGGCAAACACCAGCACCGCCATAACCGCCACGCACGCGCAGGCGACGAATTTTTCGATTTTCTCAAACATGTTGGCCCCTCCTTAGTTGATCCCGAAGGCGGCGCAGGCGTCCTCACCGTATTCCGTCTTCAGCTCAGCCGTGACGCCGGCCACGGCATCCTTGAACGCCTGCAGCTGGTCCTCGGTCAGGATATCCACCTGCATGCCGCTGTCCATGAAGCCCTGGATCAGCTGGTCCTCCTCGGCCTCCAGGTGGTCGCGGCCCCACTCGCAGGACTCCGCGGCGCACTCCTGCAGCAGCTGCCGGGTGTTCTCGTCCAGGCTTTCCCAAACCCGGCTGTTGGCCACAAACAGGTCGTTCTCATAGCTGTAGTTCCAGATGGTCATATACTGCTGGATCTCGTCCATCTTGGCGGACTTGGTCACGGAGCAGCCGTTCTCCTGGCCGTCGATGGTCTTCTGCTGGATGGCGGTGAACACCTCGCTCCAGCTCATGGCCGTGGGGCTTGCGCCCAGGGCATTGAACACGCCCATATACACCGCCGAGCCGGGCACGCGGATCTTCAGATCCTTCAGGTCCTCGGGCTTGGTCACCGGGTGCTTGCTGTTGGTCAGCTGGCGGAAGCCGTTGTGGAAGGAGCCCAGATAGGTGATGCCCTTGGCCTCCAGCAGCTTGGCATAGTAAGCGCCGCCGGTGGTGTCGATGACCTGGCGGGCCTGCTGATAGGAGGTGAAGGACCAGGGCAGGGTGGCCACGGACATCTTCGGCTCCAGGTTGGCCAGCACGCAGGTGGCGTAAGCGCCCAGGTCGGAGCCGCCCACGGCGATGTACTCCACGCCCTTGGTGCTGTTGCCGCCGGCCAGGGTGTCGTTGGAGAATACGTCGATCACCACGTTGCCGCCGGAGCGCTCCTCCACCAGATCGGCAAAGTGGTGGGCCACCAGCGAGTCAATCTGGGTGTCGGTTCCGTTGACCGCCATGGACAGGTTGATTTTCTGATATTCGCCGTCGCTTCCACCGGACGGCTCGGTGCTGCCGCAGCCGGACAGACTGCCGATGAGCAGGGCAGTTCCCAACAGCGCAGCGACAATTGATCTTCCGTGCTTCATATTACGGTTCCCTCCAAGATTGTCCAAACTTTGTCATTTGTTCTATGTCCGACAAATCTACAAATGATTATATGAACTTTACCGGGCCGTGTCAATAGGCTTCCAAAAAACCAACGATTTTTACAAGAAACGCCAGGAAAATTTATGTAAAAAGTCAAATGCACCTGGGGGACGGACGGTGCATGTCCCGGAAATATCCCTGTCATACTCCCGCATACACTCATAGTAAGCGGCCTGCCCCGCCGGGGCGCCGACTTATGGGGAAAGCGAGGATATTGACCATGAAACGAACCTTCCGCAGGCGGGGGGCGGTGCTGGCGGCGGCGCTGGTGCTGCTGTGCGCCGTCTCCTTTGCCGATCGCGGCGGCCCGGCCTCTTTTGAGGCCACCGGCTGGGCGCTGCTGCCTCCGGCGGTGGCCATTGTGCTGGCCTTTGCCACCAAGGAGGTGTATTCCTCCCTGCTGGCCGGGTGCGTGGTGGGAGCACTGCTGACGGAGGGCTTCGCCCCCTGGCGCAGCTTTGAGACCCTGTTCCTGACCCTGATGGATGGCATCGACCTGAAGATCTTCTTCTTCGACGTGCTGCTGGGAGCCATTGTGGTGCTGTTTGCCCGGTCCGGCGGCTCCCGGGCCTTCGGGGAGTGGGCCTCCCGCCGGGTGCGGTCCCGCCGGGGGGCGGTAACGGCCACGGCGGGCCTGGGCTGCCTGATCTTCCTGGACGACTATTTCAACTGCCTGACGGTGGGGGCCATCATGCAGCCCATCACCGACCGCTGCCGGGTCTCCCGGGAGAAGCTGTCCTTTATCATCGACGCCACCGCCGCCCCGGTGTGCATCCTGGCCCCCATCAGCTCCTGGGCCGCCGCCGTGTCGTCGTACATCCCGGCGGATTACAGCCATGTCAACGGCTTCGCCCTGTTTATTCAGGCCATACCGTATAATTTCTATGCCCTGCTGATGCTGTGGCTGGTGTTTCTGGTGGCCCTGACAGGCCGGGATTTCGGCCCCATGTACCGCCGGGAGCAGCTGGCCATCCGCCAGGAGCCGCCCCGGCCCAAGACTGCGCCGGAGGGCCGGGACCGCCCCCGGGGCCGGGCGGTGGACCTGCTGCTGCCCACGGCGTGCCTGATCGTCACGGTGGTGTGGGGCATGGCGGTGCTGGGCCGCCGCAGCTGCCGGGAGGCGGGCCTGGCCCTGACGGCCTCCAACGTCTTTGCCAACACCGACGCCCCCATGGCCCTGTGCTTCGGCTGCTCCGTCACCCTGCTGGTGATGGCCCTGCTGTATATCCCCCGGGGGGTCATGAGCTTTTCCGGGTTTGTGGAGGGCTTTCTGGACGGGTTCAAGCTCATCACCCCGGCGCTGCTGGTGCTGACCTTCGCCTGGGGGCTGAAGTCCTTTGCCGCCCGGCTGGACACGGCGGCCTTTGTCCGGGAGCTGTTTGACGGCCGGGAGACCCTGACGGCCCTGTTCCCCCTGGCCCTGTTTCTGGTGGGCGGGGTGCTGGCCTTTGCCACCGGCACCAGCTGGGGCACCATGGGCATTCTCATTCCCGTGGCGGTGCCGGTGTTTGCCGGAAGTCCGCTGCTGCCCATGGCGGTGGCGGCGGTGTGCGCCGGGGCCGTCATGGGGGACCACTGCTCCCCCATCTCCGACACCTCCATCATGAGCTCCACCGGAGCCGGCTGCGACCACATGGCCCATGTGAACACCCAGCTGTGGTACGGCCTGGCGGTTGCCGCCGACTGCACGGTGTGCTATCTGCTGGCCCCGGCGCTGGGAAATCCCTGGGTGCCCCTGGCCATCGGGGCTGCGCTGGTAACGGGGCAGGTGTTCCTGCTGAACCGGCTTTCCCGGCGGCGGGCAGGGGAGGCGGTATGAAGCGGCTTCCGGTGCCCTTTATCGGCCAGGGGCAGGACCTGCCCACCGGCTGCGAAAGCGTCAGCGCCGCCATGGTGCTGCAATACCTGGGCTTCTCCGTGACGGCGGAGGAGTTCGCCCGGGAGTGGCTGCCCCGGGGCCGGTTTTACCGGGACGAGAACGGCGTCCGCCACGGGCCGGACCCCCGCCGGGCCTTTGTGGGGGACCCCCACGACCCGGAGGCCCTGGGCTGCTGGGCCAGCGCGGTACAGACCGGATTGTCCCGGTTTCTGGCGGCTAAGTCCCGGGACGGAGCCGGGACATACCGGGTCAAAAACGAGACCGGCGCGGAGCTGGGGTACCTGTGCCGCCGATACATCGACCGGGACCTGCCGGTGCTGCTGTGGGTCAGCATCGACCTGCGCCCCACCGTCAACGGGCCCTGGTACCGTCTGGAGCCGGGAGGCGAGCCCTTCATGTGGATCTCCAACGAGCACTGCGTGGTGCTGGCGGGATACGACCGGGAGCACTATATCTGCTGCGACCCCTGGAAGGACCGGGGCATGGCGGCATGGCCCCGGGAGACGGTGTGGCAGCGGCACCGGGAGCTGGGGATGCAGGCGGTGGCCCTGGAGGGTCCGGTATGAGGCGGCGGGCGGGGATAGTTCTGGCCCTGCTGCTGGTGCTGACGGGCTGCACCCCGGCGGAACCGGCAGGCCCGGCGGCGGAACCGGCGGCGGAGCCGGTGTACATGGCCCTGACCTTTGACGACGGCCCCTCCCCGTCCAACACCCCCCGGCTGCTGGAGGGCCTTTCCCGGCGGGGCGTCCGGGCCACGTTCTTTCTGGTGGGCAGTCGGATCGAAGGCCGGGAGGACCTGGTCCGGCGCATCCGGCAGGAGGGCCACCAGATCGGCAATCACTCCTTCGGCCACGGGGACCTGACGGACCTGTCCGCCGCCCAGGCCCTGGCGGACCTGGACAAATGCAGCCGGGCCCTGGAACAGGTGCTGGGGCCGGGAAGCTACTGGCTGCGGCCCCCTTACGGCTTCATATCGCAGGAGGAGCTGTGCGCCCTGGGGACCCCGGCCATCTGCTGGTCCGTGGATACGGAGGACTGGAAGAGCCGGAACGTGGACAGCATCCTGGACATCGTGCTGCGGCAGGCCGGAGACGGGGATATTCTCCTGCTCCACGACTGCTATCCCACCAGCGTCACGGCGGCCCTGGAGATCGTGGACCGATTGCAGCCCCGGGGGGTGCGGTTCGTCACCGTGGAGGAGCTGTTCGCCGTCAAGGGGGTGCAGCCTGCCTGCGGGACCCTGTACCGCCGGGTGCGGGGCGAATAAAAAGCGCATTTTGTCCAAAATGACAATGGACGCGGGGGCGCGGGGAGCATATAATAGGGCCAGATTCCAAAAGGAGCAAACGCCATGAACCGCAACGTTTCCATGAACAGCTGCCGGGCCATTTGTACCATGGCCTGTTGTTGTCATGCCCGGAACGGTCATGCATGGTTTGCCCAGAAGGCCCGGGCCTGACGCGCCCGGGAAAAGCGCGTAAAAGCAGCGGCAGAGGATGCATGACGCATTCTCTGCCGCTTTGATTTTTCCACACACGGAAAGGAAGCCTGCTTATGTATCCCCAACACATCCAAGAAGCCGCCGCGGCCATCGGCCGCACCCTGACGGAAAGCCCCACCCCCCTGTACGGCAGCGGCCTGCGCCTGCCGGACCGCCGGGCGGTTATCAACCTGGTCAAGGAGGTCCGCCGCCTGCTGTTCCCCGCCTATTTCGGGGACCCGGCGCTGATGTCCCTGGCTCCGGAGAACTATGCCGCCCTGCTGCTGGAGCGCATTTCCGAAAAGCTGACGGCCCAGCTGCGGCTGGCCCTGCCGGAGGACCAGGTGCAGCGGGCGGAGGAGATCACCCGGGAGTTTGTGCGCCGGCTGCCCCGGGTGCAGCGGCTGCTGCTGGAGGACCTGGACGCCACCTTTGAGTCCGATCCCGCCGCTGCGTCCCGGGAGGAGATCATCTTTGCCTATCCGGGCCTGTTCGCCATCTTTGTCTATCGCATTGCCCACCTGCTGTACTGCCAGCGGGTGCCCATGATCCCCCGGATCATGTCCGAATATGCCCACAGCCGCACCGGCATCGATATCCACCCCGGCGCGTCCATCGGGCCCCACTTCTTTATCGATCACGGCACCGGCATCGTGGTGGGCGAGACCACGGTGATCGGCCGAAACGTGAAGCTGTATCAGGGCGTGACCCTGGGGGCCATGTCGCCCCGGGCGGGGCACGCGTCCCTGCCGGGAAAGCGCCACCCCACCGTGGGGGACGACGTGACCATCTATTCCGGCGCGTCTATTCTGGGGGGTGAGACGGACATCGGCGACGGCTCCGTGGTGGGAGGCAACGTGTTTTTGACCCACTCCGTCCGCAGCGGCACCCGGGTGGCCGCCGCCACTCCGGCCCCGGTGCTGAAAAACCCCGGGGACCCGTTTGTGTACACGATATAAGAAAAGGGGCGGACAAGATTTATCCGCCCCTGCGGAAACAGGAATCCCTCCGGCCTGGGCCGGAGGGATTCCTCAGCTTGTCAAAAAGCCTCGCAGAGTTTGCCGCCCGCAGGCGGCGGATAAGTTGGTGCGCGGGTCAGCCCAGCAGCTGCTCCAGGTCCGCCGCCGTTATGATGCGGCCCCCTACCCGCTGCATATCCGCCAGGTTGGCCTGCTGCACGGCGGGGGTCACGGAGGAGGTGCAGTCCGACAGCACCGCGGCGTCATAGTCCAGGGACAGGGCGTCGTAGAAGGTGGAGCGGATGCAGTTGGGGGTGGTGGTCCCGGCCAGCAGCAACGTGTCCACCCCCAGGCGGCGGAGGATCAGGTCCAGCTCCGTGTGGAAAAAGGCGGAAAACCGGGGCTTCACGATGACGTAGTCCGCCGGGGCCCGGCGGAACTCCTCCGGCCAGGCGTCGGACATGGACGCCGGGCACGTCTCGGACAGGGGCTTCCCGCCTTTGGCCCACACGTCATATCGGGTCCGCTCCACATCGGACCCGTCCGCCCGATAGTGCCGCACGGCGAACACCACCGGCATCCCGGCCCGATGGCAGCAGTCGATGGCCCGGGCGCAGGCGGGCACCGTGGCCGCCGCCCCGGCGATATACAGGGGACTGGACGGGTCCAGAAAGCCCCGCTGCATGTCGATGACCACCAAGGCATATTTGTGCATGAAAATCCCTCCACAAACGCAATTGAAAATCCGGCGGATGTTCCGCCCAGGCTATTGTAGCGTCTCCGGCGGGAAAACGCAACGGAAAAAAATTGCGGCCTTCACGCCTTGTGAAGACGCGGGATAACTGGTATAATAAAAGGGTTCAGAAGATTTTCAGGAAAGGAACGACATTGCATGGAGCTGCACGCAAAGCTGGTTCGCTCGCAGCTGTCTTTTTTCAAGCCCTTTGTGGCGGGCCTGTCTCTGGAGGCCACCCGGAAGGGCCAGGACAAGCTGGGCGAGCTGATGACCGCCCTGCACCGGCGGGAGGTGCTGGTGCGGGACCACGATTTTGAGCATTTTCAGGGGGCGTGGGTCATGCCCAAGGACCAGCGCCGCACCGGGGTGATCCTGTATCTCCACGGCGGGGGCTATACCTGCGGCAGTCTGGAATACGCCAAGGGCTTTGCCGCCGCCCTGGCCTCGGAGTGCGGCGTGCGGGTGTTCTGCCCGGCCTATCGCCTGGCCCCGGAGCATCCGTATCCGGCGGCCCTGGACGACGCGCTGGAGAGCTATCAATACCTGCTGCAGAAGGGCTATGAGCCGGGGCAGATCATGCTGGCCGGGGAGTCCGCCGGAGGCGGGCTGATCTACTGCCTGTGCCTGAAGCTGAAGGAGCTGGGCATGGAGCTGCCCTGCGGCCTGATCGGCATTTCCCCGTGGACGGACCTGACCGGTTCCGGGGACTCCTATCGGGAGAACCGGGAAAACGACCCCTCCATGACCCCGGAGCTGCTACAGTTTTACGCGGGGTGCTATACGGAGAACCCTGCGGACCCCCTGTGCTCGCCGCTGTTCGGCGACCTGACGGGCCTGCCGCCGTCGCTGCTGTTTGTGGGCGGGGACGAGGTGATGCTGGACGACACCCGGGCCCTGCACGAAAAGCTCCTGGCCGCCGGGTGCCGCAGCAGGCTGCACATCGCCCCGGAGCGGTGGCACGCCTATGTGCTGTACTGCCTGAACGAGAATATGGAGCAGGATTTTGAGGCCATCAACCACTTCCTGGACCGGACCCTGTCCCCGGCCCGGAGCCTGCGGTGGATGCGGCTGGACAACGCCGCCAAGATCTATCCCGCCGCCAAGCGCCGGAACTGGAACAACTTCTTCCGCCTGTCCGCCACCCTGACGGAGCCCATCGACGTGCCCGTGCTGCGGGCGGCTCTGGACGTGACGGTGCGGCGGTTCCCGTCCATGGCCGTGCGGCTGCGGCGGGGGGTGTTCTGGTACTATCTGGAGGAGATCCCCCAGGCCCCGGAAATCCAGCCGGAAAAGAGCTGCCCCCTGGCCCATGTGCCCTTCGGCCAGGTGCGGCGCTGCGCCTTCCGGGTGCTGGTGTACCATGACCGGGTGGCAGTGGAGTTTTTCCACGCCGTCACCGACGGCACCGGGGGGCTGATCTTCCTGAAAACCCTGGTGGCGGAGTATCTGTGCCAGAAATACGGCATCACCGTTCCGGCGGAAAAGGGTGTGCTGGGCCGCCTGGAGGAGCCAAGCCCCCAGGAGCTGGAGGACAGCTTCCTGCGCTATGCCGGGGACGTTACCGCCAGCCGGGCGGAGAGCACCGCCTATCACCTCAGCGGCACCCCGGAAAAGGACGGATATAAGAACCTGGTGACCATGATGGTGCCGGTGGACCGGGTCCGCGCCTGTGCCAGGCAGTATGGCGTAACCGTTACGGAGCTGCTGTGCGCCGCCATGATGCAGGCCATCGCCGACCTGCAGGCGGAGAAGGTGCCCCGGCGCAGCCGCCGCAAGCCGGTGAAGGTGCTGCTGCCGGTGAACCTGCGGACCCTGTTCCCCAGCCGCAGCCTGCGGAACTTTGCCTCGTATATCACTCCGGAGATCGATCCCCGCACCGGGGACTATACCTTCTCCGAGATCTGCGCCGCCGTGCACCACCGGATGGGCCTGGAGAACAACACCCACACCCTGCGCTCCAAGTTCGCCGCCAATGTGGCCAGCGAGAAGTCCCCGGTGCTGAAGGTGATGCCCCTGTTCATCAAGAACATCGCCATGAAGGCGGTGTTCGACACGGTGGGCGAGCGGAAGTCCTGCCTGTGCCTGTCAAACCTGGGGGCGGTGGAGCTGCCGGAGGTCATGGCCCCCTATGTCCGGCGGGTGGACTTCATCATCGGCGTCCAGGCTGCCGCGCCTCACGACTGCGGCGTGGTGTCCTGGAACGGAACCATGTATATCAACTGCATCCGCAGCATCCAGGAGCCGGAGCTGGAGCTGCATTTTTACCGGGTCCTGCAGCGGCTGGGTCTGCCTGTGAAGGTGGAGAGCAACCGCCGGGGCCGGGGATAAGGGAAAGGAGTGTCCGATATGTATTGCATCAATTGCGGCGTGGAGCTGGCCGACAGCGAAACCGTGTGTCCCCTGTGCGGGACCCGGGTGTTTCACCCGGATATGCCCCGGCAGCAGGGGGAGCCTCCCTTTCCGCCGGACCCCATGGGCCATCCCGAGGAGGTGAACCGCTCCGGAGCGCTGTTCATCCTGACCATGCTGGCGGTGCTGCCCATCGTGATCTGCATCCTGTGCGACTGGAGCGTCAACGGGGCCATCCTGTGGTCCGGGTACGCCGCAGGCGGCGTGGCGCTGCTGTACATCCTGGCGGTGCTGCCCCTGTGGTTCAGAAGGCCCAACCCGGTGATCTTCGTCCCGGCGGACTTCGCGGCCATCGGGCTGTACCTGCTGTATATCAACTTCGCCACCGGCGGACACTGGTTCCTGACCTTCGCCCTTCCGGTCACGGGGACCATCGGGGTGCTGGTGACGGCGGTGGTGACGCTGCTGCGGTATCTCAGCCGGGGGCACCTATATATCTTCGGCGGGGCGCTGATTGCCGGCGGCGGCCTGGCGGTGCTCATCGAGTTCCTGCTGAACCTGACCTTCGGGCTGCATCACACGTTCATTTGGTCCTTCTATCCCCTGGCGGCGGGGGTGCTGCTGGGGGCCATGCTGCTGATCATCGCCGTGTGCAAGCCCCTGCGCCGGTCCCTGCACCGGAAGTTTTTCCTGTAAGGCCATGGGCGAGATGTGCGCATCCTGCGTGGAGCTGGTGACCTTTGACCAGCTGCGCCAGCGGTATCCCCAGCTGGAGCAGCACCGCATTGCCCCCTCCGGCGGCGCCTTCTGCCGGGCGGAGCGGCTCAAGGGCGGCGGGGCCGCCGGGACCTATGCCATGCCCCGGCCCATGGCTCCCACCGGCGAGAAGCACTTTTTCGGCTTCTATCTGACCCAGCGGCGGCTGCTGCTGGCGGAGGACGGGGAGTTTTTGCGGGGCCTGGCGGACGACCTGGAGGCCGGGACCCCGGCCCAGGTCCTGGCGGAGCTGTTCACCCGGCTTTTGCAGGAGGACATGCCCACCCTGCAGAAATACGAAAAGCGGCTGACAGCCCTGGAGGAGGCCCTGATGCAGGACCAGGCTCAGGACCTGGACAAGAAGCTGTTCCGCATCCGCCGGGAGCTGTCGGTGTTCGCGGCGTATTATGAGCAGCTGGACGACCTGTTTGCGGTGCTGTCGGAGGAGACGGAGGAGGGCGACCCCCACGTCTCCCGGCTGTTCGACCACCTGACGGGCCGGGCCCAGCGGCTGCTGTCCGCCACGGAGCAGGAGAAGGAGTACGCCTTACAGCTGCGTGAAATGCACCAGACCCAGCTGGACATGCGGCAGAACCAGATCATGAAGATCCTGACCATCGTTACCACGGTGTTTCTGCCCCTGTCCCTGATCGCCGGGTGGTACGGCATGAACTTTGTGAACATGCCGGAGCTCACCGCCCGGCACGGGTATCTGGCCGTGTGCATCGTCAGCGCGGTGTGCATTCTGGTGGAGCTGGTGATCTTCAAGTGGAAAAAATGGCTGTGAAGCAGCCGGGCATAAAACTTCATGCACTGTGCGGCGCACCGCGAAAACAGGCAAAATCTTCTGTGCATGAAGTTTTGTGCATCATTCCCGGTTGCCCCGAAGGGGCGAGGGAATGGCACATTCTATTTTTTGCTATGCTTTTGCATAGCAAAAACGCGGGACGCACCGGAATAACCCGGCGCGTCTCGCGTTTGTTCTGCATGAAATCAGTCCTTCCTCCAGACGGAGGGGGACAGGGCCACCAGCATGGGATAGATCTCCAGACGCCCCATCAGCATGGCCGCCGACAACAGCAGCTTGGACAGGACGGAATACCCGGCGTAGCTTCCGGCGGGGCCCACGGCCCCCAGGCCCGGACCCACGTTGTTGAAGCAGGACACCACCGCCGACAGGTTGGTCTCCAGGGAGAAGGGCTCCCCGCTGAGGCACAGGAAGGCGATCAGGATGCACAGGCAGTACAGGGCGAAATAGATGCTGACGCCCCGCTGGACCTCGCTGCCCAGGGCCTTGCCGTCGCAGCGGACGGCGGTGACACGCCGGGGATGGACCAGGCGGTTGATCTCCCGCCGGATGGTGCGCAGCAGGATCATGGCCCGGGACACCTTCAGGCCGCCGGCAGTGGACCCGGCGCAGCCGCCGATGAACAGCAGGGCGAACAGGATGGCCCGGGACAGTCCCGGCCACAGGTCAAAGTCCGCCGTGGCATAGCCGGTGGTGGTGAGGACGGAGCTGACCTGGAACGCCGCCTGCCGCAGGCAGGCGCCCAGACCGCCGTACACCCCCCGCAGATCCAGGGTGATAACGCCGGTGGCCACGACTGCCAGTCCCAGATAGGTCCACAGCTCGTCGCTGCGCAGGGCCGCCCGCCACTGGCGCAGAAGCAGCAGATAATAGAGGTTGAAGTTGATGCCGCAGAGGATCATGAAAACGGTGATGACCCCCTGGATATACGGGGAGTAGGAGGCGATGGAGTCGGCCCTGATGCCGAAGCCGCCGGTGCCCACGGTGCCAAAGGCGTGGACCAGGCTGTCAAACAGGGGCATACCCCCCAGCAGCAGCATGCCCACCAGCACCGCCGTGATAAGAAAATATAGCAGATACAGCACCCGGGCGGTGTCCCGGGTCCGGGGAGTCAGCTTGCCCTTTACCGGGCCGGGCATCTCCGCCTTGAGGATGTTCATGGAGCGGTCGGTGCTGCCGGAGAGCATGGTGATGAACACCAGCACCCCCATGCCGCCCACCCAGTGGGTGAAGCTGCGCCAGAACAGCAACCCGTGGCTCATGGCCTCCACGTCCGTCAGGATGGAGGCCCCGGTGGTGGTGAAGCCGCTGACCGTCTCAAAAAATGCGTCGGCATAGGAGGGGATCTCCCGGCTGAACCAGAAGGGCAGGGCCCCCACCGCCGACAGCAGCACCCAGGCCAGGGCCACGATGATGTATCCCTCCCGGCTGAAGAACTTGTGGCTGCGGGGCCGGGCCAGCAGCGTCAGCAGCCCGCCCAGAACGGCGGCCACGGCCATGGAGGCCAGCACCGCCCAGGCGCAGTCCTCCCGATACAGGAGGGACACCGCCAGCGGCAGGACCAGCAGCCCCGCCTCCGCCAGCAGGACCCGTCCCGCCATATGGAAAATGATGCGATAATTCATAAATAAAGCTCCCGATGGGTCTGTCCGACGGAAAATCGGAACGGTTGAAGAAACTCTTGCCGCAGCCTATTATAGTTTACCCACCGGGGAAAGTCAATAATCCCCAGGACAGAACAAGGCCCCCGGCGAAAGCCGGGGGCCTTGGATACGTATTAGGGGAGAGACTTACTCGGCCTCGGCCAGAGCCTTGGCCTCGGCAATGGCCTTCTCCTGGGCCGCGGCGGGGCAATCCTCGTAGCGGACGAAGTTGAAGGTGAAGGTGCCGCGGGACTGGGTCATGGAGCGCAGGTCGATGGCATAGCTCATCATCTCGGCCATGGGGACCTCGGCCTCCAGCACCTGCTCGCCGTCGCCGGTGGGATTCATGCCCATGACGCGGCCCCGGCGCTTGTTCAGGTCGCCCATCACGTCGCCCAGGTAGCTGTCGGGAATGGTGACCTTCAGCTCGCCGATGGGCTCCATCAGCACGGGCTTGGCCTCGGGCAGAGCGGCCTTGAAGGCCAGGTTGGCGGCCAGCTTGAAGGCGATTTCGGAGGAGTCCACGGGGTGGTAGGAGCCATCCACCAGAGTGGCCTTCAGGAACACCACAGGATAGCCGGCCAGCACGCCGTGCAGGCAGCTCTCGCGCAGGCCCTTTTCCACGGCGGGGAAGTAGTTCTTGGGCACGGAGCCGCCGAACACGTTCTCCTCGAAGATCATATCCTCCTGCTCGGTCTGGGGCTCGAAAATGATATGGACGTCGCCGAACTGGCCGCTGCCGCCGGTCTGCTTCTTATAGCGGCCCTGCTTGCGGACGGTGGAGCGGATCTTCTCGCGGTAGGCGACCCGGGGGGCGGACAGCTCAGCGTCCACGCCGAAGCGGCTCTTCAGCTTGGCGCACAGCACGTCGATCTGGATATCGCCGGCGCCGGAGATCACGGTCTGGTGGGTCTCGGCGTTGTTGACCACATGGAAGGTGGGATCCTCCTCGTTGAGCTTGTTCAGGCCGGTGCCCAGCTTCTCGATCTCCTGCTTGGTCTTGGGAGAGATGGCGCGGCTGTAGCAGGGCTGGGCATAGTCCATGCCGTGGAGCTTCACGATGTTCTTGGGATCGCACAGGGTATCGCCGGTCTTGACCCGGTCCATCTTGCCGATGGCGCCGATGTCGCCGCAGCAGATCTCCTTGGTCTCCTCGCCCTTCTTGCCCTTCATGACATACAGGCGGCCCAGCTTCTCGGTGTTGCCGGTGGTGGGGTTATACAGGGCCACGTCGCCGGTGACCTTGCCGCGGATGACCTTGATCATGGAATACTTGCCGTACTGATCGGAAATGGTCTTGAATACGATGGCGGCGGCGGCGCCGTTGGGATCGAAGGCCACCTGGATGTCGTTGCCGTTGTCATCCTGAGCGGCCTCGGCGGGCATATCGGTGGCCACGGGCACCAGGTCCAGGATGGTCTGCATCAGCATCTCCACGCCCAGGCCGGTGATGGCGGAGCCGCACAGCACAGGGCAGACGCTGCCGTCGCGAACGCCCAGCTTCAGGCCCTTGGCCATATCCTCGGCGGACAGCTCCATGGTGTCGAAGAACTTCTCCATCAGCTCCTCGTCGGCGCCGGCGGCAGCCTCCATCAGCTCGGCACGCAGGGCCTCCACCTCGTCGGCCATGTCGGCGGGGATGGCGCAGGCAGCGGCCTTGCCGCCCTTGACCTCATAGGCGGTGTTGTGCAGCAGGTCCACAATGGCGGTGACCTTCTTGTTGCCGTCGATCACGGGAGCCACAATGGGCGCGATGGCCTGGCCGAACTTGCCCTTCAGGGCGTCCAGGCAGGACTGGTAGTCGCTGTTGTCCTCATCGGTGCGGTTGATGAAGATCATGCGGGGCTTCTTGCCCAGCATCTTCCAGGATCGCTCCATACCCACGGACAGGCCGTCCTTGGCGGCGCCCACCAGCACGGCGCACTCGGCGGCACGGATGGCGGACAGAGCCTCGCCGGAGAAGTCGAAGTTGCCGGGGGCGTCCATGACGTTGATCTTCACGCCCTTATAATTCACGGGAGCAAAGGCCAGGGAAATGGAAATCTGGCGCTTGATCTCCTCGGCGTCGTAGTCGCAGGTGGTGTTGCCGTCGGCGGTGCGGCCCAGGCGGTCGGTACCCTTGGTCATAAAGAGCATCTGCTCGGCCAGAGAAGTCTTGCCGGAGCCGCCGTGGCCCAGCAGGGCGATGTTGCGGATGTCGTTGGCAGTCATAGTGGTTGTTCTCCCTTCGTTTTCTGTACAAGCGCGGTTTTTCCGCCGCGCATTCGCTCAACATATGGATTATATAATATTTTGCCGGTTCTGACAACTATATTTTTAGGGATTTTCAGCAAAATTTCCGGAAAAGTTCCCCGGCCGGGGCAAAATCAACCCTCCAGCAGCCCCGGCAGCAGGTGCAGCGCCTTCTCAAACTCCACACCGTACCAGGGGGCGTTGGGGTCCCGGCAGGTGGCCTGAATACAGGCCAGGGTGAAATCCGCCGCCAGGCGCAGAGCCTCCGGCAGGCTTTTGCCCCGGACCATGGCCCCGGCGCAGGCAGCGGAGAAGATGTCGCCGGTGCCGTGGAAATGGTCGTGGACCCGGGGGGTATGATAGTCGAAGAAGCCGCCGGTATCCGGGTCCAGAGCCAGAACGCCCAGCCGGTCCGGCCCGAAGGGCACGCCGGTGAGCACCGGATACCGGGGTCCCAGGTCCGCCACCCGGCGCAGCAGGTCCCGCCACCAGGACAGGTCCTCCGTCTCCCGGTAGGGGGTGCCCGTCAGCAGGCAGGCCTCCGTCACGTTGGGCACCGCCACATGGGCCCGGGCCACCACCCGGCGCATATACCCGGGAAAATCCGGCCCGAAGCCGGCATACAGCCGGCCGCCGTCGGCCATGGCCGGGTCCACGAACAGCAGGGTATCCGGCCCCGCCAGCAGATCGAAAAACCGGCAGACCTCCTCCGTTTGCAGAGGGGAGGCCAGATAGCCGGTGCAGATGGCGTCCAGGGTCACGTTCTGGCTTTTCCAGTGGCGGGCGATGGGCAGCAGCTGGTCCGACAGGTCCCGGCTGATGAAGCCGGGGAACATGGTGTGGGTGCTGAGCACCGCCGTGGGCACAATGGCACATTCCACCGCCATGGCGGAAATCACCGGCAGCGCCACCGTCAGCGAGCAGCGGCCCAGACACGAGATATCCTGGATACTGGCAATACGTTTCATGCGGGGGTCCTCCGTGTGTACGATTCCCTATCAGTGTAGCACATCCGGCGGCTTCGGGCAAGGGGCGATAAAAACGAAGGAGCCCGGCGCACTGCGCCGGGCTCCCGGTATGATGATGGGTATGGGCCGTCAGGGGTTCAGGTGCCGCTTGAAGTTGCCCCGGGTATGTACGCCCTCCTGCATCATGAAGAAGGCGTGGGAGTCAATTTTCTGGACCTCCTGCTGCAATGTCTCGATCTCGTATTTGGACAGGCAGATGCAGAGGATCTGCACCTCATCGCCGGTGTAGGCGCCGTGGCCGGTCCAGTAGGTGATGCCCCGGTCCATCTTCCGCCCCAGCTCCCAGAAGGGCTCCAGGTCCCGGAGTTTGGTGACGATGAGCACCTGGGTGGTGATGTTCTGCTGGTGCACCCGGTCCACAAACAGGGCGTTGAACACCGTGTAAATGGCGGAATAGATGGCCGTGGGGGCGCTGAACAGGATCAGGCACAGGGTATACAGGGCGGCGTTGAACAGCAGGGAGAATTTGCCCACCGTGAAGCCCCGGCCCTTTTTGGACAGATACAGCCCCAGAATGTCCAGCCCGCCGCAGGAGGCGCCGCAGGTCAGCACCAGGCCGTTGGAAAAGCCCGCCAGGATGCCGCCCACCAGGCAGCTGGTGAGCATATCCGGGATGATGGGCTCCGCCGGAATGGGGATGATGGAAAGAAACAGGGAGTTGGACACCGTGCACAAAGCCAGCTTCACCACGAAGGTCCGGCCCATGGTCTTGTAGGCCAGCAGCAATAGCGGCAGGTTCGCCAGCAGGTACAGCGTGCCCGCCAGGTCGAAGTTGCTGAAGCGGATGCCCAGCTTGGTGTCCAGCAGGGTGCGGATCACCTGGCACAGGCCCAGCAGACCGCTGGTGTACAGGTGCTGGGGCACGATGAACAGATTGATGGCCAGAGCCAGCAGCAGCGACCCGAACAGTGCTGCCCCCACCCGTGGCCAGCGATTGTGCACAAGCTTATCCAACATAATAGGAGATACCACCCTTTCTCGTCCGTCTTTTCCCTCTATCTCGCAAGGGGACCGCCTGTCCGCCGGACGGACACAGGCCCCATATAAATCGCGCGTACAGTATAGGCATTATAAGGTTTTCCCCAGAAAAGTCAAGGCTTTTCCGGGGAAAATGTAAGTTTTTTTACAGACTGTACCGCAGGCTGCGGTACAGCTTCCAGGTGCTGCGGGACAGGGTCCGGGAAACGGTGGCCTTGTTGATGCCCAGCTCCTGGGCAATGCAGGTGACGGACATGTTCCGGGAATAGCGCATGCGCATGATCTGCCGCTGACGGGGCGTCAGCTCCTCCTCCATGGCCAGGGGGAGGTTCCGCAGAAGCCGCTCGATCCGGGGGCGGTTGTCCTCCTGGTTCTCCTGCTTCCAGAGCTGCAGACTGGCCATGCTCAGCGGATCATAGGGCAGGCCTGCCAGGTCAGATGCGGTATTTTTCACGTCTTATGTACCCCCTGTCATAATAATGGGCGGTGTGCTCCGCCAGCTCCCGGGCCTCCTGCAGCAGGGGCCGCAGCTCCTGCTGTCTGCGGCGCAGGGCCTGGACCCGCTCCGGGTCCCCCTCCGTCAGTGCCTGTTGGCGCAGCTCCCGCAGCCGCCGGGACACGGCCTCCGCCTGCCGGGCATACTGCGGGGACAATTCCTGCATCGTCATATCAACTGTCTCCTCTCTCCTGTGTGCATGGGTGAATGTGGTGTCGGTGCCGGTTTATGTAAAAAATTCCCGCCAGAGACGAAAATTTCTGTTGACAAACGGGGTGGAGTCTGGTAATATAATCTTCGCTGGTCAGACGCTGGTGTAGCTCAGCTGGTAGAGCAGCTGATTTGTAATCAGCAGGTCGGGGGTTCGAATCCGTCCACCAGCTCCAATTTCATATGGGGGATTTCCCGAGTGGCCAAAGGGGACAGACTGTAAATCTGCTGGCAACGCCTTCGGTGGTTCGAATCCACCATCCCCCACCAGGACTTCCGGATGCTTGCATCCGGAAGTCTTTTTTTGCCTTCACCTATACATGAATTTTCTCAAATCGTTGCATAAATCCGGGCAACAACCGGAAAAATTTGTTGTACTGTCCCATTGCGCGGCCCTGCCGCCTGTGCTATAATGCCGGGGCATTCTGAGGAAAAAGGGCGATTTTTATGACCGATACGGTACTTTTCATACTGGAAATCGTGGGCACGGCGGTTTTTGCCGCCTCCGGGGCCCTGGCGGGGCTTCAGCGCCAGCTGGACGCCTTCGGCGTGGTGATCCTGGGCGTGTGCACCGCCTGCGGCGGCGGGGTCATCCGGGACCTGACCCTGGGCATCACCCCGCCGGTGATGTTCTGCCAGCCGGTGTATGCCCTGGTGGCCATGGGGGTGTCGGCCCTGGTGTTCCTGCCGGCGGTGCGGCACCTGCTGGCGGTGGAGAGCCGGGCCTATGAGCTGGTGATGCTGTGGCTGGACTCCATCGGTCTGGGGCTGTTCACGGTGGTGGGCGTTCAGTGCGCCTTTCAGCAGGCCCAGGACTATAACCTGTTTCTGCTGGTGTTCGTGGGCGTCATCACCGGCGTAGGCGGCGGCGTGCTGCGGGACGTGCTGTCCAACCAGAAGCCCTATATATTTGTCAAGCATTTTTACGCCTGCCCCACCCTGATCGGGGCCCTGCTGTGCGCCCTGTGCTGGCGGCACCTGGGGGACATCCCCTCCATGCTGCTGGGGGCGGCAGTGATCCTGGTGCTGCGGCTGTGCGCGGCCCACTTCCGCTGGGGCCTGCCCCATGCGGCGGACCTGCCGGAATAACCAGCGTTTGTCAAAAAGGACTATGCCTGCCGCGGCTGCGGCAGGTTTTTTTCGGCCTTGCTGCCAAGTAACTTGAGAATGACGCTACTATAGCACAAGAATCTTGTTATGTCAATCCTAAATTAACAAGATTCTTGTTAAAACTATTGACAAGAACCAATAAATATGGTACTCTATCGACAGCATGGGGCGAACCCTGTCGAAGGAGGGCGAAAGCATGAGCTTTGGCGAACAGCTGCGCAAGCGCCGGGAGGAGCTGGGCATCTCCCGGGTGGAGTTGGCAGGCCGGTTGGGAATTTCCCGGTCGGCGGTGGGAAACTATGAAACCGGCGTCAGCGCGCCCAAGGAGGAGGTGCTGCTGCGGCTGTTTGACGCCCTGGGGGTGGACCCCAACTATCTGTACCGGGACGCCTACCGTGCCCACGGCGGCATCCGGTCCGACGAGGAGCAGGCCCTGCTGGAGGGATACCGCCGGCTGAGCCTGGCGGGCCGGCAGACGGTTCACACCATGGTCCGGGCCCTGGAGGACCTGCAGCAGGAGTCGGAGCGCCTTCAGCCCCGGCAGGACCCCCGCACCATCCCCCTGTATGCCAGTCCCGCCGCCGCCGGATATGCCGCCCCGGTGTTCAACGAGGACTATGAGACCATTCCCGTTACCGGCCAGGTGCCCCGGGGAGCGGAGCTGGCGGTGCGGATCCAGGGGGACTCCATGGAGCCGTATATCCACGACGGCGGCGTGGTGTATGTGAACCACGACCCCCTGCACAACGGCGACGTGGGCATTTTCTGCGTGGACGGCGACATGGTGTGCAAGCAGTATTACCGGGACCCCCTGGGCATGGTGTATCTGTTCAGCCTGAACCGCCGCCGGTCCGACGCCGATGTGCTGCTGCCCCCCAGCAGCGGACGCAGCCTCACCTGCTTCGGCCGGGTCATGCTCCATGGTCTGCCTCTGCCCCAATGACTTTCTCGGTGATTTTGACAAAATATTGCAATTTGATTTGACTTTTTGCATAAAGACTCTTACAATAAAAGCCGCTCTCTGACCGGAGGGCGGCTTTTATTGTGATCGTAAAGGTGGAGCGTTATGAAAATTTTGCTGCAAGTTGCATTGGTATTCGGCATTTACTGGGTCAGCCAGGGCATCGAGGCCATTCTGCCGGTGGCCTTCCCGGCCAGCGTCATCAGCCTGCTTTTGCTGCTGGTCCTGCTGCTGACGGGGATCGTGAAGGTGGACCATGTGCGGGAGAAGTCCGACTTCCTGCTGGGGAATCTGGGCTTCTTCTTCATTCCGGTGTCCGTCAGCATCATCAACTATGTGGACCTGATCTGGCAGAATGCGGCGGCGTTTCTGACGGTTTGCGTGGTGTCCATGGTGCTGACCTACGGGGCCACGGCCTGGGCCGTGCATCTGACCCGGAGACTGATGGAGCGGGGAGGAAAACGGAAATGAAGGATCTGACAGCGCAGCCGTATTTCGGCGTTATGCTGACGGTGGTGGCCTATTGGCTGGGGATGAAGGTCCAGAAAAAGACCCGCCTGGCCATCTGCAACGGGATGCTCATCGCGGTACTGCTGGTGATCGCGGTGCTGCTGGTGTTCCATATCCCCTATGAAAGCTACTGGCAGGGCGGGGAGCTCATCAACCTGTTCCTGGGTCCGGCCACGGCCTGCATGGCGGTGACCGTCTATTCCCAGCGGAAGCTGCTGGCAAAGCACTGGCTGCCGGTGCTGGTGGGCTGTGTGGTGGGCGTGGTCACGGCCATGGGCAGCATCCTGGTGCTGTGCCGCCTGTTGGGCCTGGACCGGGCCATGACCATGTCCCTGCTGCCCAAATCCGTTACCATGCCTATTGCCACGGTGGTGGCCCAGGGCCACGGCGGCACTGTGGCCGTTACCGTGGCGGCGGTGGTGGTCACCGGTATGCTGGGGAACCTGTGCGCCCCGCTGCTGGTGAAGCTGTTCCGGGTGAAGGACCCCATGGCCGTGGGCCTGGGCATCGGCGCGTGCAGCCACGCCATGGGCACCGCCAAGGCCCTGGAGCTGGGGGAAACCGAGGGGGCCATGAGCGGCCTGGCCATCGGCCTGTGCGGCATCCTCACCACGGTGCTGGCCCTGCTGGCGGATTTCTTTGTTATATAATGGTATGTTTCCGGGGGCTGCGGCCCGCCGGGAAACCGGCGGCTTTTTGTGTTGACATTTCCCCGCCGGGCAGATACAATAAGAGTTCGGGGATAATAATCCGTGAAAACGCTGAAAATAAAGGACTGAGAGATATTATGGCAAAAGACCAGAGAAATGTGGAAGCCATCACCCCCATGGAGGTGGACTTCGCCAAGTGGTATACTGACATCTGCCTGAAGGCGGAGCTGGTGGACTATGCGTCCGTCAAGGGCTTTATGATCCTGCGCCCCTATGGCTACGCCATCTGGGAGAATATCCAGCGCATTATGGACGGCATGTTCAAAAAGACCGGCCATGTCAACGTGGCCATGCCTGTTCTGATCCCCGAGAGCCTGCTGAAAAAGGAGGGCGAGCTGGTAGAGGGCTTCGCCCCGGAGGTGGCCTGGGTCACCATGGGCGGCAGCGAGAAGCTGGAGGAGCGTCTGGCCTTCCGCCCCACCTCTGAGACCATGTTCTGCGACCATTGGCACAACGTGCTGCAGAGCTACCGGGAGCTGCCCATGCTGTATAACCAGTGGTGCTCCGTCATCCGCTGGGAAAAGACCACCCGCCCCTTCCTGCGGTCCCGGGAGTTCTGGTGGCAGGAGGGCCATACCATCCATGAGACGGCGGAGGAGGCCATCGCCGAGACCGAGCAGCAGCTCAACTGCTATGCCGACTTCTGCCGGGATGCCCTGGCCATGCCCGTGGTCAAGGGCCGCAAAACCGACAAGGAAAAGTTCGCCGGCGCCGAGGCCACCTATACCATTGAGGCCATGATGAAGGACCGCAAGGCCCTCCAGTCCGGCACCAGCCACTACTTCGGCGACAAGTTCTCCCGTGCCTACGACGTGACCTTCACCGGCCGGGACAACAAGCTCCAGTACCCCTTCCAGACCTCCTGGGGCTCCACCACCCGCCTCATCGGCGCCTGCATCATGACCCATTCCGACAACAACGGCCTGGTGCTGCCGCCGGCCGTCGCCCCCGTGCAGGTGGTGGTGGTGCCCATCGCCCAGCACAAGCCCGGCGTTCTGGATGCTGCCAACGCGCTGAAATCCCGGCTGGAGGCCCTGGACCTGCGGGTGAAGCTGGACGACAGCGAGCAGTCCCCCGGCTGGAAGTTCGCCCAGTACGAGATGAAGGGCGTGCCCCTGCGGGTGGAGATCGGCCCCAAGGACATGGA
>ENA-UOOD01000857-UOOD01000857.1-human-gut-metagenome-genome-assembly--contig:-CS67-NODE-857-length-34525-cov-4.161387_pt1 | contig 34525 bp, 40 predicted proteins | sample MGYA00242464_ERZ724011 | MGnify/ENA metagenome assembly ERZ724011 | reverse complement strand
ATAATAAAAATTTCAGGCTGCTGCCTCCACGGTGGCGGCCTTATGGTTTATGTGACGTTTGGTTTATGATAAGGAGTTTTTTATGGCAGAGAAAAGAGATTATTATGAGGTCTTGGGTGTCAGTAAGGGAGCGTCTGATTCCGAGATAAAATCGGCATATAGAAAATTAGCTAAAAAATATCATCCGGATATGAACCCGGGGGATAAAGAGGCCGAGGCTAAGTTTAAAGAAGCATCGGAGGCATATGCCGTTCTTAGTGATGCAGATAAGAGACGTCAATATGATCAATTTGGTCATGCAGCATTTGATGGTGGTGCAGGTGGAGCAGGCGGATTCGATTTTGGCGGTATGGATATGGGAGACATATTCGGAGACATATTTGGAGATTTCTTTGGTGGCGGTCGCTCAAGAAGCCAGAGCAATGGTCCTATGAAGGGTCAGAATATTCGTACATCTGTAAGAATTACATTTGAAGAGGCTTGTTTTGGCGTTGACAAAGAGATTGATGTTACATTGAAAGAGGAATGTGCAACTTGCCACGGAACAGGTGCAAAACCTGGTACATCACCTGAAACATGTAAAAAATGCGGTGGTAAAGGTCAGGTTGTATTTACACAGCAGTCTTTATTTGGTGTGGTAAGAAATGTACAGTCTTGTCCGGATTGTCACGGAACCGGAAAGATTATAAAAGAACGTTGTTCAGACTGTGGCGGCTCAGGCTATATAAGCAAGAGAAAGAAGATTTCAGTATCTATTCCGGCAGGTATTGATAACGGTCAGTGTGTAAGAATTCGTGATAAGGGTGAACCGGGTGTAAACGGAGGACAGAGAGGTGACCTTTTAGTTGAGGTTGCAGTATCAAGGCATCCTATTTTCCAGAGACAGGACAGAGATATATTCTCGACAGCACCTATCACATTTGCACAGGCAGCACTCGGCGGAGATGTCCGCATAAAGACGGTTGACGGAGAAGTTATATATACTGTTAAGCCGGGAACACAGACAAATACCCGTGTACGTCTAAGAAATAAAGGTGTTCCATCACTTAGAAATAAACAGATACGTGGAGACCATTATGTGACTCTGGTTGTTGAGGTCCCGACAAAAATGAATTCAGAACAAAAAGAACTTCTCGAAGCGTTTGATAAAGCTATGTATGGAGAGAAGAAAGAGGAAGAAGAGCCGGAAGACAAAAAACATACAAAAAAAGGCCCATTCGGTAGAAAAAAGAAATAAGAAAATATTAAAAAATGGCTGTTTGTGTTTTATACAAACAGCCATTTTTTGAATCTGTAATACTTACCAATCTTCAATACCTGCAAAAGCATCAACAGTAGGTATTGAAGGGTTTGGTTCATTGTCATCAACATCACTGTTACCAAATGAATCAAATTCTTCGACTGAAATATTTTCCGGGTTATCGTCGAGTAATGTCTGAATCTGTTCCTGTGATATGCCGTCAGGTTCATTTGATGATGTATCTTCAATATCATCGGCAGTAGGTTTGACAACAGAATCTGCCTCAATCTGGGCAAGTATAGCTTTGATTTGTTCGTCATGGTTATCTACAGCAAATTGTTTTTCTTTATTATCACACATATAATATTTTATGACATGACCGCTGTACATTGCAATGTTTTGTTCACCGCATAAATCAGCATTCCGTTTGTATGGAAGCTGGTCATACATAGTAATCTGATAATCTAAATGCACATCATATTTTGATGACAAGATTTCTGACATATGTAAATTATTCATAGAATCCCCCGTTTCTCAAATCATATTTATTTAAAGTATATCTTATTTTAGAAAAAGTAGCAATATTATTTTTGCGAATTGACTTTTTATAACTCTATGATATAATTAGTTTCGAGTTGCTTTTTGACGGATAATGTTTTATGGCTTTCAAAAACATTGTAAAAAGCATTACTATAAGGAAATATGGGAATATATATTAAATATGGAGTAGTAGACAAACATGAATATTAAAAGACATTTAAACAATTTTTTGAGATACAAGTATCTGTTATTTGAACTTGTTAAGAAAAATATCAAATTAAAATACAGAAGATCATATCTTGGTATTTTGTGGACACTTGTAGAGCCTCTTCTTACAATGATTGTACTTACACTTGTGTTTGGTACGTTATTTGGAAAAGATGACAGAACATATCCGGTCTATATTTTGTGTGGACGATTGCTATATTCGTTTTTTTCATCTGCATCAAAAGCCGGTTTGAAAGCTGTCAGTGGAAATGCAGCTATGATTAAAAAAGTGTATGTTCCAAAATATATATATGTTGTTGCGGCAATAATATCAAATTTTGTAACATTTGTTATATCACTCGTTGTACTTGTAGGTGTGGCGGCTGTGCTTAGAGTTGAACCTACATGGCATATTGTAGAGGGACTTATTCCGTTGGTGATATTATTTGTCATGACACTTGGAATAGGACTTATTCTTGCAACTTTAAATGTATTTTTCAGAGACATCGAATATATATGGTCAGTGCTTACCATGCTTATAATGTATGCATCAGCTATTTTCTATACAACAGAGAGAGTTATAAATACAGGAAACGGATGGGTATTTAATGTTAATCCTATCTATATGTGTATAGCAAATTTCCGAAATGCTGTTTTATATGGTACGGCAATGAATGTGGATTATTGTATTCATTCGGCAATTTTTGCGGTTTTAAGTGTGATTATAGGTTCGGTATTATTTTACAAAGAACAGGATAAATTTATATTATATGTATAATTTAGGAGGTTGCTGTGAAGAAGAATGTTGCAGTCAGCGTAGAAAATGTAGGAATGCGTTTTAACCTGAATCAGGAACGTGTCGATAACTTAAAAGAATATGTGATTAAATTCTTAAAAAGAGATTTAAAATATAGTGAGTTTTGGGCTCTTAAAGATATTAATTTTGAGATAAAAAAAGGTCAGCGTCTTGGTGTACTTGGACTCAATGGTTCAGGAAAGAGTACGCTTTTAAAGGTAGTATCAGGTGTACTTAAACCATCAGCAGGAACAGTTACGACAAGAGGTGTTGTTGCTCCGCTTCTTGAACTTGGTGCGGGATTCAGCCCGGAATATACAGGCAGGGAGAACATTTATCTGTATGGTTCGGTACTCGGATATACGAAAGAATTTTTGGATGAAAAATTTGACGAGATAGTCGATTTTTCAGAACTTGGCGAATTTATAGAAGTACCTATCAAGAATTATTCATCAGGAATGAAGTCACGTTTGGGATTTTCGATTGCGACAGTTGTAGAACCTGATATCCTTATTTTGGATGAAGTTTTGTCGGTAGGAGACAAAAAGTTTAGAAATAAGAGTGAAAAGAAAATTATGAGTATGTTCGATAAGGGTGTTACAGTATTATTTGTATCACATTCACTTGAGCAGGTTCAGAGATTGTGCGACAGAGCCATTATACTTGACAGCGGAAGACTTGTAGCGTCAGGCTCAGTTGATAAAGTAGCAAAAATATATAAGAACATGACGGAATAAAATCTTCAGGGTTAATGATAAACAGTGGATGAATGCATATAAAGGGGAATTTTGAATGTATGATTATTATAAGTTAAAGAGATCGGCTAGATATGTATTGCAGTATTTGGTAGTACCTGTATTATTGGAAATAATTATAGAATCATTTAGCAGAAAGTCTTTGGTTTCCGGAGTTGGCTATATGTTTTCGAGTCCGGTATTATTTTCATTTAATACACTTATCATTATGCTGACATTGTCAGTTGCACTCTTTTTCAAAAGGGAGATATTTATATTTATTTCGATAGCAATTGTATGGTTGTGTTTTGGAATAGCAAATTTTGTTATACTGCATTTCAGGGTCACACCGTTTTCGGCGGTTGATTTTACGATGATAAAGACTGCCATAAGTGTATCGGGGCATTATCTTACGGTATTAAATATTTCTATGATGCTTGTCGCTGTATGTGTACTTACTTTTGCGATGGTATCACTTTACAAAAGAGCACCGAGACATCATAAAAGAAACCACAAGCGTATGGTATTTTCTGCATCTGCCGTTGCAGTCATATCATTGGCACTTGTATTTTTGAGAAGTTCTAGTGGTTCTGTTAAGGCACTTGCCACAAATTATACAAATATATCTGAAGCATATGAAAATTATGGATTTGTGTATTGTTTTACAAACAGTATAATCGATGTAGGCATATCAAAGCCGGATGATTATAGCGAACAGTCGGTTAACGACATAATAAATAAAATTGATGACAGTTCAAAAAATCAGTCGAAATCAAAAAACAGTGATGATAAGCCAAATATCATAATGATTCAGCTGGAATCATTTTTTGACGTTGACTATATGAAGGGACTTAAGTTCTCTGAAGATCCGCTGCCGGTGTTCCATGAACTTACAAAAAATTATTCCAGTGGACTTCTCACGGTTCCAACGGTCGGTGCAGGTACCGTAAATACGGAATTTGAAGTGCTCACAGGTATGCGTCAGCGTGATTTTGGTGCTTGTGAATATCCTTACAAAACAGTTTTAAGAAATATGACATCAGAAAGTATATGTAATGATCTTTCTAAGATTGGATACACATCGCATTGTGTCCACAACAACAGTGCGACATTTTATGGAAGAAATGATGTATTGAAAAATCTTGGATTTGACACATTTACTTCTATGGAATATATGAATGGATTACAGGAAAATCCAAACGGATGGGTTAACGATGATGTTATTGCCCCTCAGATAATCAAGACACTTGATTCTACAGATGGTGCAGACTTTACATTTGGTATTACTGTTCAGAGCCACGGCAAGTATGACGTTGATACGGGCGATTATGAACAAAAAATAAAGGTTTTGGGAGCACCGGAAGGGATGGAAAACCAATATAACTATTATGTGAATGAAATTGCACTGGTTGACAAAATGCTCGGAAATCTTATCAAGAGACTTGAAAACAGAAATGAAAAAACTGTCCTTGTTCTTTACGGAGATCATCTTCCAAGTCTCGACATTAAGGCCGATGAACTTAAAAATTCTGATTTATATCAGACACAGTATGTCATTTGGGACAATTTCGGATTGAAAAAGTCAGACAAAGATATGGCTGCTTATCAGCTTTATTCATATGTTTTAAACAAGATTGGAATACATGAAGGGCTGATAACAAAGTATCATCAGCAGACAGACTGGGATAGTGACTACTATCTTTCAGGATTGAAAACTCTTGAGTATGATTGGTTTTATGGAGATAAGTATGCATACGGCGGTATGAACGAGTTTGAGAAAACTGATTTGCAGATGGGAACATATCCGGTTGTGTTAGAGAATGTAAAGAGAAACAGCAAGGGTTATATCGTAAAGGGAAAAGGATTTACAGATTATACTTATATTTACTTTGGCGGAAGGAAGCTTGAGGGATATAAGATTGACAGCAGCCATTATCAGATTACGGATAATATTGAATATGATGAAGATGAAGGATATATGTCTCTTCAGATGGCAAAAGAAAATAATGTCGCAGATGAAGATATTCCAAATGCTTTTATGGCAAAAGTAATAGATGCGGATAATGTTGAATTGAGCAGCAGTAAACCTTTACTTTGGAATTTCACATCGCTTTATCTTGAATAACTTAAAATAATAGAATGATAAAAAGAGGGCAAAACGTTGGTTTTGCCTTTTTTTGTATATAAAAACTGTTGTTTTTGGCACATTTTGACATAATCTGCAAGAAAGATACTGTAATATAAATTTAACATCACATCAGTACAGGGGGTTGTAATTTTATTTTATGCTGATTTTTATTGGATTCTAAACTTTATAATGAATTTATTTCTAGTATGGATTACGGCGTTTATACGCAGAAAAAAGTATACGCCGTTTCGATGGCTCACAGCTTCGGCTGTGGTATCTTTTTTGTCACTGATATATAAAATCCGACTGCTCATGGGAAAAAGAAGTATACCGGAGTTTTTTTTCATGTTTTTTAGTATTATGCTTCTCACGGCATTTTCATATACATATAGAGAGTATAAAGGGAAAAATATATTGAAAGCATATATTAAAGACATGGTATTGTTATTGTTTAGCTCAGTTCTGACTGCCGGAAGTCTTTTATTGGTGAGAAGAGTTATTCACACCGGAGAGAAGGCAAGTATCCTGACTGCATTTGGTTTATCAATAGTATCATTTGCAATACTTTATGTATTATTTGCTGTTTTGCGTAATATGATTAAGAGTGAGGCGAAAAAGTGTGAAGTTACTTTAAAGGCAACGCTTTTTCAGGGGAATAAGCATGTAATAATAAATGTTTTGTATGATACGGGAAATAATCTGTCGAGTCCATATACAAATGAACCTGTAAATATAATATCAGAAAAGACAGCCATGCAGATTGGAATCAGTAAAGTACAGAAACCGCTTCTTATACCGTACAATTCAATTGGCGGAAGCGGTATGTTGGAAACTTTCAGATTTGAGAAAGCTGTATTTCAAAATGGTGAAGTGATGCTGAATTTTTTGGGAGCATTAAGCAAAGAGATAGATGATAACGATGATATTCAGATGATTCTAAATTGCTCCAGCAAAAAACAGAAAAAAAGTGCTAAAAGGAGGACAAAATGGTAAAGATTTCAATGCCAAACAAATTTCAATTCAGAATGATGCCGGAGATAAGAGGATTTATATTTCCTAAAAGAGGAGGGGAGATACATTATATAGGAGGAGCCGAGATTTTACCTGCGCCGTTTACGGTAGAAGAAGAGGAACAGGTGATGAAAAAACTCGGTTCGGATGATGATAAGGAGGCCAGGAGCAGTCTTATCGAGCACAATTTGAGACTTGTTGTATATATAGCAAAAAAGTTTGATAATACGGGTGTCGGTGTCGAGGACCTTATATCAATAGGTACGATTGGACTTATTAAAGCGATAAATACATTTAATCCGCTTAAAAATATCAAACTTGCTACATATGCGTCGAGATGTATAGAAAATGAAATTCTGATGTATTTGAGAAGAAATAATAAACTTAAACTTGAAGTATCGATTGATGAGCCGCTAAATGTTGACTGGGACGGAAATGAACTGCTCTTGTCCGATATTCTTGGCACTGATGAAAATATTATATCAAAGGACATGGAGGATGAAGTTGATAAGAAACTTTTGAGACTGGCACTTGAAAAACTGAGTAAAAGAGAACGCATGATAATTGAATTAAGGTTTGGACTTAATTCAAAGGACGGAGAGGAAAAAACACAGAAAGAAGTTGCGGATATGATGGGGATTTCACAGTCATATATTTCAAGACTTGAGAAAAAAATAATAAGACGTCTCAAAAAAGAGATAGTAAGATTGGAATAATAATAACATAATTGGTAAATCCTATTTTATATAAGCTTAAATTGAGAATATCTGGAGGTTTCGATGGCTGTATATAAAGTAGAGATATGTGGTGTCAATACATCAAAATTACCGTTACTTACAGAGAAAGAAAAGAAAGAATTATTTGACAGAATAAGAAAAGGGGATAAAGAAGCAAGAGAAAAATTTATTAAGTATAATACAGAGATTTGGAGCAGCGGGTGAAAACAGCGATGATTTATTTCAAATCGGATGTGTAGGGCTTATGAAAGCTATAGACCATTTTGATGTGACAATGAACGTAAAGTTTTCGACCTACGCTGTGCCAATGATCATAGGAGAGATAAGAAGGTACCTGAGGGACAACAATAGTATAAGGGTGAGCAGGTCTGTGCGAGACCTTGCATATAAGGCGATATATACTAAAGAAGCATTGATGAAACAAAGTGAGGTAGAACCGGGAATCGAACAAATAGCTAAGGTACTCGAGGTGACGCCTGAGGATGTTGCGTTTGCACTTGATGCGATACAAAGTCCGGTTTCGCTTTATGAACCTGTATTTGCAGAGGGAGGGGATACTCTGTATATTATGGATCAGATAAGTGATAAGAAAAATCTTGAGGAAGACTGGGTAGAGAAAATGTCGATAAAAGCAGCGATAGACCACCTGTCTGAGAGAGAGCATCGCATAATAAAAATGAGATATTATGAGGGGAAAACGCAGATGGAAGTTGCCAATGAAATAAGTATTTCACAGGCTCAGGTAAGCAGGCTCGAAAAAAGAGCTTTGAAGGTTATGAAACAATATTTATAGTTATTTGGGGGAAGTATGAGGATTTGTGAACTCAGGGAAAAGGAAGTAGTCAATGTCTGTGATGGGGAGAGGCTTGGTAATATTTGTGATATAGATTTTGAGGAACGTACAGGCAGAATCTGTACACTTGTAATACCGGGCCCATGCAAAATATTTGGGATTATAGGACGTGACAGTGAGTATCTGATACCATACGAATGCGTAAAGCGGATAGGCTCCGACGTGGTGCTTGTTGAAATAGAAGCCGCAAAATGCCTTCATAAATGTGAATGGTAGCAATTTATCCGATGGACAATTAGGGTTTCTTCTATTATAATTATTCTGAATAATGATATTTGACTGGAGGATAATGATTATGAAGTGTCCATTTTGCGGTGAAGCAGATACAAGAGTGATAGATTCAAGGCCGGCGGATGAAAATGCATCTATAAGAAGAAGAAGGCAGTGTGATAAATGCAATAAAAGATTTACTACATATGAGAAAGTCGAATCAATTCCGCTTGTTGTCATAAAAAAAGACCAGACAAGGGAACCGTATGACCGCTCAAAGATAGAGAGGGGTGTTTTCAGATCATGCCATAAACTGCCTATTTCGGTAGATGCCATGAATGCCCTCGTTGATAATGTAGAAGCAGAAGTTTTCAGCAGGGAGGCAAATGAGGTTCCGAGCAGTCTCATAGGAGAACTTGTTATGAAAAGCCTTGAAAAACTCAATGCGGTTGCATATGTAAGATTTGCATCTATATACAGGGAATTTAAGGATGTGGATACTTTTATGGAAGAGCTAAAAAGAATTTTGGACAAATAATTTATTTCAAAATATTGTCATATTAAAAATATTCTGTTAGTATATGAATATGATTACACGGAGGGAAAATTATGTATAGTGAATCGTTTAGTGCGGCTGTCTGTGGGATAGACGGCTGTGTTGTGCATGTTGAGGCAGATATTTCAGATGGGCTTCCGGGGCTCATACTTGTTGGATATCTGTCATCAGAAGTGAAAGAGGCAAGGGAAAGAGTCAGGATAGCGTTAAAAAACAGCGGATACAGATTTCCGCCGAAAAAAATAACGATAAATCTTTCCCCTGCTGATATAAGAAAAGATGGAACGTCTTTTGATTTGTCTATAGCTGTGGCTATTTTGGCTGCATTTGGCTATATAGACAAAACATTCTTAAAACAGAGTCTATTTATCGGTGAATTAAGTCTTGATGGAAAAATAAAATCAGTAAACGGTGTACTTCCCAGAGTTTATACAGCATATGAAAATGGATTTAAGTATTGCATTGTACCAAAAGATAATATTCCGGAGGCAGAAATCGTAAGTAAAATTAACATAATAGGTGTCTCAAATTTTAACGAAATGCTTGATATTATCAATAGCGGAAAAATTGATGAGCATATATCTAAAGATGAGCTTGACATCAGCATATTTGCGGATGGGACGGATGTTGATTTTTCTGACATAAAAGGACAGGCAGGTGCAAAGAGAGCGGTTGAGGCAGCGGTATCGGGAATGCATAATATCGCACTTATAGGAGCACCCGGAACCGGAAAGACAATGATAGCACAAAGTATTCCGGGGATTATGCCAAAACTCACATTTTCAGAGAGGATGGAACTCTCCAAGATATATAGTGTCTCGGGGCTTTTAAATGAACAGATGCCGGTTGTGGTTAAAAGACCTTTTAGAGCACCGCATCACACGATTACCCAGACTGCACTTGCGGGAGGTGGAAAATATCCAAAACCCGGCGAATTAAGCCTTGCATCATGCGGTGTACTTTTTCTCGATGAACTTCCGGAATTTAACAGGCAGACACTTGAAGTTATGAGGCAGCCTTTAGAGGAAGGATATGTAAATGTTTCGAGATTGGAAGGAAGCTGCCGATATCCGGCAAAATTCCAGCTTACGGCAGCATTAAATCCATGTAAATGCGGTTATTATCCTGACAGAAAAAGGTGCAGCTGTACACAGATGCAGATAAAAAATTATCTTGGCAGGGTGAGTAAACCACTGCTTGACAGAATAGATATTTTTACGGAAACAGTTGTATTAAAATACAATGAAATAAACGGTAATGAAAAAGCAGAGAGCTCAGAAGAGATAAGAAAGCGTGTTGAAAATGTTCATTATATTCAGAAGAGGAGATATGAAAAAGAGGGCATAATATTCAATTCACAACTTCAGGCAGGAATGATTAAAAAGTATTGTGTTATGGAAAGTGAAGCAAAAGATTTTCTGGAGCTTACATTTGACACATTGGATTTCAGTGCGAGAGCGTATCACAAGGTATTAAAGATTGCGAGAACTTTAGCCGACATGGATGAAAGCAGTATAATAAAAAAAGAACATATATCAGAGGCATTGTGTTACAGGTCAGCAGATAAGAAATATTGGAGGTGGCAGAATGTCGATGAATGATAAAAATAAAATATTTGCGTATTGGCTCAGCACAATAAACGGTGTGGGACAAAAAACTATAGAAAAACTCTTAGATTATTTTGACTCGGAAATGGAAATTTTTAATGCTGAAGCTTACAAATTTTATAATATAAAAGGAATAAGACCTGATATTTTAAAAAAAATAATCAATTCTAAAAATTATAACAGTATACAGAGCAGATGGAAAAAACTAAATGACAGTAATATAGGTTTTACATATATAAATGCAGATGATTATCCGCAAAAATTAAAGAATATATATGAACCGCCATACAGTCTTTTTTATAAGGGTGAACTGCCGGATGCGTCAAAGCCTTCAGTAGCAATTGTGGGTGCAAGAAATGCTTCATATGAGACTAAGTGCATAGCGGAAAAATTTGGAAGAGAACTTGCAAAATACGGAATACAGATTATAAGCGGACTCGCGAGAGGGGTAGACATAAAGAGTCAGTCAGGGGCAATGTCGGTTGTCAACGGAAAAACATTTGGCGTTCTCGGATGCGGAATTGACATATGTTATCCTAAACAGCATATCGGCGAATATATGAAAATGCAGGAGAGAGGTGGGCTGATTTCAGAGTATGCTCCGGGAGTATTTCCGGCAGCTGGTAATTTCCCGAGAAGAAATCGTATAATAAGTGGTTTATCGGATGGGATTCTTGTTATACAGGCAGGAAATAAGAGTGGTTCACTCATTACGGCAGAACTTGGTTTAGAACAGGGAAAAGACATATTTGTCGTGCCGGGAAGCATAAATGATGATTTTTATCAAGGAAGCAACAGACTTATAAAAGATGGTGCGGCATTAGTTACAAATGTGAGAGATATTCTCGATGCTCTCGGCATATTTTATAGTGAAGATATTGACTTAAAAAATAAAAAAAATAATCTTTTGCTTGAAACCACTGAAAAAATAGTGTATGCTAGTTTAAGTTTGGAACCGGCACATGTGTCAGAAGTTGCAAAACAGACAGGGATGAAGATTCCGGTTGTGATGGATAGGCTTATATCTCTTGAATTAAAGGGGCTTGTCACTATGATAGGAAGCAACTATTATGCAATAAAGATATAAGGTGTTGCAAACTTTGTTGAAAGGAAGGAAACAGTATGGCTAAGAATCTGGTAATTGTTGAGTCGCCATCAAAAGCTACGACTATTAAAAAGTTTTTGGGAAGTTCTTATGAGGTGGTTGCCTCGAACGGTCATGTGAGAGACTTGCCAAAAAGTCAGCTCGGGATAGATATTGAAAATGATTTTGAGCCTAAATATATTACCATCAGGGGAAAGGGAGAACTTCTTGCAAAACTTAGAAAAGAAGTGAAAAAGGCAGATAAAGTATATCTTGCAACTGACCCGGACCGAGAGGGAGAGGCAATTTCGTGGCATTTGTCAAATGCACTTAAACTTGATGGAAAAAATGCAAGGCGTATTACATTTAATGAGATAACAAAAAATGCTGTTAAACAATCAATAAAACAGGCAAGAGAGATAGATATGAATCTTGTTGATGCGCAGCAGGCAAGGCGTGTGCTTGACAGAATGGTAGGTTACCAGATAAGTCCGGTTTTATGGGCTAAGGTTAAGAGAGGGCTAAGTGCAGGAAGAGTTCAGTCGGTTACACTTAGAATTATCGCCGACAGAGAAGAACAGATAAATGCATTTATAGCGAAAGAATACTGGACTTTATCCGGAGAATTTCAGGTAGCAGGCGAGAAGAAACCGCTTGTTGCAGATTTTTATGGAACAACAAAAGAAAAGATTGCAATTGAATCAAAAGAACAGGTAGATAAGATAATAGAAGAAATACAAAAATCTGAATTTAAGATTTCAGATATAAAGACTTCCGGAAGAATAAAAAAGAGTCCGCTGCCTTTTACCACAAGTACATTGCAGCAGGAAGCCGCAAAGACATTAAATTTTGCAACACAAAAAACGATGAGACTTGCGCAGGGACTTTATGAAGGTGTTGCGATAAAAGGAAGAGGAACTCTTGGCCTTATAACATATCTTCGTACTGATTCGACACGTATATCAGAAGAAGCAAAACAAAGTGCAGCTGAATACATTAAAGAAAATTATGGCGAGGATTACCTTAATCAGGAAGAAAAGTCTAAGAAAAACTCAAAAAAGATTCAGGATGCACATGAGGCTATCAGACCGTCATATGTTGATTTGACGCCGGCACAGGTGAAAGAGTCTTTGTCGAGAGACCAGTTCAGGCTTTATCAGCTTATATGGAAACGCTTTCTGGCCAGCCAGATGTCTGCTGCAAAATATGAGACAAAATCGGTTAAGATAGATTCGGATAAGTACAGATTTACATCGGCATCATCAAAGGTAGTATTTTCGGGATATTTATCAGTGTATCAGACGGATGAAGATAAAGTAGATAAAAAAACCTTGTCGAAAAAACTTGAGAAAGATATGAAACTCGAGCTTGGACAGATAGATAAAAAACAACATTTTACACAGCCGCCGGCACATTTTACTGAAGCATCGTTGGTAAAAACTCTTGAGGAACTTGGAATTGGAAGACCAAGCACATATGCACCGACTATTTCGGTTATTATAAACAGGCATTATGTGGCAAAGGAACAGAAAAACCTGTATATTACTGAACTTGGTGAAGTTGTAAATAATATCATGAAGAAGTCATTTGCAAGTATCGTTGATGTTAATTTTACAGCTTATATGGAAGGACTTTTAGACAGAGTGGAAGACGGTTCCGTAAAATGGAAAACAGTCGTTGAAAATTTCTACCCTGATCTTCATGAGGCAGTTGAACTTGCGCAGAAAGAACTTGAGCAGATAAAGATAGAAGATGAAGTTACTGATGTCATCTGCGAGGAATGCGGAAGAAACATGGTTGTAAAATATGGACCACACGGTAAGTTTTTGGCGTGTCCCGGATTCCCGGATTGCAGAAATACGAAACCCTATTATGAAAAAATAGGTGTAGAGTGTCCTAAATGTGGTGCGGATGTTGTGATAAAGAAAACCAAAAAAGGCAGAAGATATTTTGGATGCAGTTCATATCCGGAATGTGATTTTATGTCATGGCAGAAACCATCTGCCGAGAAATGCCCGGATTGTGGCGGGCCGATGGTTGAAAAGGGAAATAAACTTGTTTGTATGGATGAACAGTGTGGTTTTGTGAAGGCAAAGGAAAAGGAATAAAATGAGTTTGGAATTGTTGGATAAAACAAGAAAAATAAATAAGCTTCTCACTGAACAGGAGTCGGATAAAGTTGATTTCAGACAGTTTTGCGAAGTGTTATCAAAAGAGCTTCATGTAAATGTTTTGCTTACAAGCAAAAAGGGAAAAGTACTCGGACTGAAAGAATATGATGATATAGATGTTTTTCCAAAACTAAAAGATGCACATTACGGCGAGTATATTGATGCAGCGTTAAAAGACAGATTTATGAGTATATTATCTACAAAAGAAAATGTAAATCTGTTGACTATTGGACTTGAATGCGATAATATAATAGAGTATCAGGCGATGGTTGCGCCTGTCTGTATGTCAGGAAAAAGGCTGGGAACCTTATTTGTTTATAGGAAAAATGATGTTTTTTCTATAGATGATATTATACTGACAGAGTATGGCACGACAGTTATAGGACTTGCGATGCAGAGGGCAGAGAGTGAAGAAGTCTCTGAAGAGTATCACAAGGAGCAGGACATACGTGCAGCTGTAAAGACGCTGTCGAGACTTGAAGCACATGCTATGATATGTGTACTTGAAGAACTCGGTGGAAAAAGAAAAGGGATACTTATTACAAGCAGATTGGCGGATAAGGTTGGTATTACAAGGTCTGTTATTGTCAATGCTTTGAAAAAATGTGAGAGTGCAGGTATAATTGAAACGAAATCCTCAGGTATGAAGGGGACGACTATACATATTGTAAATGATTTATTGTGTGAAGATATTATTGCACAAAATATATAATATTATTATGCCATGTTATACTGTTATGTATTAAGTATTACATGGCATTTTTATCATTGTGGATAAAAATTGACAAGAATAATAAAAACTGTCGAAATAATTTATGCAAAAATTTAATAAATTTGATATAAATACTTGTATTTTGCCATAATTTCTTTATAATTAAATATGTATTCTTATACATATTTAATTGTAGCAGTGTTTTAAAATTGATTGCACCATAATTTAAAATGGCAATTGATTTGAAGAGTTATATAAGGATAAATATAAATAATAGTGAAAGGAGTATGGGTATGATTTCATCAGGGGCTTATAATTACATCAATGTTTTAGAGAAAGCAAGTGATGCGAGTTGGACAAGAAATTCAGTGATTTCAAATAATATTGCGAATGTAGATACACCCGGATATAAGAGAAAAGATGTTCAGTTTGAACAGTATCTGCAGAGTGCAGTGAGCGGAGGATGTTCTCTCGATGACAATGTTGCGGAGGCTGATTTGGAAAGTCTTACAGGGACTACATATACAGATTATGCAACAGCAAGTTATCGTATAGATGGAAATAATGTTGATATTGATACTGAAAATGCAGAACTTGCAAAAAACCAGATTAAATATTACACAATGCTTGATTCCATAAGTCAGGAATTTAAAAGGATAACAAGTGTGTTTAAAACAAGTTAATAAATAAGAGTTGAAAATATGAATTGAAACAGGAGGAAAAGTATGAGTGTTTTTTCAGCAATGAACATAAGTGCTACAGGTATGACAGCGCAGAGGACAAGACTCGATCTTATTTCAGAAAATATTGCCAATGTTAACACTACAAGAGATGCTGATGGCAATGTCTACAAAAGAAAATCCGTGGTATTTGAAGAAAAAAATTATGTATCTTTCAATGATGCTCTTATAAATGCGACCGGTACAGTTGGAAAAGGTGTAAAGATTTCAAAGATATATGAAGATGATGAGACAGAATGCCGAATGGTTTATGATCCGTCAAATCCGGATGCAGACGAGAAGGGATATGTTACATATCCTAATGTTAATACAGTTACAGAGATGACTAATATGATTGATGCAAGCAGATCGTATGAAGCGAATGTTACAGCGTTTAATGCTTCAAAGAACATGGAACTTAAAGCATTGGAAGTTGGAAAGTCATCATAATCAGAGTGATTTGATATTTTTTTGGTTTTAAAATGCCATAAAAGCAGAAAAACGTACATCAGATTGGAGGATTTGACAGATGGATTTAACAGCGTTGTCAGGAGTGGATCTTGCGTCAGCATATTCGACACCGACGATTTCATCCGGCTTATCGGACGGAAAAGATTCACTTATCATAAATTCAGATGATAACAAGAGTGCATTTTCGACCTTGTTTGATTCGGCTGTAAATATGGTACAGGAAACAAATGATTACAGTAATGCGGCAGAAGAGGAAGAAATCAAATATGCATTAGGTGAGTCAGACAGTATTCATGATTTACAGATTGCCCAGCAGAAAGCAAATATTTCGTTACAGTACACAGTTGCGGTAAGAAATGCTTTTCTTCAGGGGTATAAAGAATTGATGAATTTACAATTCTAAAATAAGCCGAAAGGAATTAGAGGAGTCGGATTATGCGCGAAAAAGTAAAAGAAGTTCCTGAGAAATTTAAAGAATTCTGGAACAAATATACAAGTAAACAAAAAACAATAGTTATAGCTATATTATGTGTTGTACTTATTGCAATAGGAGTTGTCGCATGGCTTGCTTCAAGACCGACATGGTCAAAGTTTCAGGTGTTTGACAATGTTGATGATGCAAACACAATGACAAAAGCACTTGATGACCAGAGTATAACATGGAAAGCATCAAGTGACGGCAAGACGATATATGTACATCAGGATGACATGACAAATGCATTATATACCATGAGTGACAATGGTCTTACAGACAAGGGATATACATGGGATGATGCATTTAACAATTCCATGTCAACGACGGAAAGTGAAAAGGATCAGAAAAAAATCCTTGCACTTCAGTCTGAAATAAGACAAAGTCTTATACAGTATAAATTTATAGATGATGCAAATGTATTTATAAATGTTCCTGAATCAACATATACTGTTCTTTCAAGTGACGATGCTGAGACTGCTAAGACATCAATTACGGCAAGCATTGCATTAAATGATAAAAATAAGGATATGCTCGATGACAAAACATCTGAGGCACTTGCTTACTGGCTTGCAAATACTGTCGGAACAGATGTAAAAAACGTCATTATCAATGATACAGACGGTAAATGTATTTATAACGGAAATACAAGTGACGGACTTGGTGGAACTCTTACAGGAGGAACGACAGAGTATTGCAACAAGCTTAGAAATACAATTGCAGACAATGTAACAACACTTCTTATAAGATGTGGATATGATGATGCCCAGGTCGGAACAGATGGTATTCAATTTGATATGAACAAGATTGAGACTCTTACAAAAGAGTATTCAGTTGCAGATGGAAGAGAATACGGATATCCGACAGAACTTTATACATATAGTTCGCAGGGTGGCTCAAGTGCAGGAGGAACACCTGGAACAGATTCAAATGATGATGATACTGATTATGTGTACAATGGAAGTTCGGGAACATCAAATACTGTCGATGTTCAGCGACTCAAAGATCTTCTTACAAATGAAAAGGTTCAGAATATCAAACAGGAGACACCTGCTATAAAACTTGCAGATTCCTCTCTTGGTATTGTTGTGAGAAAGTATCATGTATATAAGGAAGATGACCTTAAAGCAGACGGCACACTTGACAATATGACGTTTGATGAGTTTATTGCCAAAAACAACACAACAAACACAATTACAATTTCAGATGATGAAATAAATCTTATTGCAGCGGCAACAGGAGTAAGTGCAAATAAGATTACGGTACTTGCTTATGAGGTGCCACAGTTTGTGAGCAGTACAAATACATCAAAAGGTATTTCAAATTACCTTATGATTATACTTACTGTACTTATCATAGCATTGCTTATATTTGTTATACTTCGTGGAGCATCACCGCTTGCAGCTGAAGAAGAAGAACCGGAACTTTCAGTTGAGCAGCTTTTGGCTACTACGAAAGAAAACCAGTCACTTGATGATATTGAATTCAGTGATAAATCTGAGACTAGAAAGATGATAGAAAAATTTGTTGATGAAAATCCTGAGGCGGTTGCACAATTACTTCGTAACTGGCTGAATGACGAGTGGGAATAATTAAGATACAAGTTTAATTGAAAGGTGAGGATTGGGATGGCTAAAACAGAGGAAATTACAGGTGTGCAAAAAGCAGCTATACTGCTTATTGCACTTGGACCTGATAAATCTTCAAATGTATTCAAACATTTGAAAGAGGATGAGATAGAACAGCTTACACTTGAGATAGCCAATACAAGAAGCGTATCTCCGGCAATGAAAGATGCAGTTCTTGATGAATGTCTTGCACAGCAGTATATTGCAGAGGGTGGTATCGGTTATGCCAAGGATCTTCTTGAAAAGGCTCTCGGTTCAGAGCGTGCTAAAGATGTTATCGGAAAACTTACGGCATCATTGCAGGTCAGACCGTTTGAGTTTGTCAGAAAGACAGATGCAAGTCAGTTATTGAACTTTATTCAGGACGAGCATCCACAGACAATTGCTTTGATATTATCATATTTGTCATCAAATCAAGCATCAGCTATCATATCAGCTCTTGCACCGGACAAGCAGACGGATGTTGCAAAGCGTATAGCACAGATGGACAGAACATCACCGGATGTTATTAAAGAGGTGGAAAAAGTGCTCGAACAGAAACTTGCTTCTCTTGTAAATCAGGATTACACGATTGTTGGCGGTGTAGATTCTATCGTAGACATCTTGAATACAGTTGACAGAGGAACAGAAAAACATATTATGGAAAGTCTCGAAATCGAAGATCCGGAACTTGCAGACGAAATCAGAAAGAAGATGTTCGTATTCGAGGATATTCTTTCACTGGACGACAGATCTATACAGCGTGTACTTCGTGAGGTTGACAATAATGAATTGGCAGTTGCACTTAAAGGTTCAAATGAAGAAGTTCAAAATCTTATATTCAGCAACCTTTCAAAGCGTCTTGCTACAATGATAAGAGAAGATATGGATTTCATGGGTCCTGTTCGTATGAAGGATGTTGAAGAAGCACAGCAGAAGATTGTTAATATTATCAGAAAACTCGAAGACTCTGCTGAGATTATCATCTCCAGAGGTGGAGGTGACGAGATAGTTGTCTAATCTTATAAAAAATGTTTATTTTACAGTTGATGAAAGTGATAAACGAGTTATAGACTCTGATATACATGGTAAAGATGTTCATCCTGAAATATATGAACAACAGCAGGATGACGAAATAAAACCGTTTAATTTCAGACAGTTAAGTCTTGATGAAGAAACTGACGATGAAAATGTAAATTCACAGATTGATGATTTCAATGAGGGAATGAATATTATTTCTGTAGATGAAGTCAGAGAAGAAGAAAAACAGAAATTGTCAGAAGAATTGGAAGAAGAAAAAAACAGAATTCTTTCTGAGGCTAAAGAACAGGCACAGCTTATTGTCGATGAAGCCAATAATTCGGCGGAAGAGATAAAAAATCAGGCATTTGAAGATGGTAAAAACCAGGGACTTGAAGAAGGCAGGAATCAAGCTTTTATGCAGCTTGAAGAACAAAAAAATGAGCTGGAACAGGAGTACGAAGCCAAATTTAAGGAAGTAGACCAGATGGCTGAACGCCTTGAACCACAGTATGCAGAGCTTGTGGTAAATTTGGTTGAGAAACTTACCGGTGTTGTCTGTGCTGACAAAAAAGATGTGATAATTTATCTTATTGATAATGCGTTACGCACAAATGTCGTAAATGGCATAGAGAAAACAAAAAATATTACATTGCATATTTCAAAAGAAGATATGGGAATTGTATCTGCAAAAAGAGATGAATTGCAGCAGCAAGTGGGTTCTGATAAGGAACTGGATATAATAGAAGATGCAAGTCTCATGCATAATCAATGCATAATAGACCTTGATTCAAAAATTATTGACTGTAGTCTCGATGCACAGCTTGACAATTTAAAAGAACAGCTTAGGATGCTTGCAATGTAAGGAAAGAGGGGGCGTATAGATATGGTTGATATTGACTTATCTAAGTATGATATGCTTCTTAGGCAGTCGTTTGAAAAAAAACTTGGAAAGGTTGCAAAGGTTGTAGGTCTTACAATTGAATCAATCGGTCCGTCCGCAAAATTAAATGATCTGTGCCATATTGTCACAAAGGATACAAATCAGGTGATTAATGCAGAAGTAGTCGGTTTCAAGGATGACAGGGTACTTTTGATGCCATATGACCAGACGGAGGGTGTTGGGCTTGGGAGCAGAGTTGAAAATACGGGTGCACCTCTTAAAGTCTCGGTAGGGGATGAGCTTCTCGGCAAGACACTTGACGGTTTGGGACATCCGATAGACAACACAGAACTTGCTACAAATGCAGCATATTCTGTTGAAGCAGAACCACCTGACCCACTTACAAGAAAGATAATCGATGAGGTTCTTCCTCTTGGAGTAAAAGCTGTTGATGGTTTGATAACAGTAGGTAAGGGACAGAGAATTGGTATATTTGCAGGAAGTGGTGTCGGAAAAAGTACACTGATGGGTATGTTTGCCAGAAATACAAAAGCGGATATAAATGTTATAGCGCTTATTGGAGAGCGTGGCAGAGAGGTAAGGGAATTTATTGAGAGAGATTTAGGACCTGAGGGAATGGCGCGTTCGGTTGTAGTAGTAGCTACATCAGATAAACCGGCACTTATCAGGAAAAAGGCGGCGCAGACAGCAACGGCGATAGCTGAGTATTTCAGAGACCAGGGGAAAGACGTACTTCTTATGATGGATTCACTTACACGTTTTTCAATGGCACAAAGAGAAATAGGTCTTGCGTCAGGTGAGCCTCCGGTATCGAGGGGATATCCGCCAAGCGTATATGCAGAGATGCCTAAACTTCTTGAGAGAGCAGGATGCTCAGATGTAGGTTCAATAACAGGATTGTATACTGTTCTTGTTGACGGTGATGATTTTAATGAACCGATTACTGATACGGCGAGAAGTATTCTGGATGGTCACATTGTTTTAAATAGAAAGATTGCTCAAAAGAATCATTATCCTGCAATAGACATACTTGCGAGTATATCGCGTGTAATGAGCAGTATTGCAACGAAAGAACATAAGCAGGCAGCGGGTAAGCTTAGAAATGTAATGGCAACTTATTCTGAAGCAGAAGATTTGGTCAACATAGGAGCGTACAAGCCAGGCTCAAATAAGGAAATTGATTTTGCACTTTCAAAGATTGATGCGGTAAATGACTTTTTGATGCAGGATGTATATGAGAAAGTTTCTTTTGAAGATGCTATAGAGAGACTTGAGGGTATTTTTGATGACAATGAAAATGCCGTTGAAGAATGATTACAGACAATAAATTGAAGGTTGGCTGATGGCAAAATTTATATTTAAGATGGAAAGTATTCTTTCTGTTAAAGAAAAATTGGAAGAACAGGTGAAAGCTGAGTACAGTATTGAGATTATGAAACTCAGACAGGAAGAAGAAAAGTTGGAAGAATTGGAAAACAGAAAAAATGCATATCAGACAAGATTATATGAAGCTGTTATGGATACTCTGAATATTTCAGAGATAAAGATACTTGAAGATAGTGTCGAAAATATAAAATATAATATAAAACTTCAATTGATAGTTATTGCAAATCAGCAGAAAAATGTTGATAGGGCTAGAGAAAAACTTGACAATGCCATGAAGGAAAGAAAAACTTATGAAAAACTCAAGGAAAAAGCTTTTGAAGAATTTAAAGAACAGATAAATGCTGAAGAGCAGAAAGAAATAAATGAACTTGTAAGTTTTAAGTTCCGAACCGGCAGTGATGAAAGCGAGGATTAAGCAGATGGCAAAGAAGGATAAGGACAATGTAGTTGGTGAAGAAAAGGAGAGCGGCGGAAGCAAATTAGTGACTGCTTTAATTGCAATAGTTATTATTCTTATCTGGTTAGCAGTTTTTGCATTTTTAATTAAAATGGATGTAGGTGGAATAGGAAGCAAAGTTTTGTATCCGGTATTAAAAGATGTTCCGGTTGTAAATAAAATACTTCCGACCGCTTCAGAAGAAGTACAGGCTGAAGAAGGAGATTATCAGTATACGACTTTGAAAGCCGCCAACGAGAGAATTAAAGAACTTGAAAGCAAACTTAAGTCTGAAAACGGTACGACAGATGCAAACTCTGATTATATTTCAGAACTTGAAGCTCAGATAAAAAAGTTGACTATGATGCGTTCCAAAAACGTGTCAAGGAATTTGATGAAAAAGTTGTATTCAACAAAAAGGCTCCTGATATTTCGGAATATGAAAAATATTATGAGGAGATTGAACCTAAAAATGCAGAGGATATTTACAAACAGGTTCTTTTAAAACTTCAGTATACAAAGAAAGCAGAAGAACTTGGAAAGTTCTATGCTAATATGGATGCCGACAAAGCGGCAGCAAGATTATCTGAAATGTCAGAGGATCTTGACCTTATCAAAGACATTCTTGAAAATATGAGTGAAAAGCAGGCGGCAGCTATTTTACAGGAAATGGATGTTGATTTCGCTGCACAGATTACAAAGAAAATATCTGCGGTAAAAGAATAACATGGTGTTTACGGCAAAAGTCGTTTACATATATATCATTACTAAATATAAGGAGGTGAAAAGATGGCAGAAATCAAATCGGTAATAATGGAAACATTGTCAGCCGGTCAGGTAAAGCAGCAGGCAAAAGGATCAGTTCAGAAAAATTCAAGTTCAAATTCTTTTGACAACTATCTTTCGACATCACAGAAGTCAAATGGTGCTGCAGCATCAAAGACTGCGTCAAAAACTCAGTCAAACAATGTGAAAGTGGCAAACCAGTCAAAAGCAAAGAGCACTTCTGATAAGGTTTCTGATGTTAATTCAGGAAATTCAGTAAACAGCTTAAACCAAAAAAGTATTGACAAAGTCAATGAAAAGATAGCAGATGAAGTAAAAGATGTACTTGGAATTGATGATGATACATTTGCAAATGCTATGACAGCACTTGGATTAAGCCCGCTTGATTTGCTTGAATCAAACAATCTTGCAAAACTTGTTCTTTTTGTAAATGGAAGCAGTGATTTTACGGATCTTCTTACAGACGAAAATATGATGAACCAGTTAAATGAGCTTAGTGATATCTTAGGAAATCTTAATTGGGAAGATTTAACAGGAATGTCTAAGTCAGATTTTCTTGAAGGAGTAGAAGATTTTAATGCAAAATCACAGACAGGAAGTGACGTTTTCAAAGAAGATGCTCCGGCTTTAGCACAGGAGACTGCAGTAGATGCTGCAGATAGTGGAAACACATCTGAAAATGTATCAGCAGAAGAAGAATCTGCTACAAATACAAACAATGTATCAGCAGAAGAAGAATCTGCTACAAATACAAACAATGTATCAACTGAGAAGAAAAGTGTGCAGGGTGAAACGACAGTTAATACGTCAGACAATTCATCAGATACAAAGGTTGAGGTCTCAGTGACAAAATCCGAAGAAAGTTCTTCACAGCAAAGCTCATTTTCATCGCAGTCAGAAGATGATATGAGTGAAGTTACCCATGATCAGACAATCTCAGAGGATGATGTTACAACTGACAATCAACACACAGTCAGAAATGATTTTATTCAGAATTTGAATCAGGCTGTAAATGATACTGTTCAGGTTGCAAAACCGGAATCTGTAAGAATGCAGCAGATGGTTGATATTGTAAATCAGGTAGTTGAGAAAATAAAAGTTTCTATTGGAACTGAGTCTACTTCAATGGAGATGCAGCTCAATCCTGAACATTTGGGGAAGTTACTGCTTAATGTTTCATCAAAAAACGGAGTGATGACTGCAGTATTTTCAGTACAGTCAGAAGAAGCCAAAGCAGCGCTTGAAAGCCAGATGTATACACTTCGTGAAAATCTTGAATTGAGAGAATTAAAAGTTGATGCAGTTGAAGTAAATGTGTCAGATTTTGATTTTTCACACAGCGATCAGACGATGAATGGTGACCAGAGCAAAGCTGATAATGGAAATGGTAAACAGATGAAATTTGATTTCGATGATGAAGCATCATCAGAAGAAATGATTTCAAATGAAGAAAAAGAAGCCGTAAGAAAACAGGTTATGCGTGACAATGGTTCACAGATAGACTTTACGGCGTAAATGAGTTTGGAAAGGAGGAGTTTAAATGGCAATAACAGCACCGGTAGTTAATGGTCAGGTACAGATTTCAGAGAGTTCACAGCAGACTAAAGAGAGAAAGACAAATGATTCACTTGGAAAGGAAGATTTCCTTTTGCTGCTCGTAACACAGATGCAGTATCAGGATCCGCTGGAACCGACAAGCAATACTGAATATGTAGCACAGCTTGCACAGTTCTCAGAGCTTGAGCAGATGGAAAACCTGAATTCAACAACAGTAAACACATCAGCGTATTCACTTGTTGGAAAAGAGGTTAAAGTTGAGCAGAAATCAAGCACCGGTCAGGCAACAGAAGTACAGGGTACGGTTGATTATGTTACAATACAGAACAATAAGGCATATGTCTCTATAGATGGAAACTTATATTCATATGATGATATAACAGAAGTAATTGATTCATCATATCTTATCTCACAGTATCTGCCTAAGGTAGCAGCACAGACTGTTACATATAAGCACCATGATCCACAGGATGTTCAGGTGACCGGCATAAGTCTTGGTTCACACGGATATGAAGCATCTTCAATGGGTATTGGAATTATGGATGCAAATGGAAATACAACAAAAGTAGATAAGAGTAAACTCAGTTATAAAGATGGTACGCTTACAATTGATAAATCTGCCTTTGCAGGACTTGATGCGGGAACTTACACAATAGGTTTTGTGTTTGATGATTCAAACAGCACTGTAGATGTATCAAATGTTAAACTCGTTGTAAAAGGAATTAAAGAAGAAACTTCAACGAATGATGGTAAGACAGATACAGATGGTTCAGAAAGTGATAAGACTGACAGTACAACAGACAACAGTACAAGTACAACAGAAAAAATTGAGTAGGTAGAATTGAAAAGGGAAAAGTAAAGAGAGGTGGATTTATTTATGCAGAGACTTAACGATGGATATTCATCAATCAATAAAATGGCAAGTCAGATCATAAATCAAAAAAGTACAAATAAAAATACTTCCACTGGCTCAGAGAATTCATTTGAGAAAATACTTAATTCTACTCAGGAATCTGATGAGAGCTTAAAATTTTCAAAGCATGCCAATGAGAGACTTGCAAATAGAAACATAAATTTATCTGCGGAGCAGATGGAACGTCTCGAAAATGGTACAACGAAGGCTAGGGAAAAAGGAATTCAGGAGTCTTTGGTTATGGTAGATGATCTTGCATTTATTGTAAATGTTAAGAATAATACAGTGATTACGGCAATGAATGATAAGACAGATTCAATATTTACAAATATTGATGGTGCAGTAATCAGCTAAAGAATACTTTTACGCCGGACCTCATATGGAAGCGTGGAAAATCCTGACTGATTGATGGATTTTCAGGTATTCAGGCTTTTATAAAAACACTATACAGTTATATCAAAGTAAGTGTTTTGTAAGAAGGAGGAAAAATATTATGATGAGATCACTTTATTCTGGTGTTGCAGGTCTTAAAACACACCAGACAAAAATGGATGTTATTGGTAATAATATTGCCAATGTAAACACAGTAGGATTTAAATCAAGCAGTGTAAACTTTGCAGACCAGTTTTATCAGACTATGTCATCTGCAACAGGTGCCGATGCAGCAACAGGTGCCGCAGGTACAAATGCGAAGCAGATAGGTCTTGGTTCTTCGGTAGCATCTATTACAACAAATATTACTGAACAGGGTGGAACACAGACAACAAACAGAGCACTTGATGTCGCTATCAACGGTGATTCATTCCTTATCGTAAAGTCAGCCGGAGCAACATACTTTACAAAGTCAGGAGCACTTAATGTAGACGCAGGCGGTACATTATACTGTACAACAAACGGTGCGACAGTGCAGGGCTGGATGGCAACAACAGATGCCCAGGGAAATCAGACAATCACAAAGAATACTGTTCAGGATCTTAAGGTTATGTCAGCAGAAAATATGTATTATGCACCTACAGAGACATCAGCAGTTACGATTACAGGTAATATTGATAAGTCTGATACAGACCTTGTAGTATCAAAACCAGATGAAATAGATACAAAAAACGGTAAGAAGATTACATTTAGTTTTTACGATGAACTTGGTCAGGAATATACAGTAAAGATGAACATGTATAGAAAAGGTTCAGGAACATCAGGAACAGGAGCAGATGCACAGTATATGCGATTACTCTTTCAGATGTGACGGATGCAGACGGAAATTCAATATTCCTCAAGAAGACAACTACAAATGGAGCAACGACATATGATACAAATGGTGTTAAAATAAATCTTGGTGGTGTTGACTATTCGCTCGATAAAGCCAATATCAATGCAAAGACAGGTGAATTTACACTTACAGCAGCAGGCACAGTACCTACAGTATCATTTATAGCAGAGACAGGTGATTTTTCATCTGCTGATGAAGGTACTAAGAAAATACCTGATACATCTGAAGACCTTGGAAAAGCTCTTGTATTTCAGGTTACAGCTTCAGGGAAGCTTGATAATACATTCACACAGTATGTTCCTGCAACAGATTCCGGCGGAGTAAAAGTAGATTTTTCAAGCCTTACACAGTATTCAAGTTCAGGTGTATCAAATACTTCATATACCAAAGGAAATAGAAAAGGTCTTGGAACAGGTAATGCAGCCGGTGAGATGAGTGGTATCTCAATTGATGACAAGGGTATGATTTACGGTACATACAATAACGGTTCAAAGAAGCTTCTTGCTCAGATAGCCGTAGCAACATTTGCAAACCCTTCAGGTCTTGAGGCAGAGGGAGATTCATTATTCTCTGCAACACTTAACTCAGGAACATTTGATGGAGTAGGTGAGGATGTAAGTCTCTCAGGAAGTTTTGCGGTTGGAGCACTTGAGATGTCAAATGTTGACCTTGCAGCAGAATTTACAAGCATGATTACAACACAGAGAGGTTTCCAGGCAAACTCAAGAATTATCACAACATCAGATACGATGCTTGAGGAACTTGTAAATCTTAAGCGTTAATGATTAGTTTGAAAGTGTGATTTTACATATCACACAATTTGACAGTGATGGCAGGAAAACAATTTAAATATTTGATTTTGTATTTTTGCTGCTGTCACTGTTTATATGTTTAAGGAAAAAGGAAGAAGAAAAGGGGAGTAAGTGTATGATTGATGTGACTAAAATGAATGGTTCAAAGGTAACCGTTAATACGGATTTGATAGAGACGGTTGAGGAAATGCCGGATACGGTTATTACTCTGACTACAGGGAAGAAATTTATTATAAAAGAAAGTAGACAGGAAGTTAAAAATTTAGTAATATTATATAAGCGTGAATGCAATTCTATTGATTTTAAATAGAAATTATATAAATAAAAAATAAAATTAAGGTGGTGGCTGTTTTGGATATTACAACTATTGTAGGTATTGTAGCATGTCTTATCGTTGTTTTTTTCGGTATTGTTACTGGTGCAGATGGATTTGCATCACTTGGACATTTCAAAGATTTACCGTCAGTATTCATTACTATGGGTGGTTCTACTTTTTGTATGATTCTTCAGGCAAAAGGTTTTCCGGAATTTATTACTTCACTGAAATCTTTTTCGATTGCATTAAAGAAAAAGGAATTAAATCAGGCCGATGCAATAAAAAATATTATTGATTTGTCAAATGTTGCCCGTAAGGAAGGACTTCTTGCTCTTGAGGAGGCAGCAAACGGAATAGAAGATGATTTCCTTAAAAAAGGGATTATGCTTATCGTTGACGGTACAGATCCGGAACTTGTAAGAAACATCATGCAGACTGAGCTCGATGCAGTTGATGCAAGACACAATGAAAAGATTGGATTTTGGGCTAACTGGGGTGGAATGGGACCTGCATGGGGAATGATTGGTACACTTATCGGACTTGTAAATATGCTTTACAACATGGATGATATGAGTTCTATCGGACCAAATATGGCGGTTGCCCTTCTTACAACATTGTATGGTTCTCTTTTGTCGAACTGGATATGTATACCTGTTTCATTCAAACTCAAAATGAAAAATGAAGATGAGATTACCATGAAGCAGATTATGGTGGAGGGACTTCTTTCAATACAGGCAGGTGAGAACCCACGAGTTATCGAAGAAAAACTTAAATCATTCCTCTCACCAAGTGAACGTGAAAATGCAGGCGAAGATGGTCAGGCTGGTGAGGCAGCGGCTGAAGGTGGTGAAGCTTAATGGCAAAAAAAGAGAAGGAAGAAATCAAGACCGATGGATGGAAAGATACATTTTCCGATCTTATGAACCTTTTGCTATGCTTTTTCGTACTTTTGTATTCAATGTCAAATGTAGACCAGGTAAAATATGCAGAGCTTGTCGCTTCGCTTTCAAATAGTTTCAGTATATTCAGCGGTGGCGAGAAAGCCGTAGGTGACGGACAGCTTGTTTCAAGCGGAGCAAGCCAGTTAAACAACCTTGATGACTATTATTCAGATATGGGAAAGGCGAGTGAATCAGAAAAAGAAGAAGATCCTATGTCTGAACTTGAAAAGCAGCAAAAAGAGGAACAGCAGAAATCTACAGAGCGGTTGTACAGCGATATTGTTGAAAAGACAGAAGAAAATCGTTTGCAGGATTCGGTTCAGGTTTCAATGGATAACAGTTATCAGTATGTAATGATTTCTCTTAGCGGAGGTATTCTGTTTGACTCAGGAAGTGCAGATATAAGAAGCGGTGCATTACCAATTATCAGCAGAGTAGGAGACATTCTTAAAAGTTATACAAATAAGAGGATTAAGATAGAAGGACATACAGATAATGTTCCTATCGGCAGCACATCAAAATATTCAAGCAACTGGGAACTTTCTACGGCGAGAGCTACGAGTGTCTTACAATATCTCCAGCAGAAAAAGGGACTTAATGTTAAGTATCTTGAAGCATCCGGACGAGCTTCAGTTGATCCTGTTGCGGACAATAAGACACAAAGCGGACGTTCAAAAAATCGTCGTGTAGAAATAAAAATATACAGTAACAATGATTAAGGAAAGGCAGAGATTATGAAAAAGAACATATTTAGCGTTATTATTACGGTTTTGACAGTAGTTAATGTTGTGTTGACGGCGATAATGTTTTTTGTAATGGTTCCAACATTCAATAAAACAAATAACCTTATAACACAGGTTGCATCAGTGCTTAATCTTGAACTTGATGGTGATTCGGATGCAAGTGCAGATGCAGATTACAGTATGGAAGATCTCGAGGATACACCTGTAACATTTGATTCTCAGCAAACAATTAACTTAAAGACAGGTGCTGATGGTTCACAGCATTATGCTATGATATCAGGTTATACAATCTCAGTAAACAAAAAAGCAGATGATTATAAAGACTTTGGAACAGATGCAGTTACAGCTAAGTCATCTATATATACAGATATTATACGTTCTGTAATTCAGTCTCACACAGAAGATGATATTTCTGAAGATATAGTAAAGAAAGAAGCGTTAGAGCAGATTCAGAAGAAATTTGATACAAAAGCAATTGTAGGAATCACATTAACTAATTTTATGTATCAGTAGTTGATTTTATCTAAAAAACTACTTTGCATTTTAGTGAAAATGTGTTATGATTACTATGGTTTATAAAAACTGAAATCTTGTATATCTTTTTGTGTTAGCATAGACAGGGTTTTAGGTGTGAGGTGAAAATAATGGGAGATACCTTATCTCAGGAAGAGATAGATAATCTGCTCAAAGCGTTTAATGATGGTGATTTAAATGCAGATGATTTTAATGACAATAAAGAAAAACAGGTAAAGAATTATGATTTTGCCAGACCGTCAAAGTTTTCAAAAGATCATCTTCGTACTTTAGAGATTATTTTTGAAAACTATGGAAGACTTTTATCTACAAATCTTCCGGCATATCTTAGAAAAAATGTTCAGGTCGAGGTTGTAAATGCTGAGGCGAATACATATTCAGAATTTGCAAATGCACTTTCAAATCCGGTTCTTTTAGGTGTTGTTAATTTTTCTCCATTAGAAGGAAACATTATTGTTGAGCTTTCAGCAAATCTTGGATTTACGATAGTAGACCGAATGTTAGGTGGTGGCGGGGCACCACTTGAGAGAAACAGGGATTTTACTGAAATTGAGCTTATTATTCTGGAAAGAATTTTGGAAGTATGTACAAACCTGCTGGTTGATCCGTGGGAGAGTGTTGTATCTATTGAACCCCGGTTAGAAAGAATAGAAACAAATTCGCAGTTTGCACAGTTTATTTCTCCAGGTGAAATGACAGCTATTATTACTATGAGTGTAAAGATAGGTTCTGTCGAGGGACTTATGAATATATGTATTCCATATTCATGTGTAGAACCTGTCATTGATAAGCTGAATACCAAGTATTGGTATTCAAGTATGAAAGAAAGTGATTCAGGTGCTTATCAGGAAGTTATCGAGGACATAATAGATTATGCTAAGATACCTGTGAAAGCGATGTTAGGCAGAAGTTCTATTTCTGTGAATGATTATATTAATATCCAGATTGGAGACATTATCAAACTGGATACTAAAGTTAATGATGAACTTGAAGTTTATGTCGGAAACATAAAGAAATTTACTGCACTCCCGGGTGCGACGAGTGATTCTTATGCCGTTCGAGTTACATCAGTAATAAGGGAGGAGCAATAGACCTATGGATGGAATGTTAACTCAAGAAGAGATTGATGCGTTGACGGGTGGAGATACGTCAGGCAGTGCCGGAGCACAGGATGCATCGAAAGTAAGTGAGGGACTTACTGATGCGGAGAGAGATGCGGTTGGAGAAATTGCCAACATAAATATGGGTACTGCGGCAACTACATTGTCAACACTTTTAAATAATAAAGTAACTATAACTACTCCTAGAGTGTCATATGTTACAATGAATGAATTATCTGCACAGTATGACAGACCGTGCGTATTCATACATATTTCTTATATCAGTGGAATAGACGGAAACAATATCCTTATTCTTAAAGAGCATGATGTTAAAGTTATCACAGATTTGATGATGGGTGGTGACGGTACAAATACTGATGGTGAATTATCAGAACTCCACCTTAGTGCGATAAGTGAAGCTATGAATCAGATGATGGGTTCAGCGGCGACTTCACTTTCATCTATGCTTGAGAAAAAGGTTGACATCAGTCCACCGATTGCAAGCCTTGTTGATTTGAATGACACAATAGATGATAGTGAATTGTCTAATTTCCTTGAGGGAGAGATAGTTCAGGTTGCATTTGATATGAAAATCGGTGATTTGGTCGACAGTCAGATTATGCAGTTGTATCCATTTGAGTTTGCAAGAGAATTATACAATAAATTCATCGGAGCAGAGCCTGAAACGGCAGCGTCAGAAGCAGCATCAGCTGTTTCACCTCAGCCGGCAGCGGAGCCTGTTGCAGCAGCACCGACGCCAACACCGGTACAGCCTGCACAGCAGCAGACACCGCCACCTGCCATGCAGCAAATGCCGCAGCAGCCTGTTATGAATGCAGCACAGATGCAGCCACAGTATGCTATGCCGATGCAGAATGTAAATGTTCAGTCTGCGCAGTTCCAACCATTCAATGCAGGTGTAAGCCCATTGATGCAGGAAGAAAATATAGACCTTGTGCTTGATGTGCCTTTGGAGGTTACGGTAGAGCTTGGACGTACCAATAAATCAATAAAAGAGATTTTAGATTTTTCTCCGGGAACTATTATAGAGTTGGACAAATTGGCAGGAGAGCCTGTTGATGTTTTAGTAAACGGAAAATTTGTAGCCAAAGGTGAAGTTGTTGTTATTGAAGAAAACTTTGGTATCAGACTTGTTGAAATTTCAAAGTAAAAATAATTTAATGCTGGAGGTGTAGATATGTTGAGTTTGATTACAAAATATTCTACATTTACCGGCATTTTTAAATTGATTGTTCTCATTATAATCTTTGTTGCTATACTGTTTTTATCATATGTTGTTACGAAATGGTATGCAAATTCGGGTCTTGTTAAAAACAAGACAAATAATATTTCCATAATTGAAAATTTTCAACTTTCTCCCGGAAAGACGATTTCAATAATAAGAATCGGAGAAAAATATGTTGCTGTAGCACAGAGTAAAGAAAAAATTGTAAAATTGACGGAATTGACGAAAGACCAGCTTGATTTTAATGAGAAGAATGAAATTCAGGATACTTCGTTTAAGGCTGTATTTTCAAGTTTGATGAAGGAAAGAAAGAAGAGTACAGGTAAGGACAAGCATTTTTAAGAGGAAAATAAATGTTTAGTAAGATAAATAAAAAGAAACTTAAATCTATAATGAGCAGTTTTATGTTAATAGGAGTATTCGTACTTCTATTTGCTGTATCACGCCCGGCATTTGCAGCGGGAAAAGGGGTAGATTCAACAACAAAGGAGCATATAAGTGCTGAACCAGATGTAGATGACAATACTTTAGATTTAAATATATCTTCAAATGCAGGCAGTATGAAGCTTGAATCGACATTGCAGATATTGATAATGCTGACAATATTGTCATTGGCTCCATCAATTCTTATAATGGTAACGTCATTTACACGAATAGTTGTTGTATTTCATTTTTTGAGAACAGCTTTGGGAACTCAGACAACCCCGCCTAATCAGGTAATAGTTGGACTGGCTTTATTTATTACAATTGCAATAATGTCGCCTGTTTTTACAGAAGTAAATGACAAAGCTGTAAAACCGTATATGTCAGGAAGTATTAAGCAGGAGGAAGCTATAAATAAAGGTTTATCTCCACTTCGTGAGTTTATGCTTAAACAGACGAGAGAAAAAGATTTAAAATTATTTATGGATTTGAACAAGAAATCATCTGATGATGTAAAGAGTTATGATGATATTTCAATAACTATTATTATACCTGCGTTTATCATTAGTGAGCTTCGCACAGCATTTATAATTGGTTTTTTGATATATCTTCCATTTATCGTTATAGATATGGTTGTTGCATCAACGCTAATGTCAATGGGTATGATGATGTTGCCGCCTACGACAATATCATTGCCATTTAAGTTATTGTTATTTGTATTGGCAGATGGCTGGAATCTTGTTATTGGTCAGCTTGTTAATTCGTTTAATTGATATTGGATGGAATGTGTTAAATGATTTATTGTTTTATACAAATGGGGGATTATTATGAATGAGGCTACAATTATTGATTTGACGAGAGAGACCGTGCTTACGATAGTGGAGACGTCTATGCCTTTACTGTTGATTTCATTGGTTATCGGTCTGATAATAAGTATATTTCAGACTATTACATCTATTCAGGAACAAACGTTGACTTTTATTCCTAAATTTATTGCCATTATGCTTGTTGTGGTATTATGCGGCAGTTGGATTATGAATAAATGTGTCGGGCTTTTTGAATCATTGATGGCAAACATTCCAAATTACATAAAGTAGGGGTGAAATAGGTGAAGTTTACTGTTGAATATCTTGAGTGTTTTTTACTGGTTATGGTAAGAGTATCTGCAATGATATTTGTTATGCCGGTCTTTAGTGACAGAAATATTCCTATCAAGGTGAAAGCGGGAATATCATTTTTTTTAGCTGTTTTTGCATGCACTATAGTTGATTATAATGCTGTATCTTATACAGGTGTTATAGGATACAGCATTCTTGTTGTTAAAGAAGCAATAACAGGCTTGCTTATAGGAATGGCTGCAAATCTTTGTTTATATATATTGGATTTTTCAGGTCATATGACGAGTCTTGAACTTGGATTGTCTATGGCAACTGAATTTGACCCTACATCAAATATGCAATCGACTGTGATTTCTAATTTTTTGAAATATGCGTTCATGCTGATGTTTCTTGTTACAGATATGCATTATTATCTTATAAAAGTATTGATTGAGTCTTTTAAGACAATTCCTGTAGGAGGAATGAAGCCAAACGGCGGTATCGTATCATCTATGGTCAGATATATAACAGATTATTTTGTGATAGGATTTAGAATTTTTTTGCCGGTTTTTTCGTGTATTCTTGTAATAAATATTGTTTTGGGTATTCTTGCAAGAATTGCTCCGCAGATGAACATGTTTGTTATAGGTATGCAGCTTAAGATATTTGTCGGATTGGTAGTGCTTTATTTTGTTATGAATCTTTTGCCGGGATTGTGTGATTTTATTTTTCAGGAGATGCAGGATTTGACAGATATGTTTGTAAAATCAATCACGCCATAGTTGCCATAGTTTTATATTTGCTATTTTATGGCAAATGGTTTATATTATTTGATAAAGGGTGAAAGTATATGAATGAAAAAAACTCTTTAGAATTCATTTTTAGATATGATTTGCAGTTGTTTGCAAAAGATGGTCCTGATGGCGAAAAAACAGAAGAACCGACAGCTAAAAAATTAACGGATGCCAGAAAAAAAGGTCAGGTTGGAAAGAGTAAGGAAGTTACGACAGCAGCCATGCTGTTGACACTTTTTGCTATGCTTAAACTGTGCTTAGGGTATGTCGGAAATCGTTTTATAGGCTGCTTTGAATATACATTTAAACATATTGCAGATTATGGGAAGGATGAATTTACAATACCGCTTTCAAATGCTCTTGTGGGGGATATGATTAAGTATATTCTTGTTACG
>ENA-UOOD01000842-UOOD01000842.1-human-gut-metagenome-genome-assembly--contig:-CS67-NODE-842-length-34826-cov-10.105260_pt1 | contig 34826 bp, 6 predicted proteins | sample MGYA00242464_ERZ724011 | MGnify/ENA metagenome assembly ERZ724011 | reverse complement strand
ATAGTTATTAAAACAAATAACTATACTGGAGGTAAATATGAAACAAAGAAAAAATATAATAACATTAACAATATTACTAATAGGAATATTTTTTATTAGTGCAATTTTAATAAACATAGGATTAAAAAAAGATTCTAAAATTCTTAATGCACAAACATTAAAATCAATGACATATAATGAGGTAACTGACGAAAAAGTTAATTCTACAGATGGAAATGTTTGTGATTTCGTAGAATTTAGTACTTTTTTTACACAAGATTTAAATAATGATGGAAATGCAGAAAAAGTAGATGGAGCATGTAGAGAAGTTTCGGATTCTGCACAGTTATATTTTAGATTAAGTGTCCTTTCAAAAGGTTATTTAAAAGATGGAAAAATAAATATTAATGGACAAAATTTTAGATTAGATACTGCCATTGTTGCAGATGATGTAATTTCCAAAAATTATATTGATTCTGATACTAAAGAAATAAACTTTGTTCCAAAGGTGGAAAATGGTACACAAAAATTAATAGAAGCAAAGGTTAAATCTAAAATAAAAAATATAAATGATTATTCAAGAAATGATAATACTGTTGTTTTTTCTGGAATATTTGTGTATGAGAATGAGGACGGAAATGAAGTTGAAGTTCCATTAAATAAAACATGTAATTTAACAATAGATTGGTATGGAACATCAACATCAAAAATAACAACAAAGGATATTTTAAATTATAGTAACGAAAATATTGTAAATAAAACAACAGGAAATGTTGATTTGAGTTTTGAAATTGAGACAGAGGAAACACAATATTATTTACAAAAATTATTACTAGATTCAAATGTTGTTACAGTAAAATTGCCTAAAGTAAAAGGATTATCAGCATTAAAAGCTTCGGCTGAAGGTGAAGGCATTATTTCAAACTTTGATAAGGATTCACAGGTTTTGACATTAACAAGAAAAGCAGATGTTGATTCAGAAGGCAATATAGTTAAATCACTTTCTAATTCTAATACATATAAAATAAATGTTTCATATCCAAAAGAAATATATAATGAATCTGCAAGAGAAAGTGTTGTGTTGACAATTCCAGTTCAAAGTTATTATACAGCATATAATAACCCTGGAGAAGAATTTAAAAATGAAATTGCAGTAAATATAACAAAATCTAATGTAGCAGAAAAAAGTTTTGCAATAACATATGAAAAACCTTTAGGTGATGTATACGAATTTGATACGGAAATAGGAGAATATGTTGCTTATCCATATGATAGATATGAGGTATCTAAAAAGAATGTTATAAAAGCATACAATAATATTGAATTAGAAGAAAAAGATACTTATGATGTAAGATGGATTTTCAGAAGAGGGTCATCTGGAACAATAAACAAAACAGTAATGAATTATACAAAATCAGATGAATTAAATAATAAGAAGTCACTAGATGATTGCACAACAAATATAGGAATTTATATAGAAAATGCTAAAGCAATGTTAGGTGAAAATGGATATATAAAAGTATATGATAATGATAAAACTGGTGAAGATGCACTAATTGCATCATTTACAGCTGAAACATGGGATAAATATTCTAAAGAATCACCTTTTTATTATAAAGATTCTGTAAAAAATATTAGAATTGAAACAAGTGAATCTGCACAAAATACTACATTAATAATCCATAATGTAAAGGAAATTAATGACAAAGTTTTGGCAAGTAAACAATCAAAAGAAGAATTTGACAAATTAAACTTAATGTATACAAATTTAACAGGTAGAGTATATAATGAAAATTCAGATGAAATTGGTGCAGAAAATAGAACAGAAGTTGCATATTATGAAGATGAAGAATCTAGAGCATATGTATCAATAGGAAAAACAAAAATTCCTACTACGGAAGAGACAAAAGATGTAGCAATAATAGTAAGAACTGTTTCTGAAAATTATAATGAGTCAAAGTGGAAAAATGGTGAATTTTTAATTGAAATGCCTGAGGGAATTACATTAATGGAAATAAGCTCTATTGCAACTAACAATGATAATGTAAAAATAAAAGGTTATAATATTTTTGAAAATAATGGAAAATATTTTATAAAAGTGTTAACAGAAAATTCATCACCATGTGTATATTCAATAAATATTTATTGTAATATAACACCAAATTCAAAAATGGCTACGGCTACTAAAGAAATTAGATTGTATGCATATAATGCATATTATGAAAATTACGAAACAAAAATAGTAGATAAGTATGATGTAAATAGTAATGGAAATGTTGAAGAAAGTGTTGGCACAGATTCATGTGAGGTTCAATTTATAGCACCAACAGGATTACTAACATATCAAACAACAACAAATTATGATGATGAGGTAGATAATGAAATAACAATAGCACCCAAAATTGCAGAGGTTAAAAGCTCTCAAAGAAGTGCTCAAATAAATTTAAACTTTATAAATAATTATTCTAATACAATAAGCGACACTAAAATTTTAGGTAAACTTCCTTTTGAAGGAAATACATATGTAATAACACAAGGAAGTTTAGGCTCAGAATTTACAACTTTATTAAAAAATAAAATAGTATTAGATAGTGCAAAAAGTATAAATGGTGATTTTTCAGCTGAAAAATTAGCAGAATTAAAAAATAATATAAAAATATATTATTCAACAAATGAAAAAGTTACGAATGATTTTACAAATAGTGGAAATAATTGGGTTGAAGAAAGTAAAGTTACAAATTGGACTGATATAAAATCATATTATATTGATTTAGGCGAATTTGTAATGAGCAAGGGTGATGAAATAACATTTAAATATGATATATCTATACCAGAAGGAATAAGCTACGAAAAAGTTGCATATTCAGCTCATGCAGTATACTTCAATTTGGACACACCAGATGGTAAATTAGCTGATTATACGGAGCCAAACAAACTAGGTTTCCGTATAACAAGAAAGTATAATTTAACACTTGAAAAAGACAAAATAGGAACAAATAAAACAGTAAAAAATGCATTATATTTATTAGAAAGCGGAGAAGCAAATTCAGATGATTATGAATCATATATGGAATTAACAAATTCTAATGGTCAATTGGTATTTGAAGAATTACATGTAGGAAAAACATATAAATTAAGTGAAATAAAAAGTGAAGACAATTATGAATTATCATCTGGAATTTTAGAATTTAAAGTAGTTGAAAATGATACTACTAAAGCGCTAGAAATGCAAGTTTTACAAAATGGCGCAGGTTACAAAAATAATAGTATAAATAATGACAATGTATTTGTAAAAGTTGAAGATAGATCAAGATATAATGTAGTATTAACTAAATATAGATCATTAAAAGATACAAAAATTGAAGGTATTACTTACAATATACATGGAATTTTTGATAATGAAGAAAAAAATATAATTAGAAGAACAAATGCAAGTGGAGAGCTAAAATTAGATAATATTTATTTAGATAAAATATACACAATTAAAGAGCTATATTCTGTTGACGGATATGATTTGTCTGATGGAGAGCTACAATTTAAGGCAACACAAAATAGTCAAAATGGTGAAATATCTTTAGAAGTTTTAAATAATGGTGCAGGATATAAAAATTATTCAATAAATCAAGAAAACGAAACAGTTAATTTTAATGTTGAAGATGATATTAAGTATTCTTTAAACCTAAATAAAAAAGATACACAAAACAATAATTTAGCTGGCGTAAAATATCAGGTAACTGGAAGTAACTTGGATGAAACAAAACTAACAAATTCAGATGGTATTTTAGAGCTAACAGGTTTAAAATTAAACGAACATTATACAGTAAAAGAGCTATATGCTAAAGGATATTATTTAAATGAATCTTTTGATATATGTGTAACAAAAGATGAAAATGGAGATTTACAAACAAATATTGGTAGAATTGAAGATAACAAGGATGGTGTAACATTATTTGTTGAGGTATCAGATGAAAAAATTCCTACATATGATTTAGAGCTAATTAAAGTTGAAAAAAACAATAGAGATAAAAAATTATCAGGTGTTCAATTTTTAATTGAAGGTGAAGATTTTAGCCAAAGAGCTGAAACTGATAGTGAAGGGAAAATTTCTTTATCTGGATTATATCAATATGTTGAAGGCAAAAATATTGATGGAATATATACAATAACAGAAGAAATTCCAGCAGATGGATATGTATTAGAGTCTACTCCAATGAAAATACAAGTATCTAATAATAATGGATTACAAGTAAATGTTTTAGAAGGTCAAAACATGTTAGACAAAGGTGATGATGCAATAACAGTAGATAATAACAAAATTAGTATAATTTTAACTAATTCACCTGTGTTTAAAATAAATAAAATTGATAGTAATACTAAATTACCTATAGCAAATACTAAGTTTGCAATTTATAAAATTACATATAATGAAGATGGAACATCTAAAAAAGAGCCTGCAAAAGATGCTTTAGGAAATATTATTGGAACAGAAGAGAATATAAATGGTACAAATTATTATGCTGTAACAACAAATGAAAACGGTGAAATAACAGCAGGATTACCAGAAGGTTTATATTGCATAGAGGAAATACAACCAGCAGAAGGATATGAAATTCAAGAAAATAATAAAACATATACTTTTAGAATAGGTGATACTAAACCTAAAGGCGAAAGTTATAAAATTGCTAAAAAGGTTGATTGGGAAGAAGAATCATATTTTTATAATATAAAGGAAGTTAGTGATGGTTATATTGTAATTGGTTCGACTTATAAGGATTTTAGTATAACAGATTTTAGAGGAAAAACCACAAACATACCAGCTGGAAGTTCGTTTATTTTGAAATATAATAAAAGTTTTGAAAATATAATGTGGGTAAATAATGTCGAAACGTATGCTTCAAATATTTATATAGGTAAAAATAATGAATATATTATAAAAGCTAACGAATATATAAGTAAGTATAGTAAAGATGGTAAATTAATTAAATTAATAGACTTAATAGATTTAATGAAAAAATTGAATTTCCGAAGTATGAGAATACAAAAAGATATGGTACAAGATGACTTAAGATATATGATTATTGGAAAATTAGAAGAGGGTGAAAGTGCAAATATAAGTACTGAAAACGGTGATAGAATTGTTACAAAAGGAGAATTTATATTAGAATTAAATGATGATTTAGAAATATATGATTATACAAATATAAACAGTAGTGAGTATGCAAATAAGTTAAAAAAATATAACAAAGGTAAAATAAAAAATATAAATTACTCGAATGTTGGTTGGTTTGATTCAGAAACCGAAGTAACAACTCAACAACAAGGAAATGTAAAATTAAAAAATTCAGGAATATTTGTATGCGATGAAGATGGAAATTATATATGGGCAACAAGTTTAAGTAGTGAATCAATAAAGCTTATTGATTCAGCAAGACTACCAGATGGAGGAGCTATTGCCATTGGAAATGAGTACAAAGATGAAACAATAACAGTAAATGGAAAAGAGCAAAATTTGACAACTGGAAACATAGTTATGAAATTTGATAAAAATGGAAATTTAGTATATGTATTGAACTCAACAGATAACGAACTATTTGCGACAAATTCGATAATTGATTCTGATGGTAGATATATTGTTTTAAGTGCAAAGCGCGTTAATGATGAGGAATCTGGTAAATTATTATATGCTGGAATAAGAGTAGTAAGCAATGAAAATAGAGATGCTGAAATTCCAGAAAAAAGTGAAATAACAATTGAAAACACTAAAAAACAATATAAAATAACAACAGAAGTAAAACAAGGAAAAGGTACAATAAGTGGACAAGATAGTAATCCATATGAAACTGTAGAGTATAAAAAAGATAGTAAATTGCCAATTATAGCAGTTCCAGAAAGTGGATGGAAAGTTAAAAGAATAACTATAAATAATCAAATAGTGGAATTTACAACAAGTGATGATGGAAGTGTAACGCTACCACAATTTACTGAAATGACAGAAGATAAACATATTGCAGTTTGGTTTGTTAATCCAACAGATGAATATAATTATGAGGTAACAAAAACAGATGAAAATGGAAATCCTTTAAGTGGTGCGAAATTTACAATTAAGAAAGAAGGATGGGAAAATAATTCAACAGGTTACTTTGATGCACTTGATGAAAATGGATTACCAATAGGAAACTATGAAGTTATAAATGGTAAAATGATGACTGTAGTTACTTCTGATTCTTCTGGAAAAATTAGACTAAATTTGCAACCTGGGAAATATAAGTTAGAAGAAGTACAAGCTCCAGATGGATATATGTTACCAGTTAGTGTATCAGAAAGAATAAAGGAAATAGTAATACCTGTATATGAAATAAATTATATAGAAGATTTATTAGATTTTGCTAGTTTAGCTAGTTCAGGAAAAACATATAAAAATGAGTTAGTTGTTTTAGCTAGAGACTTAGATTTTAATGATGATTCATCATATAGAAACCCAGATAGTAAATATTACGGTGATTATAATGGTGATAATAAAACAGAAGGAATAAAGGCAGAGTTAACTAATGAAAATGGTACAGGATTTAAAGGAACATCAGGATTTTCTGGAAGTTTTAATGGAAATGGGTATTCTATAAAGAATTTGTATATTAATTCAGGTGAAAAAAATCAATATTGTGGATTCTTCTTAGATACATCTGGTAACATTAAAAATTTAAAGCTTGATAATGTCAATATATGTGCCATGGTAACTCAAATGGAGTATATTGGAGGACTTGTCGCAAAAATCGATGGAAGCATAGAAAATTGTTCTGTTTCTGGTTTAATGAAAATAAATAGAGAGTATAATAGTCTTGTATATATAGGAGGAGTTGCTGGAAGTAGCAATGGAAACATTAAAAATGTATTTAATATGGTAGATATTAATTTTTATAATTCTCCAACTAAGTACAGAGAATATTATATTGGTGGAATTGTAGGAATTGGTCAAAAAGTTTATAATTCAGGAAATAAAGGATGTATAAGAATTACTATGCAAGAATCTTATGCGGAGCCAAATGAGCAACCAAGAATTTGCGGTGTGGGTTATGCTGTATTAGTTAATTGTTATAATTTAGGAGACATATATGAAAAAAATGGGTATGCTGGAGGAGATATTATAGGACTTTCATGTAAGAAAACTGTTAATTGTTATAACAGGGGAACTTTAAGTAGCGCTTGTAAAATAAAATCCATTTACGGTATAGGAGGAAGTACATCAATGAATTGTTATACTACATCAGCTAAATGTAGTGGTGTATATAATTATTATTTAGGAAACAATACAGATGAAGATAATGCAAGAACAGAAGATGAAATGAAATCACAGGAGTTTGTAGATTTATTAAATAATAATATAGCCCAAATTAATAGCGATGAAGAATTGTTAAGATGGAACTATAAAGAAGATGATTATCCATATCTAGATATAAAATATAATGAAAATGTTGAGAAGGAATATGCAGATCAACACATTCAAACATTGACAATAAAGAACGAAGAGTTTAAATATAAAATTACAACTGAAATTGGATCCAGTCCTATGGGAGGAACAATAACTGGAGAGTATGATGCAAAATACTGTGAAAATATTTTTATAAAATTTGTAGAGACCGTAAAATCAGGGGAAAGTAATAATATAAATATAATAATTAAACCAAGTGATGACTATAAAATAATGAGTATTACTATAAATGGAGAAGAGTTGAATTATAATGTTGCTTCAGATGGTTCATATATAATTCCAAAAGGATATTTTTCTAACATGCAAGAGGATAAACATATAATTGTAATATTCGAAAAAGCGGATCAAGTTTTAACTATAAACAAAAGCGATTTTAGTGACGAAAATAAAATGTTACCAAATGCACAATTTAAAATTGAACAATTAGATGAACGACCTGAGATTACAAATGAGGTAGGAGAATTAACGACTAGTGGAGATTATTATGGTAAGTTGAAAGTAGGAGAAAAGGATAATTCCGTAATTGGAGATTTGGTAAATAATGGAAATCGTTATTTTGTGAAAAATGGCGAATCATATGTACCAAATAATACTGAAACAGGACAAGTCGCATCATATCTAAAGATAGATTTGAGTAATAAGGATGGTCAGTATTTATTGAAAGTAAATATTACAAAAAATGATAATCGTGGAGTGTTCATAGCTACAGTAAGAACAAGTGAAGATAAGTCAATGTATGGCTCGGACTATTTTATGTGGGTAATTGGTGCTGATTCAAAAGATTATACGCAAGTGCTAAAGTCGGGAAATGTGTATTATTTGCATTTAATAGAGGAAGATGGTAATTGTGTGATAAATAATATAGATTTATACAAATTAGAGAGTAAAAATGAATCAATAGGAGAGCTTGTAAATACAAATGAAAAATTTTATTTTGAAAGAGATAGTGATGGAAATTATATTCCAAATTATTCTAAGGTTACAAGTCAAGAAGAAGCTATAGAAGCCAATAAAGATCGTGGCTATTTTGAGATTGATTTAACCAATAAAAAAGGGTACTATCAACTTGTTACAAATACCAGATTACCAAATTCAACAATATGGGGATGTATAACTGATACCAGTGATAGAGTAAGTTATAATGAAAAGGAACTGTTTATGGATCCATATATTACATATTTGGACTCAGGAGTTATTGAAAGTGTACATAAATCAAAAATCTTAGAAGGAGGAAAAAGGTACTATTTACATATAGGATGGTTGTATCAGAGCGAAAACTTTAAAGATATGATGACAGATATTAATTTATATGAGGTAGAAGATGCAGAGAAATATTATTTTGAAGAAAAAGATGGAGTGTATGTGTCAAATAATAAAGGAAAAGATGATACAATTGCAAGTTCATATATACCAATAGATTTATCAAACAGAACAGGTAAGTATGATTTGAACGTAAGTGTGAATATTTCATCTGAAACGAGTGATAAGGGGTATGTAATACTTACAAAATCGCCCAAATTACCAGAAAGTTTTTCAAGATATGATGGTGGAATTATGGAACTAAGCGGAACAAAGAGTGAGGCAACATCTGGAGGAACTATAATAACTGGTGGAGATGTGTATTATTTACATTTCCTATATATAAAGAATAGCTACAGTAGTAAAGGGGAAGACGAATTTTCTATAAATAAAGTTGAACTTTCATTAAGCAAGGAAGACATATATAATGATACAGTTACAACAAACAACTTTGGTCAAATAAAACAAAAAGTACCTATTGGAAAATATAAAATAACTGAAGTCAAAGCACCTGAAGGCTATGCGTTAGATGGTACTACTATTGATTATAATGTTGAAGAGGGAAAAGATAATACATTAACAATAACAAACAAAAAGATAACAGATATTATAGTTCACCACTACCTAAAAAACACAGACGGAACATACACAACAATACCAGTTGCACCAGATGAAACACAATCAAAACCAGTAGGAGAGCAATATACAACATCTCCAAAAACAGACTTAACAGATTTTACACTTGAAAAAGATGAAAATAATGAATATGTTATCCCACAAAATGCAACAGGTGAATTTAAAGCGGAAACACAGGAGATTACATATTATTATGAACCAAAAGATATAACATTAACAGTTCATCATTATTTAGAAGGAACAAGTACATCTTTAAAAGATGATGAAAAATATTCATATGCACCAATAGTATCAATTGATAATCAAAATAATACATATAAAATAACTTCGAACGCTGAATTTGATATTGATCAAAACAAAAATTATAATGATTTAATAAATAATTATAATTTCGTTAATGTTGTAACAGATATAAAAGAAGGTGCTACAATAGATGAAACATTACATTTTGATAAAAATTCTGAAGTAACATATTATTACAATACAAAAGGTCATACAATAACAACTCAAGTAAAAAAACATACAGAAAATAGAACAGATTCATTAACAAATGAAAAAGCAGAAGTACAAGTTGAAGGTGGTACAATAACTGGAGATTACAATGAAAAATATCCAGAGCAAAATTCAATAAAATATATTGAAGCAGTAAAACAAAATGAAAATAGTACTCAAACAATAATTGCAAAACCAGATGAAAATTATACTGTAAAACAAATAAAATTACAAAGTACAAATGATTCTGGAATTAAAACCGAAACAATAATATATGGAAAAGATGCAGTAGATAATGCTGAAATAAACGCAACAAAAGATGATAATGGAAATGTAACATTAACTACATTTACAAATGTAACGGAAAATAAACACATAATTGTAGAATTTGAACCAGCAATGGGAACAGTAATTGTACATCATTATATAGAAGGTACCGGTGAAGAATATGGCAATACTGCAGTTAAAGTTCCTTCTAAAGATGGAAAAGTTGTAGAAAATGAAGTAAAAAATGACTATGTTGGAGAAGTATATTCAACAAAAGAAAGCAATAATGTGGCAAATATATATGAATTAAAATCAGTATCAGGTAAAATAAGTGGAAGATATATTAATGGAGAACTTAATGTATATTATTACTATAATTATAGATCATACAACTACAGTATCCACTATTATTATGATGGTGTTGAAAAGGTATCAAATGCAATAACAGATCAAAAAGCAACATATGGAACGATAATAACAGATTATCCGGATAAAGCAGAAGGTTATATATTTGAAAAAGTAACACCAGCAGGTGGTGAAAATAAAACGAAATTAACTATAACTGAAAACGAAGAGCAAAATAGAATAAATGTATATTATAGATCACAATTTAAAATAACAACAGATGTAATTGAGCATTCTGAAGTATATAAAAATGGTGATAAAAAAGAATCAGTAAAAGGTGGAGAAATAAGCGGTGAAGATGAAGCACCTTATGAAAAAGTATTTAAGGGAGATATACCACAAAAAGAAATTAAAATAACACCATCAAGAACAACTGATGATCAAGGAAATACAGTTGAATATGAAGTAGTAAAAATAGTTATTAAAAATAGTAAAGATGATACTACTGGAGTAGGGGTTGATATTACAAAATTATCAAAAGAAGATGATGGCAGTGTAATATTACCAAAAGAATATTTAACAGATGGAAATAATGGAATGCAAGGTGATAAGCACATTGAAGTTGAGTTCCGTAAAAAATCTAATGTAATAATAAAATATTTAGAAAAAGATACAGAAAATGTATTATATAAGACATCAGATGGAAAAGATTACGAAGAAATAACAGGATATGAAGGAGAGCACTTTGAAACTTCAAGAAAAGCCATAACAAATTATAAAACAGCAGAATCTAATAGTATAACAGATGATATTAAAGAAGCAATGAATAAATATAATGGAGTAGAAACAAATGATAAATCATATGTAAATGGTACAATGTATGCAGATACTTTAACTATAATTTATTGGTATGAAAAAATTTCATCTGGAATAATTGTAAAACATATTGAAATTGATGAAAGTGATATAAAAGATGGTTTAACCTTGAATAAAGGAAAAATTCTTGATGAAGAAACAGTTCCTGGATATGTAGGAGAATTAACTAATACAGTTAGAAAAAATTATGAAAATATGATTTCAGTAAATGGTCCAGAATCAACAAATGAAAATTTAATTATTGTTGGAAAAGATGAAAATAATAAAAATGTTACATGTAAACAAAACAATGTTGTTGAAGTTAGATATTATTATGAAAAACAATATAATGTAACAACAGAAGTAAGACCACATGATGAAAAAATATTTAATGACCAAACAAATGAATACGAAACTAAAAAAGTAGATGGAGGAACAATTTCTAAAGAATATATAACATCAGAAGATGGAAGCAAAGTGGAAACAATTTATGAAAAAATAAACAAAATGGGATATAACAAAAAGAAAATTGAGATAATTCCAGATGATGGATATAGAATAAAAGAAATTACAATAAATGGTATTAAATATGATATAAATCAATTACAAAAAGATGGAGAAAAAGTAATTATTACATCTGGAACAGATGACAATGATGAAAAAGCATTTTTTAAAGATGTAAATGAAGATAAGCATGTAATAGTAGAATTTGAAAGAATACCAGCAAGAGTAATTGTTGAATATAAAGATGCGTATACAAAAGAAAATATTGATAAAATAGATACAAAAATTATAAATGGGTATGTAAATGATAAATATAATGAAACAAGACCAGATATTGAAGGATATGTTTCAGTAGATCCAGAGCCAACAAATAGCAGTGGAAAAATGACAAAAGAAGATATAACAATAGTATATTGGTATAATAAAGAATATAAAATAACAACAGATGTAATTGAAATGAAATTAGTAGATAAAGAAGGAAATATTATAACTAAAAAAGGCGGAACAATATCTGGAGAGGATGAAATGCCATATGAAACAGTATTAAGAGGTAATAACAATAAAAAGGCAATTGAAATTATTCCTGATTACGGATTTGAAATAAAACAGATAAAAATAAATGGTGTAAGTATTGATTATATTAACGATAATGGTATGATTAAAGATGGAAAAAATGTTAGAATACCAGATGAGTATTTTAAAAACATGCAAGAAAATAAACATATTGAAGTAGAATTTAAACGAATTCCTGGTAAAATTATTGTAAAGAACTTAGAAGATGGAACAGATAAACCATTAACAGAAGATACAACTGGAAGTGGATATATAGGTGAAAAATATAGAACTCAACCATCAGATATAAAATATTATGAACTTGTTGAGGAAAAATATCCAAATAATAGCGAAGGTGAATTGTCTGAAGAAGAGACTGTAGTAATTTATTATTATAGAAAAATTAAATTTAATTTTAAAATTGAAAAAGAGATTAGTAAAATAGTAGTTAATAATAAAGAGCAAGCTCTTGAATCAGAAATGCCAATAATAACATTAGAGTATAAAGATGTAAGTGATACAACAATAAAAGTTGAATATAAAATAAAAGTTACAAATACAGAAAAATTAGCTGGAAAGGCAACAATAGAGGAAAATATACCTGATGGATTTGAATTTGCAGAAGGAAATGCAGATGAATGGAATTTAGTTGATGGAAAATATGTATTAGAAACTGAATTAATAAATCCAGGAGAATATAAAGAATATGTTGTAGTACTAAAATGGAAAAATGATACTCAAAATAAAGGTAAAAAAGTTAATAATGTTAAAATAATAGATACTCAAAATGAAGCAAACTTTGATGAAACAACACTTGAAGACAATGAAGATAATGCGGTAGTAGAGCTTAAAATTGATAAAACAGTAAATGATGTAATAGATGATATAAAAAATGGAAATTCGAAAGAAATAATAAGAGATATAAAAACAGCTGTAAAAACTGGAGATACTATAATTGTTTCAGTTGTTGTATTAACAATATCAACGATTAGTTTAATAATTATTGTAAAAAGAAAAAGTAAGAAATAATAAACCTTATAAATGAAAACCACATTGTGTTGTGACACAATGTGGTTTTACTTGCATTGCTTAATTGACAAATTATGTTAAATGGTGATATAATAAAAGTCTGTTCAGGCAAACCGCATAGGCAATGTTAAAAAGGAGAGTAAAATGAAAAAAAAGGCAAAAGTTTTGTTGAGTATTTTGATGGTGATTCTTATTTTTTTGACAGTGGTTTCTACCATGAGCACAAAGGCGTATGCTTTTTTAGCAGATGATTTTGTTGTTGGTGATGTAAATTGTGACAATGAGATTAATGTTGATGATGCTGTTGGAATTTTACAGCATTATGCTAAAACGGCTGCGGGCATTAGCGAGAGTGTTACAGAAGAATTATACGATGTCAATTATGACGGAGTTATTTCTGTTGACGATGCTATTTTGCTATTGCAATATTATGCAAAAAAAGCAGCAGGCCATAGTGATATAGAATGGCCACCTGCTCGGTATGAATTTGGACAAGTGGTGCAGTATGACAGTATACAATCGTTGTATATGCTTTATGATGAAAGTGGAAAATGCGTGAAATTCTTAACAAATGGAGATGTATTTACAGTTTTGAAATCCGTAGGGAATAATAAATATATGATTAGCTATGATGCTGGTATATATTATATCAAAATTGAAAATTATAATTCTTTTGTGTATCTTTATGATGTAAGACATTTTACGTATATGAGCTTTTACACTTATCCAGATATAGGAGATATTGCTTTTTGGTATAATGGAGTGTTTGTAATTCCACTTGAAGTAGATGATTCTGGTGAAAATGAGACAATCAGTCTTGGAGACACATTTGTTATTCTTGAAAAATTGGGGAGAGATAAATACAGAATCATGAAGGAAAACGGAAGAACAGGAACTGTAATTATGGAACTTGACGATTTTTGCAAGTCCATGTATAAAATGACACCTCAATTGTAAAAAACATAAGTAAAATGCCTATGCAATAAAAGACCTCATTATGAGGTCTTTTATTTTTTGTGCTATTAATATCTTTAATGAATAATATTAAGTAAATACTAAAAATATAGGAGGATATTAAATTGGGATATATAGTTTATAAAATAGAACAGGGTGATAATATTTATAAAATAATTGAAAATTATAATATAAGTATAGAAAGAATAATTAGCGCAAATCCAAAGATAAATATATATAATATAATGCCAGGAATGGAAATTGTTATCCCCGTAAGGAGTATTGTGAATACAAAAGTGGAGTATACTTCAAATATTCTTGAAGAAGATATTCGAAACTTAAAATTGATATATCCATTTTTAGAAATCGGTGAAATTGGGAGAAGTGTTTTAAATAAATCTATACCATATATAAAAATAGGTAATGGTAATAAAAAAGTCTTTTATTCAGCTGCATTCCATGCAAACGAATGGATAACTAGTCCTGTTCTTATGAAATTTTTGGAAGAGTATGCACAAGCTTTTGTGGAAAATAAAAATATATTTGGATATAATGCACAAGCTTTGTATTATGCTACTTCATTGTATATAGTTCCAATGGTTAATCCAGATGGAGTGGACTTAGTCACAGGTAGTATAAAAAATGTGGAAAACGCATATAAAAATGCGGTTCAAATTGCAGATAATTTTCCAGAGATTCCATTTCCAGGTGGTTGGAAGGCAAATATAAATGGTGTGGATTTAAACTTACAATTTCCAGCTGGATGGAAACAAGCAAAAAAAATAAAATTTTCGCAAGGGTATACAACACCAGCTCCTAAAAACTATGTTGGAACAGCACCAATCAATGAGCCAGAGTCTAGGGCAATATATGATTTTACATTAAAAAATAATTTTAAATTAGTAATTGCGTATCATACACAGGGAAAAGAAATATATTGGAATTTTCAAAACTTGGCACCAGAAAGTGCAAAAATAATTGGTGAAAACTTTGCAAAGGTAAGTGGATATTTATTAACAGAAGTACCATACAATTCAAGTTTTGCTGGATATAAAGATTGGTTTATACAAGAGTATATTAGACCAGGATATACAGTAGAAGCTGGATTAGGAGAAAATCCACTACCAATTTCACAATTCAATGAAATTTATAATGATAATATTGGAATTTTAGTTTTAGGTTTAGTAAATGCATAAAAACGAAAACGCTTAGGGAATATAAAGTCAAGGTAAAGTTCATTGAAAAGAATTCACATTTACATGAAGGTGTAAATAAAGTGTAATGAAAATATAATAAATTTGTAACAAATTGATATAATAAGTCGTTCCGTAAAAAATACAATAAAATTAGACAAAATACTAGATTTTACAAAACAAAAAATATAATTATAATTGTCTTATAAAATAAAAAATATGGAGGCTATATCAATGGAAAAAATTAAAAATTTCAAAGTGAAAGCAATTGTGTTAATAGCAGTAATAGTTGCAGCTGTTGTTGGCATAGCTGTTTTCACACAAGTTAGCAAGAACACTTCAGATGCAGCTGGAAGTGGAAATGACAAAATTGCTGATGGTACTCTTGAGTTCCAAGCTGTAGATAATAGTGGACAAAGAGTAACTATTAATACTGCACCGGTAGGAAAAGATGTAACATTACATGTTGCACTTACTACATCAGCAGAATCTCATAGTGGAGAAGATTATGTAATTAAAATGGATAATGCTGATTTTGTAATTGATGGTTTAAGCAAGAATGGAGATTATATTGAATTAAATTCAAATGGAAATATAATTAGAGTAACTATCACTTATAATAGTAATAAATCTGCATATGACTTAATTGTTACAGGTTGGAAAAATGGTACATCATTATCATTTGATTTAGGTGGACATAAAAATAGCGAAAATAAAACTACTGTAACAATGGTTACAAATTCTGCAACACATGGTGGTTTAATTGAAGCAGATTTAACAGCATATGGAGATATAAATTATTCAAATACAAAGATTGTTAATCACAATAAATTAACTATATCATCTGATGGAAAAGTAATAAGAGATGAGAATGGAAATGAATTGAATGAAAAACTTACATATATATTAAGAGGAAATCTTGATATAAGTAATTCTGCAAATGCAACAATAAATGGAAAGGTGAATGTTTCTGACATTATAAATATCCCTGCTGGAATAGATATATCAGATTTAGAAACTTTAAAAAGCTATTTAACTGTTTCGGGAACAGGATTATCTGATAGTAATGTAGATTATTCAATTATTCAAGCTGATAGTGGTACAAACAATATAAGAAAATTAAAGATAACATATACACTAGATTCAGCAAATGAAATAAATGATTTTACACATTCAAATAATTATACTATTGATTTTGATATAGCAAGTTTAATAAAAAATAATGGAACTAATATTGCTAAAGGTAGTGAGGTAACATTAACAAATGATTTAAATTCAGAATATATTACTCAATTTGATACAATAACTGCAGATAGATCTACAGCTTCAACTACTATTGGAAAAGATCAAGGACCAATATACAGTTATAATAAAGAAATAATATCTGTTAATGGTGGAAATGTAACTGACTATGTAACAAAAGGAGATACTATTACATATAGAATGACAATTGATAATACTGGACTAGAGGCAGGAACAATTAATTATACAGATTATATACCAGCTAATACAAAATATATAAGTTCAAGTATTGATAATAGTTTAAGTAAAAATGTAAGTAATGCAACTTGGGAATATGATGAAAATACTGGATCAGTAAAAGGAACAGCTACAATAGGAGCAGATGGAAAAATAGTATTAATAATGACTGTAGAAGTAACATCAGAACAAATACAACAAATTAATAATACATTCTTTGATAAAACTGTATCAATACCAGTAAAAAAATTAGAAGATTATACAATTGATAAAAGTGTAGATAAAAATTATTTTCCAGCAAATGATAAAGATAGAACTTTAACATATACAATAACTGTTACAAATACAGGTGCTGGACCACTAACTGACAAAGAAATAACAGATGAATTACCAAATGGTGTAAAATATATTTCCGCAGGTGTTGGCGAAAATACAGATGTGAGTGTAAGTTATGAAAATGGTGTTATTAAATTTACAGGAATTAATTTACAGCCAGGAGAGAGCAAGAAATTCACTATAACATGTGAAGTTGATGGAACTGTTACTGGATGGATTTTAAATACTGCTGTATTTATAGATAAAAGTGATGCTGAAGGAATATCTGTAGAAGATCCATTTGATTTTTCAAAATATGTAAATAAAATTGAAAATGGAAATAGAGTAACAAGCCCAAAGGGCGAGATAGAAGCAAATAATGGTGATTCAATAGAATATACAATGTATTTAAAAAATAAAGGTGATGATTACGATTTATCTGGAAACAATGTAGTAATGGTCGATGTAATTCCATCAACAATAGCATGGGATCCATCAAATGTATATTATACAATTGGTGATGATCAGGATACTCATTATACAGCAAATATTACAACAGAAAATGTTGAAAGTGGCGTAAAATTAACATGGACAATTGACTCTTTAAATGGCAATACAACATTAGCAAATGGACAAGCAGTTACATTACATGTATTTGGAACTGTTAATACAGGTAAAGTAACGACTGTTACAACAATAAAAAACACTGCTAAAATAGAAGAACTAAAAAAAGAATCAACTGCAATTATAAAAGTAACCCCTATAAAAGAAGTTGATACTGAAAAATATGTTTATAAAATATTTGATAATAATGGAAACAAAGTATATGAAAATACAAGCGGAAAATTAGAAACTGATCAATCTAAGATTCCTCTTATAGGAGAAAATTACACAGTTGTTTATAGGGTAAATATAAAAAATACAAGTGGAGAAGTAATAAATAATGTAACACTATACGAAAAACCAGATGATGGTACACAAATAGCACCAGGTACAAAATATTATGATCCAGCAACTGGAACAGTAATAACAGGAACAGACAGTTCAGCTGATTCAGCACATGTACGAATAAATGTTTATGACAAGAATAATATATATAAAGGAACATTTACAACAGCACATATTGATTGGTGGAACGGAGGAGTCCCAATTAGAACTGCAAATTATGAAAAAAGAAATATAGCTTATGAATTATGGTATTCTGAAGGTGTTGATAACAATGGATTTTCATTAGGTGTTGATGAAACAAAAATATTTGAATTTTCATTAGTCACAACGAATTCAAATTTTAAAAAAGTTACAAACACAATTAGTAATGAAAATGACACTGTAAATTCAGAAACATTATATGGTAAAAAAACGATAAACGATATAAATAAAAGTGTTGCATTAACAAGTAAGGCAAATGTTTCAATAAATCAATCTTTTGTAGATACATTAGATGTATTGGCAAGTAAATTTGATGACAACTATTTAGTATACAAAGTAACATTTAATACAAAAGGATGGATAAATGACGAAATAGAAATAAAAGATACATTAAATAACAACTTTAGTTATGTTACAGAGGGTGTTGATGGATATGATGGATTACCAATATTAAAAATGACAAATGAATTAGATCAGTGGAATACAGCAACACTAGTAAAAGACGATGGCAGTGATAATAATGTAGAAGATACTGTTGATAAATATTCAGTAACAACAAATGGAAATACAATGACAATAAAAATAAAACCAAGCAAATACAGAAAAGACTATCATCAAAGTAACTTCACCGTATATTACCTAGTAAAATCAAATGGTAATATAACAGTTGATACATTAAGTGCAAAAAATACAGCTTCAATAACATATAATAATAATACAATTTCAGATACAGCTACAGTAGATGTTATTAAAGAAAAAGCTTACCCTGGATTAACAAAGAAATATAAAGGTGCTTATGGATCTTCAACAACAACAATGGATGGTGTAAATCCAAAATTAAATGAACATGCAAACGAAAATAGCCGTTTGGTATGGACTTTTAAGGCATTTAATGATACTGCTACAAATGCAAATGCAATATCAGATTATACAATTTCAGATGTATTACCAATAGGATATGAATATGATAATTTATATAGTGAGAGCACAGATGGTGAAACTAAATATTATCCATCATTTACAGTAGTAAAATCGACAGGAAGTAAAACATATAGTGCATATGATGGCACATATATAGAGCCAACACATTCTACAACTGTTGTAGATGGAGAAACAAGAAATGTAATTTCATGGCATTTTACAGATGAGGAGTTTAAATTAGAACCTGGTGAATATATAGAATTTCTAATTTCTTGTAAATTACCGGGAACCACAGCAAAATCAAGTGTTGCAGTTAATGATACATATTTAATAATAAATGGAGAGTATGAAACGGATTCAAATGATGATGTTACAACTTTTGAAGGTAAAAAGGCATTACATGCACAAGATTATGTAATAGTTGGTTCAGCAAATGTTACGACAGCTTCTAAAGAAGTAGAGCTTTATGAAGAGCAACAAGACGGTTACCAAAAAGCTTCTAGTGCAGAAACAGACAACAATAAAATTGAGGCTAAAGTTGGAGAAGATATTAAATATACATTAAATATAAAAAATGACTCACCTTCATATGTTAAAAAGTTAGTTATAATTGATAGATTACCATATGTAGGAGATAAATACTTATCAACAGAAACAACAACAGGAAGAGAATCTGCATTTAGTCTTAAATTTAAAGAGATAGCAGAAATAAAAATTGTTAATGAAAACAATCAAACAATTAAAACAGTAGGAAATGATGAATATCAAATAGATTTTTCTGATTACAAAGGAGTAATATCTTCAGATAGATCAGATTGGAATAAAGGAAGCAGTGAAATTACAACATGGCATTCTACATATAATAGTAATTCTGATGTAAATATGAGAATTGCATTTAATGAAGATATACAGCTTGATACAGATCAAACAATAAAAATAGTATTTAAAGCAACATTACCAACAGGCAACTGGATTGAAGCTTCAGGTGAAGGAAAAATAGCATGGAACAACTTTGCCTACAATAGAACAACTGTTAACAAAATAACAGGAGAAGTTGGCGATACGCTAGTTGCTGAATCTGCAAAAGTTGGTATATGGGTTGAAAAACAAGAAACTCAAATTACAGTAAATAAAGTTTGGGATGATAATAGTAACTTCCATGGAATTAGACCATCAAGTATTAAAGTTCAATTAATGAAACGCACAGCTGGAAGTTCAGATGCATATGTAGCATATGGAAATCCAATAGAACTTTCTGGAAATGGAGATACTTGGGGAACAGTAGTTTCAGGATTACCTAAATATGAAAATGGTAATTTACTTGAATATACATTTGTAGAAGTTGATGAAAATGGAAATAATGAAGGAAACATAAATAATTATGTAACAGGCGATTCTGTAGAATCAACAGATTCAAATGGATATAAAGTAGTAACAATAACAAACAAAGAAAGAACAGGAAAAATTGAATTAACAAAAACTGTAAAACATAGAGAAAATGATGTATCTTCAACAACAAATGAAAAATTCTATTTTGTAATAAAAGATACAACAACAAACGAATATGTGTTACATGATAGCAATAACAAAGTTTCTTCATATGTATTTATAAATTCATTAAGTACATATAACAATCTTGCTAGTGTATTATGGAGTATTAATCCAAGTGAAAATAATAAACTTGAAATAGATAATTTAATATTAGGAAGAACATATCAAGTTATCGAAACAAATGCAGGTGGAATTGAAATTACAAATTCAAATTCAAAATACATAGTTGCATATAACCCATCAATAAATAATGTTATAGATGAAAACACAACATATAAATTTGAAGTAATTAATACATTAAAATTAATAAATGTAACAGTAACTAAAGTATGGGATGACGAGTCAAACAAACATAATATAAGACCAACAGAAATAACACTTCAATTATATGCAAATGGTAAACCTGTTGATGGTAAAACAATAACAATTTCTGCAAACAATGCATTAAATGGTGATTTATCAAAATGGGTATATACATTTACAGACCTAAGAAAAACAGATGATGAAGGAAATGAAATAATATATACAGTAGCCGAGGTTGATAATTTAGAAGCTAATTATACAGTTACTGTAGGAGACACAACAAATGATGGTTCAACAATAAGTCAAACAATTACAAATAAAGAAAATGTAGGACAAATTACAGTAACTAAGAGGGTAATGAATTATGGAGCTGATATTACATCTTCAGCAAATGGAACATATTACTTTGTTATAAAACAAGGTAATGATGGATATGTTTCAAGCGACGGAAGTGTAAAAGCATATAAAGATTCTACTTGTATATATTCTATACAAACAGGTTCTTATGACCAAGCTACATATAGTAAAACAATTTCTAACTTAACATATGGAAAAACATATACAATTATAGAAGTTGATAAAGCTGGAAATGAAATAGATACAAGTAAAGTAAATTATCAAATTACATATGAAAATGAAAATATATTAATTGATAAAGACAATGTATCTGGAAATGCAACAATTATAAATACATTAAATACAACAGAGAAAAAAGTATACAAAATTTGGGAAGACTCATCAAACAAACATAATGTAAGACCATCAAGTGTAACGCTTCAATTATATGCTGATGGAGTAGCATATGGTGATCCTGTAACACTAACTGCAGATAATATTGATACAGATTCAAATAAATGGTCATATGTATTTACTAATTTGAAAAAATACAAAGATGATGGAGTTACAGAAATTGTATATACAGTAAAAGAAATTAATTTAGATTCTCATTATACAAAAGAAGAAAAAGATTTAACAGTTACAAATACAGAAATAACTGGTAGTGTAACTATCACAAAACAAGTATTTAACAATGATAGTGATATTACAGCTACAACTGATAGAACTTTCTACTTTATAGTAGAGCAATTTACAAATGGCGTATCTGATGGATATGTTACAAGCTCAGGAGAGCTAACAAATGATAAAGCAAAAGCAATATTCTCTATAAAAACAGGTGCAAATGGTGATGCTAACTTTAGTAAAACAATATCTGGATTAGCTGTTGAAAAATCATATAAAGTTATAGAGGTAAATGCTGATGGAAATGAAGCTACAAAACAAAATTCTGATTATATAGTTGAATATGACAATAATCAAACAATGACATTAAAAACACTTGAAACATCTGCAAGTACTACAGTAAAAAATAGACTTGATACAATAGATGTTATTACAAATAAAGTATGGAATGATAATGATGGTGCAAATGGATTTAGACCAGATTCTATATTAGTTCAATTATATGCTGATAATGTAGCTGTTGGAGAAAAAGTAAAATTACCAGATGAATCAGGTAATTGGACACATACATGGACAGGATTAACAAAATATAAAGAAAACGGAACAGATTTAGTAACATATACAGTTAAAGAATTTGATAAAGACGGAAATGAATCAATTAAAAATTACATCCAAATGCCAGTTTCAACAGAAACAACAAATGATTCAGTTACTATAACTTTAACAAATAAAGAAGTTCTAGGTGGATTAACAATTAGTAAATATGTTTTAAATTCACAAGGAAATGCAATAACAAATGTTCCAGATGCATTTAAAGGACCATACTATGTAACTGTAGTTAGAAAAGATAATGGAAATTATATTGATGCCGATGGAAAAGAATCAAAGGCTGTAAAGGTTATTCAATTAAATGCTGGAGAATCTGTAACAATAACAAATATACCTTTAACAACATATAAAATTACAGAAACAGATGTAACTGGAAAACCAAAAGCTGATGATAACCAATTTACATCAAGATTTGAAATTATTTATAATAACAATACTCAAGAAGTTACAATAAATGATTCTTCAGAAGCCGTAAGTGTTATTATTTATAACAAAATAATAGAGAAAACAAAGTTAGATGTAACAAAGATTTGGAATGATAGTAACAATCTACATGGTTTAAGACCAGAAAAAATAATTATTAAATTATATAAAATAAGTCCAAATGGAGAAAAAATTGATACAAATATTACAAAAGAAATAACTGCTCCAGATGATAATAAATCTGCAAATACATGGACTGCTTCATTTGAAAACTTAGATAAATATGATGAAAATGGAAATGAAATAAAATACACAGCAGATGAAATTGTAGTTCCAACAAACTATACAAAAGATACAAAACTAAATAGTGATGTTATAGGAACAACAAATGATAGTGTAACAATAACAAATACAGAAGAGCTAAGAAGTTTAACTGTAACTAAAAAATATTTAAATAATTTAGGAACAGATATAACAGGAACAGCAGAAGTAACATTCCATTTCATAGTAGAACAATTAAATGATGGAACATCAGAAGGATATGTTAATGAACAAGGTGGAATATCATCAAATAAAACTGTATTTAATTTAACAATAGGTCCAAATGTAAATAACAACTTTAGTAAAGTAATAAATGGATTAACTAAAAATAGATCATACAAAGTAATTGAAACAGATGAAAATGGAAATGAAATAACTACTGATAATTCTAATTTTGAAGTAAGTTATATAAATCAAACAAATACAATATCAGATTCAGATGTAAATACAACAATTACAAACAAATTAAAGAGCAGATCTTTAAGAATAACTAAAAAATGGATTGATAATGAAAGCCACAATTTAAGAGGTGACATCAAAGTAACATTAAAAGCTGATAATGAAGTTTATAATACATATACATTAAGAAAAGAAAATAACTGGACTATAACAATAGCTGGATTACCAGAATATAGAGATAATGGTATTGATAAAATTATATATACAGTAGAAGAAGATACTTCAACTATTAAAAATTACGAACAAGGAACAATTGAAGAAGTAAGAGATAATGAATTTGTAATAACAAATACTGAGGTTACTGGAAGTATTAATATAATTAAAAAATTATTAAATACTGAAGGAAAAGTTATTGATGATGTTTCAGATAAATTATCAGATCAAATATATTATGTTATTGTAAAAAGAAATTCAAATGGACACTACTTAGATGCTGATGGAAAAGAGCATTATACACCAATGATAATTCCAGTAAAAGCTAATGAACAGAAAGTATTAAGCGATGTTGCATTAGATGAATATACTGTAACAGAGGTTAATATAGATGGTGAGTCAGTTGAAGATGGATTTACTATAACAGATAAAGATGGAAATGTAATAAACCTTACAGTTTCATATAATAGTAAAACAGTTGAATTAACAAAAGAAATAAAAGATGGAACAGTAATTGTAAGAAATAAAATTTCTGATATCACAGAAGTACCAATTAAAAAGGTATGGAATGATAAAGATATGAATATTGAACATAGACCAATATCAATAGATGTTGTACTATATGCAAATTCTGCTCCAGCAAAAGATTTAAATGGAAATGCAATGAGAGTAACATTAACTGAAGCTAATAAAGTTGATGATTACAATTGGACATATACATTTAAAAACTTACCAAAATACGATGCAAAAGGTAATAAGATTATTTATACAATATCAGAAGAAAACTTAAGATATGGTGAAGATGCAGATGAAACAGGATTTTATAACCCAACTGTAGATCAAGGAAAATTAACAATAACAAATACACCAGTTAAAAATAATGAAAAAGTTGGTTTAACAATTACAAAAGAATGGGTTGGAAATCAATATGAATCAAGCCATAGACCAAAATATATTACATTTATAATAATTAGAACAGATACAAAAGAAGAAGTTAGAAGAGTAAATATAACAGCAGAAATGAATTGGACATATACTTGTGATGATTTATTAAAATATAATGATGCATTATATGAAATAAATTATGAAGTATATGAGGTAATACCAAACAATGATGACTTTAAGTTCTATGATGTATCAGGAGCAACATTATTAAATGGTGAAACTGTTAAAAAAGCATCAGAAACAAGTAAAAATAACTTTAGAATTACAAATACATTTAATGTACCAGATGATAAAGTTAGTATCGAAGTTCAAAAGATTTGGACAAATATAATGGATAATTATGAAGATACTATACCAAATCAAATTGTAATAGAAGTTGTAGGAAATGTTGATAGTAAAGAAGTATATAGAAACAAATTTACAATTGATAAAGAGACACATCAAAATTCTGCTGGAACACAATGGAATTATATAATTGAAAACTTACCTAAATATGATTCTGAAACAGGTAAAGAAATTTCATATGAAGTAACAGAAGATGCAATTAAAAACTTTAAATTAATTGAAATAAAATCAAATTATACAGGTGATCAAAAATATGTAATATTTAAAAATGAACAAGTAACAGGAAGCTTTGATGTTACAAAAACAGTATTTAATGTAACAGAGGATGGAGAAGAAAAGAATATATCTAATACAATTAAATCAAGATATTACTTTACTGTAACTTGCGTAGAAAAAGGTATAACATATTATGTTGATGCAAATGGTAAATTAAATAGAAGCAAAGTTGTATTATCAGTTGCAACAGGAAATGGTGTAGCTACAGAAATTAAAAACTTATTATTAGATAAAACATATACTGTAACAGAAACAAATGATAAAGGTGAAAAATTAACACAAGAAAATAGTGATTATGTAATTGTAAAAGGTGATGGTACAGTAACACTTACAGAAGATAAAAATACAGATACAGTAGAATTAATAAACAAATTACAATCAAAGAAAATTATCATAACAAAGAAATGGGATGATAATAACAATGCATATGAAAAGCGACCAGAAAGTATTAAATTTATTTTATATAGAACAGTAGGAAGCACAACAACATCTAAAGAAATAATAATAGATACAAAGAATTCAAGTGTAAATGGAAATTCTTGGAAATATGAAATTGACAATTTACCAATTATGGATGACACAGGAGCAACTATTAGTTATAGAATAGTTGAAGATCAAAATGGATTAGAGTGGTACTATTTATCTGATGAAAAATCAAATATGAGTAAAAACGAAGATTCATACGAATTTACAAATACTGAAGTAGTAGGAAATTATAGTTTACAACTATCAAAAGTTGATGATAAAGGATTTGCAGTTGGTGGAATTAAATTCGAAATTAATGGTAAAGAAGAAGAAACAACTAAAAATGGTAAAATTGTAATTATCGATAGAAAAGAAATTTTCGATGATTCTGAAGAAGTAATTAAGATAAAAGAAATTTCAGATACAAGTACAATAACAAATAAAAAATATATTAAACTTAAAGAAGAATTAAATCTACATATTAAGAAACAAAGAGTTGAAAATGAATGTAAAGTAACAGGAATATCACTTGATGGAAATGTTTACAATGATAGTGTAATACGTAGTGTAGAATTAGAAAATGGTGCTACAACAACAGTAACTGCTAAAGTTATTGATAATAATATTAAAATTGAAATTGTTAATGTTGAACAAACACCAGATTTAAGTTTAAAGAAATTTATTACAAAAGTAAATGATACTGAAATAACTTCACAAACTCCAAGATTCACAAACAAAGCTGATGGAACTTATACTTATAATAGATCAGATGAAGTATTGGATGTAGAAGATAATAATTTAATTACATATACAATAAGAGTCTACAATGAAGGAAATATTTATCAATATGCAGAGCTTATTGAAGATATAATTCCACAAGGATTAGAATTTGTAGAAGATAATGAAATAAATATTGCCAATGGTTGGGTAAAAACAGAAGATAACACAGTAAGAACAGCTTTACTTTCTAAAGCAAATGGAGAAGAAAATATATTAAGTCCATTTATTCCAACAAATATGGATTCTCCTGATTATAAAGATTTACAAATTGTTCTAAAAGTTGTAGAGCCTGAAAACAGCGATAGAATCGTAACTAATAGAGCTCAAATAATGAACCAAGTAAATAAAGATGGAGAAAAGGTTGATGATATAGATTCAACTCCAGGTAAATGGATAGAAGGCGAAGATGATCAAGACTGGAGAAGTGTAAAAGTTAAATATTTTGACTTAAGTTTAAGTAAATATATAACTAAAGTAGTTGTAGTTAAAAATGGACAAGAAACTGTAAAAGAAACAGGAAATACAGCTGAAAATAATAATAAAAATGTAACAAAAGTTGATTTAAAACGTAGCGAAATTGAAAGTGCAGTAATTAAAGTAGAATATGGAATTACAATTAAAAATGAAGGTGAAATAGCCGGAACAGCTAAGAAGATAATTGACTACTTACCAAGTGGATTTAAGTTTGAGAAAAACGATAATGTAAATTGGTATGAACAAGATGGAAATGTTGTTACTGATGAGTTAGAAAATGTAATGATAGAGCCAGGACAAACAGCTACAGTTAAGTTAGTATTAACATGGAATAATTCAGCAACAAACATAGGAACAAAAACAAATACAGCTGAAATATTAGACGATTACAACGAAAGTGATACTCCAGATATAGATTCTACACCAGGAAATAAAGATCCTAATGAAGATGATATAGATAATGCTCAGATTATGATAACAGTAAAAACAGGTGGTATAACATATGGAATACAAATTGCAAATTGTATATTAGCAATATTCGCAGTAGTAATTTTAGGAGTAGAAAAAATAAGAGTTGATAGAAAAAGAAGAGCATAAAAGGAGAAATATATATTAAAAAATAAAAGGTAATAGAATTTATTCTATTACCTTTTTATTTTTAAATTAAATCTTGGGACGGTCCTTGAAGATAAAAAAGAGGGACGGTCCTGGTTTATATTATTTAAGTTAAATTATTAATCAATAAAGATAAAAACTTTATAAAAGATTGAAATTAGCTCTTGACAGTAAAGGAGAAATGATATAAAATTTTATACATTGAGATGCAACTGTAGCTTAGCTGGATAGAGCGTTCGGCTACGAACCGGAAGGTCGGGGGTTCGAATCCCTCCAGTTGCACCAATGATGTATCTGTTCAAACTAATAGAACAGAGAGAAAAAATCAATCAGAAAATAAAAATCTGGTCGATTTTTTTGTGTCTAAAAATAATATTCAATTTGCAAAATAATGTGAAACGTGCTATACTTTAAAAATATAAATTTTGTTGCCCAAAAAGTATAAAATCTTGGAGGGTAAAACCTCCAAACAATTGAAGGAGGCTTTATAAATGAAAATTGGTTTTTATGCAGGAAGTTTCGACCCATTTACAAATGGACACTTACATGTAATTGCAAAATCTGCCCAGCTTTTTGATAAAGTGGTAGTTGGAATTGGTGTCCATCCAAAAAAAGCCCGGAGATTTAATAAGGAGTTAATGCAAAGAGCCATTGAGCAAGTGCTTATTCGCGAGAACTTGAACAATGTAACAGTTATCTCCTACGATAATCTTTCTGTAGATGTTGCGTTAGACCACAATTCTACGTTTTTAGTTAGAGGTATCAGAAATGGTATGGACTATGAATACGAAGAAAACATGGCATCTATTAACGAGGAAATATCTGGACTTGACACAGTTTACATTAGGGCAGGTAATTTAGGAAATATCAGTTCGAGTATGGTTATGGAATTGCTCAGGAACAATAAGGATGTTTCCAAATATCTTCCTAAAGAAATTTTGGAGTTAGTAAAGAAATAAGGACCAAAAGGGAAGAAGGCATGAGATTATCTCATGCCTTCTTCTTTTTTGGTATTTTGGGAAAATCTATTATTTGATTTTCATTTGTAGGAATTATTTTAGGAAAATTGATTTAAAAAAAAATTAAAAAAAATACTTGATTTTTATAGAAAAATTTGTTATTCTATATGCATTGATTGATTTTTGTCAATCTTTGTGAATGCCGGATGGTTATAAACAAGTATGTCAATCGCATTAAATTTTGTATAGCAAATCAAGATTTAAAAATTTTTAAAAAAATTTAAAAAATGTATTGACAATTATAAAAATCCAGTTTATAATAAGTCTTGCATTCAGCAATGCAACAAAAAATAATATGAATCATTTGGGTCATTAGCTCAGGTGGTAGAGCACTTGACTTTTAATCAAGTTGTCCGCAGTTCGAGTCTGCGATGGCTCACCAAATGTTTAGGATTGAAAAAAATCCTAAACATTCATATTATTTTAAGGCCCGTTGGTCAAGCGGTTAAGACATCGCCCTTTCACGGCGGAGACATGAGTTCGATTCTCGTACGGGTCACCACAACTTAATAATGCCACTTTAGCTCAGCTGGTAGAGCAACTGACTTGTAATCAGTAGGTCGTCTGTTCGATTCAGACAAGTGGCTCCAATACTTAAAATCAGGCTTGTTTAAAACTTGTCTGATTTTTTGTTATGTTACTAAAAGGAGTGATATAAATGTCTAAAGTGGTTCTTGTTACAGGAGGTTCAAGGGGAATTGGAGCAAATATTGTTGAGGCTCTTGCAAAAGATGGATATAATGTTATTTTAAATTATAATAATTCAGAAAGCGAAGCAAGAAAAATTCAAGAAAATTTATTAAAACAAAATATAAATATAGATATATATCAGGCTGATGTTTCAAATCACATTGAGGTTACAGGCTTGGTTAATTATTGTATCAATAAATATCACAAAATTGATGTATTAATAAATAATGCTGGAATATCGCAGATCAAATTATTTACAGATATATCAGACATAGAATGGAATAATATGATTCAAACAAATTTAACATCAGCATTTTATACAATAAAAGATACATTACCATCAATGATTCACCATAAAAGTGGTTGTATTATAAATATATCATCTATATGGGGAATAACAGGAGGATCTTGTGAAGCACATTATTCTGTTTCAAAGGCGGGATTGGATGCAATGACAAAATCTTTAGCAAAAGAGCTTGGACCATCAAATATTAGAGTGAACAGTATTGCACCTGGAATAATTGACACAAGTATGAATTCACATTTATCAGAAGAAGAGCTACAAGAAATTAAGCAAGAAATACCATTAGAAAGAATTGGTAATCCAAATGCAATATCAAAATGTATAAAGTGGTTAATAGAAGATGATTATACAACAGGACAAATTATTTCAGTAAATGGTGGATGGCTTATATAGTTTATATAAAGTTTAAATAAAATTTTTTCAAAAGAGCAATAATATTGTACTATTCAATCTTAGATTTAGTACAATATTATTGCTCTTTTGAGATTTTATAGATATCAATATTTATATTTATTTTATACAATAAATTTCAATTTGATTTTATTACAGAATTATCAGTTTGTATAAGGAAATAAGTTGGTAAAAATTTTAATAAAAAAACAAAAAAACATGTAATACTAGGGATATAAGAAAAAACAAAAATTTACATAAAATAAGTCGAAAAATATTGTTTTTGTGTTAGTAGTATGATATAATATTACCTAGTTTTGAGAAAAATGAAAAAAAGCTCAAACTCTTACGGAAGATGAAGTTTAAAGGATATCATACAGTCATAAGTATGATATTTATTTAATTTAGAGATATAAATAAATATTTACAAAATGTAAAGGAGTAATGAATATGCAAAAAAGATTAAAATTAATAGTAATTACTATTTTAGTAATGTTTATGAGTATTGCAATTACAAATTCAAAGGTGGAGGCAGCAACAGTAACTGTTAGCCCGTCAAAAACATCATATGTAATAAATGGATCAAAACCACTATATAGATATGTGGAATCAAAGGGGAATTATAATAACATTTATTGCTTGAATTATGGTGGCGTTTTAAATAATGGAAGTGTTTATACAGTAAATGCAGACTTATACAACATGTCAGCTGATCAAATAAAAAATGTATTTGGATCAACTGAAAACTATAACAAAGCCTTGTGGGTTATTGATAATATGATAATTACACAAAATCAAAGTAAAGATGAAATAATGGTTATGGTAAAGCAATTAGAAGAAGCATTACATTCAGAAACAGCATTAAATGCTGTAAGAAGAACATATAATGTACCTAACCTTAAAGCTGGAGATATGGATAATGTAATAAACCATATTTATTCTAATGGAAAGTATGATGTATATTACGCAATACAACAAAGCGTTTTATGGACATATACAGTAAATAGATACAGTTTTAATGGATTATCTTCAATAGGTGGAGGAATAGACCTTGAGGGAAAATATTATAAATGGATGTATACAGGATTAAAAGCTGAAGCAGACACAAAAGGAAATTATAACTCGCCAAATAAAAATAAAAACATTGCATCAATAATAAATAATATAACAATGGATTCTAAATCTGCAACAATTGATGTTAACAATAGAAGAGTTGGACCATTTGTTATTAATGGATATAATAATGAAATAATGACAAAAAAAGAATATGCAGTTACAATTAATGGAACTAAATTAGATAATTCTGATTTTTCATATTCATTTGACGGAAGAAATGTTTATTTTACAATAAAAAATACATCTTATGATTTATCAGCAGCAAAAGTCGATATTGCAATGAATATAAAAGCAACAAGTACTACAGGATCATATTTGTTTAAACAATATTCACAAAACATAGTATCCCTAAATAAAGATGTAGTTGTAAAGCATTTGAGTGGGTCAACAGAAGATACTGAATTTGATTTAAGATTGTTAAAAAATATTACAGGAGTATGGTCTGTTGATAATTCTACTGCAAGATTGAAATGTGATTTAGAAAGCCAAAATTTATCATCAAGAAAATTAGAAAGAATTTCAAGTTTGCAAAAGGGTGATACTACGGAAAATTGGTATTTAAATAAGTATCCTATATCAGTTGTAACAGGAGATATAGTAAGATATAATATTACAATTGCAAATGAGGGAAACTTAGATGGATATGCAACAAAAATAACAGATTATATTGCGGATGGACTTGAACTTGTTAGTAAAGATGAATTAGTAAAATTAGGAATAATAAATCAAGATGCTGAATATTATGGATGGACAACAGAAAAATCTGAAAATGGATTTACTGCAGTTTCTACTACGTATTTGGCAGATAAAAAATTAAATGCTTATAACAAAAACACAAATGCAATTGATACAAAATATGTTCAAATATATTGTAAAGTAAAAAGCAGTAATGCCGGAGAATTATTAAAAAATGTTGCAGAAATAACAGGTGAAAAAGCAACGAACCTAAGTGGAAAAGAAGTAAGCGATAGGGATTCAACACCTGGAAATATTGAATTTTCAGATTTATCTTCTACATGGAAAGGTAACAGTGGAAACAAAGATATAGAAAAAACAAATATAAAAGAAAAATATTCTTATCCTGGTAAAGAAGATGATGACGACTTTGAAACAGTAAAAGTACAAAATTTTGATATGGCATTAACAAAAGAAATAACATCAATTGAATATCCTAATGGAAACAAAGTAGATTTAACAAGACTTGTAAATGTTGATAAAACAAAATTAAATAATAAAATATCTACAACAGCAACTTATAATATGGATAAAAGTTTAATAACTGTAACTAAAGATTCAATAATAACATATACAATTACAGTATATAATGAAGGTAATGTGGATGCATATGCGTGGATTGTAACAGATTATTTGCCAAAAGGATTAGAGCTATATGCTACTGAAGTAGATGGGGTAAATTATGAATGGAAAGTTACTGAAAAGGATAATGGAACATCAGTAATACAATCTATATATTTACATGATAAGAAAATAGATGCATTCAATGGAAATCAATTGAGCTCTGCAAGCATAAAAGTAAAATGTAAAGTAACATCTGATGAAACAAATTGTATATTGACTAATGTAGCTGAAATATCAGATTATAGATATTATCCAAACGGAAAAGAAGATCCATACAATTATGTTTCTGCAGATAAAGAAAATGTAGATGTGGATTCAGTACAAGATAATATTGGAAAGCTAATGTCTAAGGAAAGTACACCTGACAAAATTTCTTCATATGAACAAAAAGTAAAATCAATTGATCAAGAAAAAAATTATATAAGCAAAGAAAAAACTAACTATGAAGATGATGATGATTTTGAAAATGTCATAATTGGAAGTAAATCATTAGATTTAGCTCTTAGAAAAAGTATTTCTGCTGTAAATGGACAAACAGTAGTAAATGATTATAATTTAACAGAAAATAGATTACCAAAAATAACTGGTGAAACAGCATTATCTGCATTAGCAACAGGAAATGCAGAATATTATCACAATAAAGAAGCTATTGAAGTAAATCAAAACGATGAAATTACATATACAATAAGAGTATATAATGAAGGTAATGAAGATGATTATTGCGGTTATGCAAAAGAAATAACAGATTATTTACCAGAAGGATTAACATTTGTTAAAATAGATGATACATCTACAGCAAAATGGCAAACAACATCAAAAGAAGGCGATTCAACAGTTAAATTAAAATATATAGGAAATGAAACAATATATAATAATAGTTTATTTGAAATATATAAACGAAATTATACTGGAAATACAGATATGACTAATTTATATCAAACAGTTTCAATCATATGTAAAGTTAATGGAACATCTGGTTATTTAACAAACAGAGCAGAGATATCAGATGAAGTTGCAACTGATGAAAATGGAACCATTATTGATGGGGTAAAAGATAGGGATTCAACACCTGGAAGCCTAAGTGGAATTGATTTAAATTTAAAATATTATTATAATTATTATAATGTAAAATATGGTATTAATGATACTTATGTTGATTTTTATGTTGGTGAAGAAAATGGTAAAATAGAAGATGATATTGATTTTGAAACTGTACTTGTAAAATCTCAAACAGTAGATATAAATGGAACAAAAACATGGAACGACGAAGGAAATAAAGATAAAACAAGACCAGAAAAAATAACAATATATTTATTAGCAAATGGAAAACAAGTGGATGCTAAGGAAATAAGTGAAAAAGATGGATGGAAATATAGCTTCACAGGACTTGCAAAATATGATGACAACAAACAAGAAATAAAATACACAGTTGATGAAAGTGAAGTAGAAAAATATACAAAACAAGTAAATGGATATGACATAATAAATACATATACACCACCAGAAACAATAGATATTAGCGGAACAAAAACATGGAATGATGAAGGAAATAAAGATAAAACAAGACCAGAAAAAATAACAATATATTTATTAGCAAATGGAAAACAAGTAGATGCTAAGGAAATAAGCGAAAAAGATGGATGGAAGTATAGCTTCACAGGACTTGCAAAATATGATGACAACAAACAAGAAATAAAATATACAGTTGATGAAAGTGAAGTAGAAAAATATACAAAACAAGTAAATGGATATGACATAATAAATACATATACACCACCAGAAACAATAGATATTAGCGGAACAAAAACATGGAA
>ENA-UOOD01000817-UOOD01000817.1-human-gut-metagenome-genome-assembly--contig:-CS67-NODE-817-length-35341-cov-7.882815_pt1 | contig 35341 bp, 32 predicted proteins | sample MGYA00242464_ERZ724011 | MGnify/ENA metagenome assembly ERZ724011 | reverse complement strand
ACGCAGGAACTTACGCAATAAGCGGCGCAGTAAACAATAACGCAGTAGCAGCAAACTACAACGTAACGATTGTAGGCTCTAATGGAAACGAAGGCGTATATACGATAACCAAGAGAGCGATAACCGTAACCGTCAAAAATGCAAACAGCGTATACGGCGAAAACCTTGCGGACATTTCTTCCGGATACGACCTCAGCGAAGGAAGCATGGCGCCCGGCGAAAGCCTCGACTTTATTTCCCTCGAAATAGAGAAGAAAGCCGGAGAAACGGAAATCAGGAATGCCGGAACTTATTCGATAATCGGTAAGTCGCTAAACGGTAATTATGCAGTTAAGTTTGTAGGTCAGGACGGCAAAAACGATTATGGCGTATACACAATAGCTAAGAGAGAAATAACCGTGACCATAGACAATAAGACGAGCGTATACGGCGAAAACGAGGTTGCGCTTACGGCGTCTGTCACCGGAGCGATAAAACTTGCAGCTTGGGACAGCAATCTGTATTCGGTAATTTCGCTTAAAAAGGCGGAGGGCAAAAACGTGGGCTCCTATGCAATCGATCTTACTGTGGCAAACGACAATTATTCGGTAACATATAACAAGAATGCCGTTTATACGATTACGGCTCGTTCGGTTACCGTAACGATAAACGATGCCGCTAGTGTATACGGTAATGCCGAATCCCAGCTTACTGCAACAGCCAATCTTGCTAAAGGCGACGAGTCCAAGCTTTACGATATAGTCGAACTTAAGAGAGAAAGCGGCTCTATGGCAGGAATATACAAAATCACTGCTTCCGTAAAGGATACTCAGATAGCTAAAAACTATGTTGTAAAGATAGTTTATAGCGGCGAATCAAACAGCGTTTACGAAATAAAGGCTCGTCCCGTTACGATAAAGATTAATTCCGTAGAGGTAAACAGCAAAGACGACTTTAATGCAGTCGTTGCAAAATTCGGATTTGCAGTGACCGAAGGCAATATCGTAAACGGAGATAATTTGGGCGTTACATACAAAATTTTGGACGGTACGACCGAATGGACTAAAGACAATTATATGCTCGTACGCAGAACCGGAGTTTTCGAACTTAAGGGTTACGTTTCTAATCCCAATTACAGCGTTACCGTAGTTGACGGCACGCTTACGATGACGAAACCTAAGATTAAGATTAACAAGGATCTTAACAAAACGGTTACTTATGACGGAAACGTAGTAGAATTTTTTAACTACAAGCAGGATATAGACGGATTGTTCGATTCGACCACTGCCGATTTCTTTGCAGTTGAGATAACAAAGAATGGCGAAACGGTTAATGAAATAGTCGGCGCAGGAGTTTATACCGTACAGGTAAGGTTAGTATACTCCACTTCTTACGAATGGGAAGATGAAAACGCAGACGCACCGTTCACGGTTACCGTTCTCAGGGCGGATATATCCGACTGTATATCGTTTGATAACGTATCCGAAGATACGGTTATCGCAGCGTCAAAATCGTTTATGCCTACCGTTAATTTCGGCGAATTTGCGGATGTAGTCGGCGAAGATTATGCGCTTGAGCTCATCTTTGTAAGCGGAGGAAATAAATCGGTTAACGTTTGTGCGGTAAGCGGAAAATATAAGTTTAAGGTAATTATCGACGAGAAAGACCACTATGGCGAAGCGGAAATCGAGTTTACCGTGGCAATAGGCGGCAAAGAAGCAATAGAAACTTTCCATTCGATGCTTCAGAACTTAGCCGATCAAAATGTAGCCGCTCTGATTGAGATTAGAGAATTCCTTAATTCGCTTGACGAGTACAGCCTTACGGTAGTAAAGTATACCGAAGACTTCCAGACTTATTCGCAAAAGTGGACGTCGGTAGCAAACGATTCCGAAAGGGATATGAATCTTGTCAAGAAAATTACGGAAAAAATGAATCTGGCAAATCTCTTGATGAGTTTAATTTCCGTGGCGGGAGCAGTCATAATAAAGAGACTTTGGAAATAAATTGGAGGGAAATATCGATATGAAAAAAATTGTAGCTGTAATCTGCGCATTTTTAACGCTGTTTGCAATATGCTCATGTGAATCCGTTCTTACGCCTAACGACCTTGCCACGAGCTTCGGCAGGCTGACGGCGGCTAACGTAGGCACTATAACGTATGTGACCGAAGTCAAAAAAGACGGTGTGGTTACATCGCTTATTACCGCAGTGTTTAAGGGAAGCGACCGCAGCGTCTTTACTACGGAAAAGAAGCTGAATGCCGATTTAATAGGCAAGCCGTATAACGAAACACAAACTGCCGAAACACTTACGGAAGCTCAGTTTAATGAAAGGATACCTGTTCCTAACATATTCGATTCCTCTTTGTACGACGGAGAATATGTATTGGAAAATATCAAAGACGGTGACAACGTAAGCATTACGTTTAAGGTAAAAATTGCCGACGACAAAATAAGAGAGTTTTTGGATGACGGTTTTTCTGACGAAGAAATAGCAAACATAAATTCGGTGCGTGGGGAAGCGTATATTTATAACGATAGGCCCGTATCGTTTAAGATTACGTTTGTTATGTACGGAGCGGACGTTACTATTACCGCAGATTTCGAATATTGATATAAGTAGCTACCGTGCGTCGTAAAAATCGATGCACGGTACATACTAATTTACACAAGAGGATATGCTATCATATGGAAAAGAAGAAAACGGTAGAGATAAGCGGCTTATACAAAAAGTACTCTAAGGCGCAGGACTATGCCATAAAAGATATAAATATAACTTGCTACGAGGGTGAGATAGTGGGGTTGCTCGGCAAAAACGGTGCCGGTAAATCGACGACCATCAAATGTCTGACGGGATTTTTCCCTTTTGATAAGGGCAGTATAAAAATCTGCGGGTTCGATATAGTGGGCCAGCCCGTTTTGGCGAAGCAAGAGCTTGGATATGTGCCGGATAATAGAGCTATGTACGAAAAAATGACTGGTATGGAGTATATTCATTTTATAGCCGACTTGCACGGCACGCCTCTTGAAGTAAGACAAGAACGTATAGATCGTATGCAGGAGTTTTTGAAGCTCGGCGAAAAAATCAATGCGTTGATAGGTACGTATTCGCACGGAATGAGGCAAAAAGTATGTATTATGGCGGCGCTTGTGCATAATCCGAAGCTGTGGTTGTTGGACGAGCCTCTTACCGGTCTGGATCCTCAGACGGCAAAGGCATTGAGAGATTATATGCAACTGTACAAAAAAGAGGGAAACACGGTGCTGTACAGCTCGCATAACCTCGACGCAGTGGAAAAAACGTGTGACAGAGCTTACATCATCAACGACGGAAAACTAGTAGCCGAAATAAACATAGAAGAATTTAAACGGGAAAGCAACGGCGTCAGCCTAGAAGAGGCGTTTATAGATAATTTTTACGAAAGATGAAAAACATTAGATTTCTTTTTAAGCGAGATATAACCGAATTTAAGCATACGTTTAAGGAAAACCGAGATGTTACCGGCGCAATATCGTCTGCCGTAATAATGCTTATAATTTATTCTACATTTATTTTCGTTTTTTATAAATTTGCGTACGCTTATCTTACCACGAGAAAGGATGCGACAGGCGGCGTATTCGAACTTATGACATTCGTATATGCGGCGTCTGCGCTCGTCGGCGTAATATTGGGCGTAAGAAAGATCTATGGTCTTATAGTTGCCGGCAAAGATTACGAGGTATTGTTGTGCCAGCCGGTAGGCGCAAGCGAATTGTTTATGTACAAACTTGTACGCATATACGCTTCGCAAATTTTGTCTACCGCAGTTATAGTGATTCCGTCGGTAATATCTATAGATCTCGTAACGAATTTGGATTTTTCCGTAACGTACTATCTCAAGGCGATTTTCGGCGTGCTGACACTGCCGTTTGTTACATGCGCCGTGGCTGCTCTTATATCCGTCCCTTACGCCGAGTTGTCACGCTTTTTGGAGTCTCGATTTGTAGTAAAGCTGATAATTTACGTTGCGGTAATAGGGATAGCGTTCTATTTTTACGGAATGTTTTTGCAAGTTCTTAAAGAATTGCTTTCGAGCGGCGATATATTGTATTTACTTACAGGGCCTACAGTTAAAAAACTCACGGCGGTAGCGGAAGCGCTTTTTCCGATAAATCGTTTCGCCATGATTCTCGTCGGAAGACAAACATGGTTATCGATTCTTATTATTCTGGCGTTTGCGTTAGGTTGCCTTACTGTGGCATATTTTATAATTAGACGAACCTTTACTGCAATATTGCAACGAAAGATGGAAGGCGAAAGCGTTAAGCTGCGTAAATTTAAAGAGAAAAAACGTTCGTTGTTGGCTACGTTGATGCATAAGGAATTTATTACCGTAATTCGTACGCCGTCATATGCGTTTCAGTATTTTGCCACCACGCTTACGTTGCCGTTTATCGTATACGTATGCGTTAATATATTGCGTTCGCTTATACAGTCGCTGACTATTATAAAATGCGATTACGAGTTGGCGCTATTTGTAATATCGATGTTTGCGGTAATGACGAATACGTTTTGCGCAACCAATATCGGTAGAGACGGAAATATGTTTGATATGACTAAGACATTGCCCGTTACGCCAAAGGAAGTCATATCCTCAAAAATACTGTTTTGTATGATAGTATCCGCAATATCGGTATTTCTCAGCGTTTTGGCTTTGGCTTTGGCGCATTTCGTTAATTTGTGGCAAGCTGCGGTTATACTGGTTTTAACCCTGGCGTTGTCTTTTGCAGAGATAGCATTTGCGACCAATAAAGATTTGGTATCGCACACAAGAGGAGGCAGCGACAAAGGGATATCATCGTTTTTGCTTATCGGATTAATAGTGTCACTGGTATGCGGCGTAGGGACTTTGGCGTTGTCTGTTGCTCTGACAATTTTCTACGACGGCGTTTGGGCGACCGTGGCGTCCGTAATTTTTGTGGCAGTTATAGTCGGTGGCGTAACTTTCGTAGCCACGTGGCAGCTAAAAAAGGGCTTAAACGCAAAGTTTTATTCTTTGATATGAGGAGGATGTTGAAGGTATGAAAGATATGAAGTTTAAAGTAATATGCCTTATACTGGTTATACCGTTGTTGCTTATTTTTGCGACAGGTACGATAGTAAAAGTATCGGACATCTATGTAGACATTCCTGTATCCGAAGTCAAAATAAGCGGCAGCGGAATCGAAATTCAGCAGGGCGCAAAGTTTGTAAACAAAGATTTAGCTAATGCAGACGGCGGCAACAGGTATGAGTTGCATACCGACGTTTATCCGGAAAACGCAACGCACAAAACAGTTTCTTACGAACTTATAGAAGGCGACGATAAGGGGATAGAGTTAAGCGGCGGTTCTGTTGTATCAAAGAAACCCGGTAAGTATAAGATAAAAGCGATGTCGGGGCAATGTTCGGATACCGTAACTCTCAATTTCTATTCGACTAAACCTCTTTCGCTCGAGTATGCAGAAGACGCAAATAAGGATATATATGTAAAACGAGGCATAGCAATAAGTTTGCAAAACAACGTCAAAAGCGATGTCGATAACGCCGGGATCTATTGGGAGACAAAGAACGGCAAAGGTAACGTGGAAATAAACGGGAATAAGCTGGTCGGCGTTGTGGCGTCGGATGAGCCGACGGTCATAAATGCGACGGTGGACGGATTGACTTATGACGAAGATAAGAAGGTCTTTGTAGAAAAAGAAATTTCGCTTCCGTTTAACGTGTATGTTACCGATCTTAAGGGTAGCGAAGCGGTCGTATACGGTTATGCCGAAGATGAAACGGCGGTGAAAAAAGTAAAGCAGACTGCGGTTTTTGAGATATTGTACGGAGAGAATGTGGACGCAACTGCATGGCAAGCGATTAGTCCTTCGGACGAACTACTCGAGTGTTCGACACAGAATGTTGAAGTAGAGCGCAAATTTTTAGTAAGTGCAACTTGGAAAAACCCCGACAAAGATGTTATAGGAGTCGATCCGTACGTAATAACGATTAGAGATGGCGTAAAAGATATATTCCACTTAAATGTGCAGTATAGCGACAGCCATATAATCATAAATATGCCGGATACAATCGATATCGATAAGGCTCTTTCTATCGAAGCCGAGTTGGACGGAATTTCCATATACGACGATAAAGTCATAGGCGAATATGCCGTAGACGTTGAAGTTTCGCCTTCCGGAGCCGAACTCAAGTTGAGCGGCAACGGTAAGTATCGAATCGTGACTAAGGATGAAAAAACTTATACTTTGACGGTAAGATTATCTCCTCTTAGCGGAGGCGAAGAATATGAGGCATCAAAAGCTATTCAATCGGTAGATCCGATAACTTCTATAACGTTGACTCTGCCTTTGCCCGAGAATGGGTTAAAAGACGAAACGGCTATTGCCGGTTACAAATTTGATTCTGCGGGAGAGCTTAAACCGAATTCGGTTAAGTTCGTTGCCGTAGCTAAGACTATCCTAGGAAAGACACTTAGCGAATTCGACGCCGTATGGAGTTGCGACGATACGCTGCTCGAGTTGTCCGACGATGGCACGGCTCAGGTGATAGGCGACGGGGTGGTTAACGTTACGGTTAAATCGGAAAAATATCCATCGAGTCAATCGACAGTGCAAGCACTTTGCGTGTCGAAGGGTATTGCTGTAAACAACTACACCGAGCTGATGCGGGTTAATCATAATAGATCTTATTCAGGCGGTAAACTCGGCATATCGGACGACGGCTATGCGGCAGACGGATATTGTACGGTACTTACCAAGGATGTGATGCTTGCGCCGTCGCTTAAAGATTCGGATAACGTAAAAGACTTTACGTTACAAATTAAACCCACCTCAGATATTAAGTATTACGAAAACAACAACGCCGGCGACGCTCAATCGCTCAGGCTTAACTACGCTATGGAAATAGCCGCTTCCGTATACGGCAACGGGCATTTTATATGTGCGGATTACATTACTAGAAACGGCGGACTTAAGAGCAATCCGGTATTTAACGGTCCGATAGATTTGGTCAGATATCTCTATCAAAAGAATGCGTCTACCGATGCGTCTAACGTATATATTAAGTCGCAAGACAATATGTGTTTTGTAGTAAAAAAAGACGGCATTACGCTGGATAACGTTGAGCTTAAAGGATGTGCGGATAAGTCGCTTACGGATGAAGGCGCAACCGAAGCTAACCTCGGGAATTTGGACAATACGGGTACCGTTTTGGAGGTTATAGGTAACGATTTCGTAATATCGTATAGTAAAATAAATAACGGAAGAACGGTAATGCGCATATACGGCGAAAGTGCCGATACCGCCAAAAGAAGCGGAGAAGGCAGGACTGCCGAAGGCTACGGCAAGACTAACGTAACTATCAAAAATTGTATATTAAGTTACGGAAGAGAGTTCTTGTTGAAGGTCGGTACAAATCGGATCAAGCGGGTGCCTTTTACCGAGTATAATACCGGAGTTAAGTATTTAAATACCATGCAACCGACGCCTCTTCCGAGCGTGGAATCCGCTAAGAAGTATTATGACGATGCCGCTCCTTATTTTACCGATAAGAACGGAAACAACTATCAGGTAGGTAACGAAGCAAAAGATTACGACGATTATTTTTACGAAAATTACGTCCTTACTAACGTAAACGTGCAAGATACGGCGTTTGCAAAAAGCGGGCTGTTTTGTATCGGTATGGATGCGATGTTCGGCGGATTATGTTTGCACGGATGGGATTACGGTCGAGGAAACGATGCGCTTACTTACGAATTCGGCACAAAGTTGGGTTGGGGCGGAATCTCCGGTACGAGTTACCCTGCAAAGGTGAATCTTATAGGCGACGTCAGATTTTACGACTGGAAGGACGTAACAAAAGTGGACAGTTCGACATTGGTTACGGGCAGTCAAACCATGATATCTCTTATCGGTCTTGACCTTAACGTATCCAAACTTCTTACTCGGTTCTCTTCGGTAGATTCTTCCGCAGCCGAACTGCTTACGGATTATAACGGAGTAAAATGGGCAAACGGCGCAATTGCATTTTACGGAGGCGGTAAAAATTATTCTATCGTTGACGACAGCGGTTTAAACGGCATTTCATCTGTCACTTCGCTCAAACGGTACGAAGTCGGGGTGGAACATTTCGTCGATGAAAGCAGAACTCGTTTCGTATATTACACGGCTGGACCGAATCCGTTCAGATTTATGATGTATCCGGCGTCTACGGGATTAGATAAACTTACGCCGGAGTTGCAAGCTAATCACTTTGCTGCAAATACCGCTTACTCTTACCTGCATCGAAAAAAATAGCGGAGTTTTGTTGACTTTGAGCGTGTATTGTTGTATAAAGAGTATATGGACGATTTTATAAGAGTGCAATTCGATAGCAAATATAAAGGCAAGAAAAAGGACGTATTGAATCGAAAGCTGAAAATTTTTTTGATTACGCTCGTCGTTTCTTTGTGCCTTATACTGTTTTCGTTTTACTATGCGTTTTGGGAATATAATCGAGTTATTACAAATATGGATCGAATTCTGAGTTACGTTTGTTATGCTTTGGGTATTATAGGCGTAATAATATCGCCCATAGTCGGATTTACTCGCACTATCAATAAAGGACTCAAAGGAAGAGTAACCGTAGATTTATCCAAAAACGGAGAAAGCGGTGCGTGGGAGTATACTATTTATACCGACGAAGAAGGTCATACCGTAAGTGTGGGGAAAGGAGAAATATCCATGCTGAGAGAAGACAAAACTTTTTTTAAGATGAGAGATACGTTCGGTAAAGACTATTGTTTGCCAAAGAGCGAAATCAGTGATGCCGTGGCTAACGAATTACGTACGGTGTCGCTTAGCGTACAAAAATATCGCTCTGCGTCAAACAAAAAGAATCAACAATAAATATTAGCCGCATCTGATGTTTTTTTGATGCGGCTTTTGTATTAGGAGAACAATATGTAATGGCTTACGAAATGTAATGGCTTACGAAGCGGGCCAGGATCGAATAAGAGCTATTTTGCCGGGTTCCTTCGTTTTGTTAAGACCGGCGCTGAGAATAAACTGCGAAATAATAAACGACGGCGAAAAAGCCGAAGTCGAATTTAATACCGCCGTAGAAAAAGCCGGAGTCAGAGGCTGGTTGAACATTGCATGTTTTGATACGGAAAAAGGTATAATTCGGGATAACGGAGCGGTTACGATAGAGCGGATTTGCTGAAAATCCGCTTTGCGCCCACCGGGGCAAAAGGCGGTTGCCCTGCGGAAAAAGATAACGTCGAATATTATTTTATCGAAAAAAGGCGAAGTTACGCTGCGTCCCAATGAGATTATTACCGTAAATAAAGAATTTTGCGACTGTGAATTTTTATGGAAAACGGAAGACGGCACAAACGGAAAAGGCGCAGGTAGATCGGTGCCGCTGTTTTTCGAAGAATGTAAAAACGTTTATCCCGACAAAGAATTTTCGTTGCAAAATGCGGCATGCATCGAGTGTAAACGAGTCGCAGGCGCATATAAAGTGGAATTCGAAAGATAAAGTTGAGCTTTTGGGAAAGCCGCTATGACTTTGAGTCGTTTTTATTGCTTTTTTTGCATTCCGATTCCAATATTTCTGCCAGCGTTTTTTCGCTTTCGTCTATATCTATTGAGCCGAAAACATCGTTGCGCTTCACGCTTTTATTTTCGGCGATGAGCAGTTCTATTTCCGAAAGTAGTTTTTTTCTTTATTGCGCATAACGCCTCCGTGCCGATAGGTACTCATCACGATTTAACACTAAATTTAGTGTAAGTCAAGTATAATACACTGTTATTAGGGTATTATTCGTGTATGACGATAGGTGAAAATATCAAAATGCTCAGAAAGTATAACATGCTTAATCAAAAGCAGTTTGCGGAGCGCATGGGCACGACGCAGCAGCGTGTCAGCGAATGGGAAACCAATAAAATCGAACCGTCGCTCTATAACGTAATTAAAATGCTAAAAGTTTTGGGAGTTACGTTTGAAGAGCTTACCGACGGAGTAGAGGAAGAAGAATAATTATACGTTTCGGATAAAACTTTTATAGCGATTGCCATATAGATAAAAGCAATTTTATTTTGTCATCGCAAGCATTTTTGCGGCGGCAATTTTTTTTGTATTTTTATGGAAAAAAGCTTGACAAGCGCAAGTATAAGCAGTATACTATGAACGAATGAATAAATGTTCATTTGTTGTTTATGTTTGAATGATGCGAAAGCCGATGAGAATGCTGAGCCAAAAAAAAGGGAGGACGAATACATGCGAGAGTTGGTGTGTGAAAATGAATGCGTTCACGATGACGTAGTCAGCGAGATTAAAGAAAAAATGCCGGATGAAGAAACCGTTTTCGAACTTGCGGAGCTTTTTAAGATATTCGGAGATTCGACGAGGACAAAGATACTCAGTTGTTTGGAACTGAGCGAGTTGTGTGTTTGCGATATTTGTTCGTGTCTAAACATGAACCAGTCTGCGATATCGCATCAGCTTCGGGTGTTAAGACAGGCGAAATTGGTTAAAGCGCGAAAAAAAGGCAAAGAAGTCATTTATTCGCTTGACGATGACCATGTGTCCAAAATTTACGAATGCGCACTTATGCACATAAAAGAGTAAAATAACTTTACGAAATTCTATTAAAACGACTATTTAGGAGAAAAAATAAAAATGAAAAAGACGGTAAACATCGAAATCGACTGCGCAGTTTGCGCTCAAAAGTGTCAGGACGCAATATGTAAGTTAAACGGAGTTAACGCATGCAACATAAACTTTATAACTCAAAAGATGTCGCTTGACATTCAGGACGAGGACAGCGAAAAGATAATGAAGAATATCAAAAAGGTGGCAAGGAAAGTAGAACCGGATTTTGAGATGGAGGATTGATATGAGTAAAAAGCTGAAAAAGAAACTAAAGCGAATAATAATCGCTTTGAGCGCTTTTTTACTGCTGATGCTTGCCGATAAGGTGATTTTACCGCTTGCGTTCGATAAAAATCTGGCGACGGTTATAGACGGCAAATACGGATGGACACTTGCGTTCGGATTGTTCCTCGGCGTATATGTATACATCGGCTATGACGTACTTCGAAAAGCTGCGGTAAATATTGCTCACGGTCAGGTTTTCGACGAAAACTTTTTGATGGTTATCGCAACGCTCGGAGCGTTTGCGCTCGCTATTTGCCGAGGATTTACAGGGCAAGAGGTGGAAGGTTTCGACGAGGCGTGTGCAGTGTTGCTGTTTTACCAGGTGGGAGAATGGTTCCAATCATATGCGGTGGGAAAATCTCGCAAAGACATTGCATCGCTTATGGACGTAAGACCCGATTATGCTAATTTGGTTACGGCAGACGGCGTAACCAAAGTCGATCCCTCATCTGTAAACGTAGGCGATTTAATCGTAGTTAAACCGGGCGAGAAGATACCTCTCGACGGCGAAATCGTCGAAGGCCGCACTTCGTTAGACGCAAAGGCGCTTACCGGCGAATCGGCTCCTATAGACGCACATGAGGGCGAGACTGTCATAAGCGGCTGCGTCAATATAAGCGGCACGGTAAAAGTGCGAGTAGATAAGGCGTTTCACGATTCGACGGTTGCTAAAATTTTGGACCTTGTAGAAAATGCGTCTTCTCAAAAGTCAAAGACCGAAAATTTTATAACCAAGTTCGCAAAATATTATACGCCTATAGTCGTGGGCGTGGCGGTGCTTCTGGCGATAATACCGGGAATAATAACAAAGGACTTTGCCACGTGGGTATACAGGGCACTTTCGTTTTTGGTAGTATCTTGTCCGTGTGCGCTCGTTATATCGATTCCGCTCGGATTTTTTGCCGGCATAGGCGGAGCATCGAAAAAGGGTATTCTTATAAAGGGTAGCAGCTACCTGGAAAAATTCGCTGCGACAAACGTATTTGTGTTCGACAAGACCGGTACGCTTACTAAAGGTAACTTTACCGTGAGCAACGTTTTTCCGGCCGAAAACAGAGAGGAGATATTGCGCCTTGCGTCCGTTGCGGAAAAAGGAAGTAATCATCCCATAGCCAAGTCCATCACCGAGGCATACGGCAAAGATATACCAGACGGATACACGGTAGAAGAAATTTCCGGACACGGAATCATAGCTCGAGGCGAATGCGAAATAGCGTGCGGAAACGCAAAACTTATGCGCAGGGAAGGAATCGAATTCGAAGAAACGAACGAAATCGGCACTGTTGTATACGTGGCTAAAAATAAAAAGTTCGTGGGAAGTATTCTCATTGCCGACGAGATAAAAGCCGACGCAAAAGAAACGATAAAGGCACTTAACGAAGGCGGAGCAAAGACTATAATGCTCACCGGAGATAACGAAAAAATTGCCGGCGGCGTGGCAGAAAAATTAGGATTAGGCGACTACAAGGCTTCGCTTTTGCCGCAAGATAAGGTAGCCGAGACGGAAAAACTCATCAACAACAAAAAGAGTAATGAAGTGGTTTGCTTTGTAGGCGACGGAATCAACGACGCTCCCGTGCTTATGCGTTCGGATATAGGGGTTGCGATGGGCGGAGTAGGCTCCGACGCAGCAATAGAAGCGGCTGACATCGTGCTTATGAACGATAATTTAAGCGGAATTATTACGGCGAAACACATATCTGCTAAGACTATGCGCATAGTAAAACAAAATATCTGGCTTGCGCTTGCGGTAAAGATAGGTATACTCGTTTTGGCTGCATGCGGTATCGCAAATATGTGGTTGGCTGTGTTTGGCGACGTAGGCGTGGCAGTACTTGCGATACTTAATTCCATGAGAGCGAGATATTAGTAGACAAAAAACAAAAACGGTTGCGTATAAATGCGATTTGCAAGGTACGATTGTATTTGCAGACGCATCTGTGCGTAGCCGTTTTTTGTATGTGTAAGATAGTTGTGCGTCAGGCAGGGTGCGCCTATGCTAAAACGTGGTTGCGGAAGAATCGGAAGCGGACGTTCTGTTGTCGGAGAAACTCAAGAGCAGTACAGTCAATATTATTTGGTTAAGATTGCCCGAAAGCGAGCAGTGGCAGCTGCCGGACGTATTTTTGTCGTTAGAATCATCGTAGCCGTTTATGACGAGCAGAAGTATAAGAAGAAGCCTGAAAATGTCGTTTTGAGCCATATTGCCTCCGTTTCGACCTTAAAAATCAATACTTACATATATGCGACATAATGCGCAAACGTGCATATGTTATTATGCTCGTATGAACATATCGATAGATGAAAGAAAACAGCAACTTGTAAAAAAATACGTAAGCGACGGCAAAATGAAAAAATTAGCGTCGTTTTTTGACGTACTGTCCGACGGAACCAGGTTAAAAATACTTTCGGCGCTAGCGATAACGCCCATGTGCGTAAGCGATCTTTCCGCAGTCTTGGAGATAAATCAGACTACCGTTTCGCACCAATTGGCAAGGATGAGGCTTGCAGGCATGGTCGATTTTCGACGGGAAGGCAAAATCTGTATTTATTACGTTTGCGATAAAGGTATAAACAACGTGCTGCTTCAAGCCGTAGAGTGTAGTTGAAAACAGGTAACGGTATTGTGATTTTTTGACATGAAGTCAAACGTTATAAGAACGTCGTTTACGCCGTCAGCCGATTCGATACGAAAAAAGGCAATGAAAAGAGTAAAAGAGTGGGGTGGGATAAGCGACTCGACGAATAAAACAAAAAAGCTACGGAGTTTAGGGAGGAAGCCGTAGTTTTAAAAGTTTTTAGTATAAAATCGATAAGCTTTTCGATCCCGACACGGGAAAACTTTTGTATTATAAACATATTTGCCGTTTTTTACCGCCAATGCGATTGTTTGACTTAACGGCAAAGTTTAGGCTAAGCACAGTAATTGAATATTTCGTCAGATTGGCTTGATGTTCTGCGCAGTTGCGTAATACGGCGCAGAAGTCCCGCTTACGTTCGTCCAATCGACGGGGGCGTATCCGATCTTACGCAGGTATGTGTTTGCTTTAGAAAACGGTTTGGAGCCGAAAAAGCCTCTGTAGGCTGATAGCGGACTGGGATGAGGAGAAGAGATTATGTAGTCTTTTGGCGAAATAATCGATCTTTTGGCTATTGCGTCCGAACCCCAGAGAATGTATACAACCGGTTTGTTTCTCTTGTTAAGCGCAAGTATTATGCTGTCGGTAAAGGTTTGCCAACCCAAAGCCGAGTGACTTTTCGGCATACCTGCTCGTACCGAAAGCACTGTGTTAAGAAGCAGAACTCCTTGCTTTGCCCAGCCTATCAAAGTCCCGCACGAATCGTCGATATCTCCGATATCCGATTTGATTTCTTTGTAAATATTGACAAGCGACGGGGGGAGCGGTACGCCTTCGTTTACGGCAAATGCCATGCCGTTAGCTTGTCCTTCGCCGTGATAAGGATCCTGACCGAGGATTACCACTTTCACGTCGTCGTAGTTTATGTACTTGAATGCTGCAAACAGATTGTCTTTCGCCGGATATACGGTGTGCGTTGCGTATTCTTCGTTTACCCTTTGCATAAGATTTGTAAAATAAGGTTTGGCGTATTCGTCTTTAAGCGCATTGTCCCAACTTTCGCTTATTGTCATGATTCTCTCCGATAATGTATTTAAGGTCAAAAGAACCGAGATAAGTACAGCCAAACACTTTTATTGCGATTATTGTGTTATATGGCTGACATCTATAATATTACTATACATTATTTTATGTAAAAAATCAAGCGGCAAAGTAGTTTTGCCGCCTTTCTTTTGTTTTTCTTTAGTATGCAACTATTATCTGCATTTTAGCTGCTATTATTCTTTTCATCGTGAATTATTTTGCGTACAAGTTTAATGCTACCGTTTTAAGTCAAAGCTGACTGATTTGTCGCACTTTTTATCCAATCGTCAACAAATCTCATTTGCTCGTCTGTATGAAACCAATGTTCGCCGTTTTTCATTACGGTAAGCTTTGCGCCGATCTTTTTGGCGAAATCGGATATCGTTTCCTGTGAAGTCAGACGGTCGTTTTCACCGTACAAAATGCAAGTAGGAACCGTCCATCGGATAGGGTTGTCCTTTACGTAACAAAGATATTCCCACGACAATGTTTCACCGAAATCCGTTGCTATTTTTGACTTTTTATAAAGTTCTTCTTCGGTAACGTGCGCAGATTTCATCATATCGTATATTAGTTTTTGCATATCTACGACAGGTGAAACGAAGTACGCTTTATCGACGAAAACCTCGCTGAGCGAAGACATCGCAAAGAAAGCCCCTATGCTGTTTGCAATTATCGTTACGGAAGAATATCTTTTGCGATATGCTTTGAATAGGTTCCGAAACTCTTCTTTTGCTTCCCATGGCGTATTGGAGCTGTAATTCAGACCGATCACGTCACATTCAGGGAACAGGGGTCTAAAATGCTCTGCTTCGTTTGCGGATCCGCCTTTTCCGTGAATATAGATTATTGATTTTTTTAACTCTGTTGCCATAATATTTTTAAGGAAAGATTTTGCGGTTTTCCGATATTAATTATTAACGTTTCCTCCGATTAACGTCAATCGGGCAAAAGTCAACGTTTCCAAAAATAAAATTTGCGTAGTGTTTGCCGAAACAAATTTAAAGAGCCGTTCTCTAATCGAGAAAGCGGCTCTTTGGTACTCCCTGCGGGAATCGAACCCACAACTGTCCCTTAGGAGGATATATCTGCCCCTGACGTAGGGTTTGCAAAATACCGAAAATGCGTATTTTGCGTCATTTTCGCCGTTTGCCCGCCGTATTTTGCATAATTTTCACGCCTTTTAACAACTTTTATAGCATTCAAAAACCCAAGGCAACCAATAAGGTCACCCAATTTGGTGATGTGAACCTATGGCAATAATAGTATAGGCATTACCAACCCCTGTGCTTTTTTATTTCTTTATATCTTTCTGGACCGTAATGACATTCCCAGCAAGTTCCTTGGTTTCCTTGCGTAAAATAAAACTCGCTATCGCCACCTTTTTTGCCGCATTGAGAACATGTATAGGTTCTCTTAGTATATTCACAATTCGGTTGTGTGTCATTATTATGAGTAAAATTTGTGCTGACATCAGCAACAGGGTTATTCTCAATAATAATTTGATTACTTCGTTGTATTTCTGATCGCGCTTTCCTTTCTCGCTCATGTTTTTCCGATAATTCCTGGCGTTCTTTTTCCTTTAATAACGTTTGAGCGATTTCAGTTTCTTTTTGATTTTGCCATTCGATAAACCTTGAATTATAACCTTTGATAGATAATTCGCCGTCTAACACGCATAGGTCTTTTAAGTCTGCTTTTTCCTTGTATATTTCTTGACCGATATTTAACTGATACTTCTTTTTATCAAGTCGATATTGAATAATTTTGTCCTTGTCAACTAAAATAAAATCATTGTTTTTCGATTCGTTCAGTAAATAACGCTTTAAAAAAGACACGCCGTTTTCTTTAAACAATAACATCTCTTCTCCGAGCACAATCCACTTAACGTCAATATCCTTTAACGAGTACTCTTTCAATAATTTTTCTACGTAGCCGAGCGTAGTTTTCGAATCTCCCATTTCTATAACGAAAGAACCATTTCCGTTTGAGCAAAGTAGCGGAGAATAATGGTGATCCAAAATTTTTACCTCGGTTTCGACTTTATATCCGAGATCTAAAAATTGTCGAGATAGAGATATTCGTAATTCCTTAAAAATTTCGTTATCATTTTTGTCAAATCTATCGTAGTCGCAGTCGGTATTCGTCAAATGAGCAAAATAAGCCTGTTTTTTATCACCGTGACAATATCTTAGAATAGGATTTTTACAATGCGGGTCAACACATTTTAGATATTTGTTTCTGCTGCTTATTCTAATAGCCTTTTCTTCTTGATAATTTAATGATATTTCATATGCGCTAACAACTCGTTTGTTTAATAATGCTTTATCCATAAAATCCCCTTTTAATTGTATTGTAGCACGATTATATTTCAATTATCTGCATGTTTAATACAGATTTTTTCAATCGAATTCATTATTGATTTGCACTTGGTAGCAGATAACCTGAATTCCTTTGCTACCGCAAGCAAATCGTCTTTGGTCGGATTGCCGTTACCGTTTACCGTCATTTCGTGCTCATATTTATCGGTTACGCGCGTTAGGTCGTATGCGGGAGAAAGCGCGTAGCCGTTAAGCGTTTCGTCGTAAATGAATGCAAAATTCTTTCCGTGATCGTCTTTATTGTTATAGAACACGTTAAAACACATACGGCGGAACGCCTCGTATAAATCATCGGTAGGTTTCGCACTAATGGTTTGAATCACCTGGAATAGATGCATATAGTCAAGGTTTGGTATTTTGTGAGTAGTTTCCAGGAGAGCAGCAAGCGAAATCGTATGGACACGCCTTTCACCTTTTCGGTCAAATCGCTTTACTCCGAAATAGCCCGTGCATAACTTGGACGGAAACAGTTTATATTCGTTTACGTTGATACCGCATTTTTCGGCAGTTTGGTTTGCGATAAATTCTTTTTCGCCTACGTTTTTCGGGTCGATTCTGCAAGCGAATTTTACAATCCATTCTTCGCCGTTTAGTTTAATGTGCGCCTTTGGTCTTGCGCCGCCGCTGGAGCCGCCCAAACCGTAAACCAAATCCAAATCAACGGGTTCGTTTTCGTCGTTTAATATCTTTTCGATTTCCTTTGACAGTTTGTCAAAATTAAAATCGCCGTATTCGTATTCAAAAGGTTGAGTAGGTTCGTACGTCAATCCGCCTAAGCCGTTTTTATTCACGAGCGACAACTTGGTTAAAATGGAAATTTTGTTGGGATTTATTCCTTTCTTGCTCAATAAACGATTCATCAGCAATTCGCCCCAGCCATCGGGGAGAGAATCCCAAAACACGCCGTATAATCCCGCGAATAAGTCTTTTTTGCTAACGTGAACGGCATTATTGAGAGGTAACGATAAAGGAGATATAGAAAAGCCGTTTTTCACCCAAGCGTCGTCGTATTGAAAGGCGATGACGAACGGTTCGATTTCGGCAAGATATCCGACTGTGCGACCGTTATATTTAACCGTAACTTTTTTTACGTCTTTAATCATAATTTCAAGTCCTTTAAGTTCGTTATTCTTTTGCTGCCGAAAAGCACGTTGAAATCTTCAAGACAATTGAGTGCGCTTGCGATTTTTAATAAGGATACGAACGCTATATCGCCCGTACTTTCAAAACGTCGAACGGACGCGTAAGAAACCCCCGACTTTTGTGCAAGGAGTTTTTGAGATAACTTTAATTCCTTTCTGCGCGCTTTAACCCTGTCGGTCAAAGAAACGAGCGTCGATTGAATTGTGGGTGCGTTTACGAAATCGCTTATATCAAACTTTCTTTCCATAGTGCTAATATATTAGCATATTTTAGTCTTTTTGTCAACAATTTGCTCGTATATAAGCAATATTCGATTTATTTTTTGAAAAACTGCCAACTATCCGATAATTTATTTCGTTTGTTTTGGTCAAAAATTCATCGCTTTATAAAAAACAATTTCAAAAAGTCAAACAATTTTCGGTAACGGCATGTTTTCCCCTGTGCATATATCAATTCTAATAAACATAATTAAAAAATACTTTAAAAAATGTTCGCAATTTTGTTGACAAATGGCTTTAAGTTGCATATAATACTTATGTAAGCAAAAATGCGAACATATTTTAAAGGAGTAAGACTATGGCAAAATATAAGGCTATGCCCAGAAGAGAAGACGGCGCAGTAATTGCAAACGCAGAAGGCGTTACCTTCGGAAAAATGATAAAGAAGTTAAGAGAAAGGTGCAATTTGTCGCTCCGTGGTGCTTGTGGAGAAATAGGAATATCCCCGGCATATCTTTCCGACCTTGAAAACGACAGACGCTATCCGCCCGTAGGCGAGGTTCTCAAGAAAATCCTTTCTGCTTACAGAGTGGATGAAAATACCGAGTATGAGGTTATGGAATTGATCGGATTAGGAAGAAAGGAACTTGCTCCCGATATGGCTGAATTCTTACGCAAAAATCAATTTGCCAGACTAGTAGTACGCAAACTAATGCAAGTTGACAACTTGGATTCGCTAGTGGTCGACAACGAAGACGAATCGCTTGCGATAATTTCAGCCGTTGACGGTCTTATATCAAAAGGAGTGGCAATTCGTAAGTTTGACGCCGACGTAGAAGATTAGTCTGTTCCCTTCCTAAAAAGGAATTGCCGATTCCTTTTTAATTTTACCCGAGTGTTCGCAAGATCGCTAACAAATATATAAGCAGGAGGAAAGACATTGATAACTAGTAGGAACTACATAAAACTGGACGAAAAAGTGAATTCTATCACTTCTATTCCGCCACGCGCAAAAATACTGCATGGAGAGATTTGCGCCTTATCACAAACCGACGGGTTTTGCTTTGCATCAAATAAGTATTTTGCAAGGCGATTAAACCTGTCAATTCAATCGGTGAGCAGATTGATAGGGGTACTTAAACGTTACAAACTCATAACCGTTAGTCGCATTACAGACGATAACGGTTATCGTAAGCGTATTATTAAACCGAATTCTTCAATAACGCTGTCAAAAATAAGCGTGGGTAACGCTCAAAAAGGCGAAAAGCATACGCTTAAAAACGCTAACCATAATACAGTAAGTAGAATAGATAAAAATAATATTTCTTACGAAAGTAATTACGGTATCGACTGGGACGAATAAGATTGATGAAAACGATTGTACTACAAACCGACGAATACCTGGGCGACGACGGACTTGCCTATTGCAAAAACTGCCACACGCCAAGGGTATGCCGTATTGAAGACAGTTATTTTCCCGTCGCCTGCAAATGCCGTGAAGAGGCTTATAAAAAAGCCGAAAACGAGCGAAATCTGCATGAACGGAAAGTCAAAGCGGAAGAATACCGCCGTAACAGCGCGCTCGGAAAGCATTTTAGAAACTGTACGTTTGAAACGGCTACGATTATACCTAACAACAAGGAAGTCTATCAAATGTGTCGGAACTATTGCTTTCACGCGGACAAAATGTACGCGGCGGGCGTCGGCGCTTATCTTTACGGCGTTCCCGGCGTTGGCAAAACTCATCTTACCGCATGTATGGGTAACGCCCTGGCGGATAAGTTATACACCGTACTGTTTACCAGTTTCGTGGAAATTGAAAGAAAACTAAAAGAAGGCTTTGGAAACAACTCGGCGCAGTCTGCCGTACTTAACAAAGCCGAAACGGTTGACTTTCTCTTTTTGGACGATATCGGCGCAGAAAACGTTAAAGCGGGTACGGGTTGGTTGCAAACGATAGCGTTTGACCTTATCAATACTCGTATCAATGCTAAAAAACCAACCATCTATTCAAGTAATTATCGCATCAGCGCCCTAATGGCGAATTGCAATTACGAAGAACGGACTGCTCACCGAATTAAAGGCTCGTGCCTATTCGAACGGCAATTAGACTGCGAAAATATGCGTGACCTCGTACGCAAACGAAACGAGAAAAAACTATTAAAATTTATTAACGGAGACATTTAACATGGTAGAACTTAAAAACTCGCAAGAAAAAAGAATGAAAAATATTATAGGAATTTATGCTCAAGAAAGCGGTAACGACGGCTGGGTACTCAGCACCAAGAAATTGCAAGATATCTACAACGACGGATTGCCCAAAACCGAACGAATCGATATTATTACCACCTATAATTTGACGTTTGAATTAGAAGAATTTCTGACCCGTCGTTGCTATATTAAGCACGAGTACGAGCAAGAACCTGACGGTGCGTACGTACACTACTTCGCCCTGATGGAATGCGATGAAATCAAGAAAATGGAAGACGAGAGTGGTAGGGTCTAATTGCGTTCCCTGGGGGGATGTCAAATCTCTACGATTTTTAACTCATAAGCGGGGCGGCAATCATACGTGAGTTTTCGCATAATCAAAAATCAAAGCGCAAAATCAAAAAATATTTTCAAAACTCGTTCGAAGTGGCGAAAAAGGCGATTTTAGTGACAAATCTTTAAAAAAATGCTAAAAATACGCCACTTCGTTCGATTTTGATTTTTGATTTTAATTCAAATGAAAATCAAAATTTATTCAAAAAATCAAAAAATTCAAAGAAACTAAGATACGAAGAACGACGCAACAATGCAGCGAAGATACGAAGATTCAAGGAAAAGGAGAAAAATATGAGCAAGAAGGAGTATTAGATGACGATTCCTAGAATGAGAACGATAACCGAAACCATAGCCGAAATTAAGGCAATAGACCCTATGACGGCGGTAACCCCTAACTGTGTTCGCTGCCTTTGCAAAAGCGGTAAAATCCGCTGCGTATTTACGGGGAAGAAACTATTAGTGGATTTAGACGATTTATTTAAATATTTTAGCGGTTTACACGACTAAATCGCTAGACTTTTCTAAAATTTTACGGCTTTCTTTTGTTAAGGGGATTGCTATGCCCCTTAATAAAATGCCGTAGGAGGTAATTTAATGGCAAGTATAAGCAAACGCCCCGGGAAAAGCGGTATGACCTATCGGATACAGGTCAAAATTAAGGACAAAGGTAGCGGTGAAATCAAGGTTCACTCTACCACCTGGAAACCGCCCGTCGGGCTTACCCCAAAACAAACGGAACGGGAAGTAGTGTTGTTCGCCGCCGAATACGAAACAGCCGTTAAAGCGGCAGAAACGGCGTCGGGAGAGCCGACTCAATCCCCCGAAACCACTTTCTCGGACTACGCGCTCTGGTGGCTAAAAAGGCGAAAGGACGAAGTGGCTGCGAGTTATTACGTAAACTGCGAGAGCGCCATAGAATTGACGAATAAGCATATCGGCGGATACAAACTTAAAGAACTTACGCCGAATATCATACAGCAATACTACGATAAACTCGACCGTATGAAAAAGATCGTTACGGTCGTTACGACAAAACCAACCTTGCGTGAGAAAATGAACCAAACGGGTATCGGTTATATGAAACTACGATACGAAAAGAATTTCAGCAGTTGCTCCCTGTCCAACGCGTTGGCAGGTAAGCAAATCAGTTACGAGTATGCCAAACGGCTAGCCGAAACGCTGGGCGAGAAAACGGAAAACTTATTCAATGTCACGCATACGACGCAAAAATACGCCTACGAAACGATAAGCAAAATAAAGCGCACCATACGGGCGGTGCTTGCTACGGCAAAAAAGCAACGGCTGATAGCCGATAACTACGCTAGCGCCGACTACATATCCTTCCCTAAGCGACCGCCACGGGAAATTGATTATATGGATGACGAAGACGCTAAAAAGTTCTATAAGGCGGCGGACGAGTATTCCGATATCCGCTATAAAACGGCTATGCTTACACTTCTTCTAACGGGTATGCGCCGTGGCGAACTGTGCGGACTGGAATGGTCGGATATCGACTTAGAAAACGACACGATAACCATAGCAAGGTCGCTCACCGCCGTTCGCAAGGTTGGGTTGGTGTTGAAAGAACCGAAAACGGAAAGCAGTAAGCGCGTAATTGCCATATCTGATAAACTGATAGCGGTGCTGACGGAATATAAGGCTTGGTACGAAGAATACCGAGTGATGTGCGGCGATAAGTGGGAAAACAGCAACCGCCTGTTTATAGGCGAATATGGTGGAAACATTTACCCCGGCACGATAAATATGTGGATGAAAAAGATTTGTCGCTCGGCAGGTCTTGAAGAACGCACCGTTCACAGCCTTAGACATACGAATATCACGATGCAAATCGCCGCAGGCGTGCCTATCGTAACGGTTGCAGGTCGAGCGGGGCACGCGCGAACCAGCACGACCACCGACATATACAGCCACTTCCTAAAAACCGCCGACCGATCCGCTGCCCAAAAGATAGAAGAAATATTTGAGTAGACGAAAAACCGAGGAATAAACAACATGCCTCGGTTTTTTACTGTTATTTTTCAAAGATTTCCTTTGATATGTCAAAGGAATTACTTGCAGTTTTTTTTATTTTTTGCTACAATAATATCAGTACTGTATGAGGTGTAAATATGACAGTCAGTTACGATAAACTTTGGAAATTGCTCATAGATAAAAAGTTGACTAAGACGGCACTATGCAACTTAACGGACATGTCTTCTTCTACTATGGCTAAAATGAGCAAGAACGAAACCGTCTCTATGGACGTAATGCTCCGCATTTGCAAGGTATTGCAGTGCAATATCGGCGATATAATGGACGCTACAGAGGAGAAAATTCAATAATGATCAACGCTTTTGATTGTATTATTTATGACTATAACGAAATAGCAGCGGATTCTAACGATGCCGTTTCTCAGATTGTTTCGCATACTGCGAATACGTGGCAAGCAAACCGTGGAAGAGCCGAAAAAGTCAGAGATGGTGTTTTCGAAAGGAATGTATTAGATGATATGCGTTTATCACTAGAACTACTATTGAAAGTACTTTTACATAACGATAAAAGCCTTGAAAATCAAATTCCTGAGCTGGGTGCGTTTTTAAAAGCAAAAGGAATACAGACCGAAATTAGGAACATGTATGTCACGTTGCTTAAATATTATTTGCAATACCAAAATAACCACGTTAAACACAATGATGAAATAAACCCTAATGAAATGGAATACATTATTGATTTAACGAGCCTATTCATGAAATTTCTTTTAAAATAAGGACGAAAAATGAGTACAAATATATCTAAAGAAAAAAGAGAAGAGTTATTAAGAGAAGTTGCGGAAATACGCTGCAAACTTTTAGAAAATAAGGACGAGAATACTGAAAAATTACTTGTCTATTTGTCGAACATTGAAAAGGATATCAACGGTAAAAAATACGGCTTAGTTTTTGAAGAACACAGTGAGGCTGTTGACGAACTTTTAGAAAACAACGTCCCCGTTTTAATTGAAGACGAAGGCCTTAAAATAGACAACGGCGGTCAACAAAACTTTCTTATCGAAGGCGATAATTTAGCAAGTCTTAAACTCTTGGAAAAAACGCATAAGGGTAAAATTGATTTTATTTATATAGATCCGCCTTATAATACGGGCAACAAAGACTTTGTGTATGACGATGCATTTGTTGATAGTGAAGATAAATTTAAACACAGCAAATGGCTTTCCTTTATGAAAGTCCGTTTGGAGATCGCCCACCGCTTACTTACCCATCGTGGGATGATTATGATTTCTATAAACGATATAGAATTATATAATCTTAAAGTTTTATTAGATTCAGTATTCGGCGAAACAAATTTCCTGACAAATATGATATGGCAATCAACGCCAGGATCCAACACAGGGAAAACGATAAAAACGGTAACGGAATATGTTTTGGTTTATGCAAAAGATATAAAACAAAATTTAGTTAATACAATAAAAAATTATGATGATAAAAAATATGATTTGTTTGATGAATACGAAAAAGAGCGTGGAAAACATATCTTAAATAAACTTGATCGAAGAATGACAGGATCGCATTATTCAGAAGCTTTGAATTATCCTATTCAGACACCAGATGGTGATAGAATTTATCCCGGTGGAGAATTGGAAAAACAAAAGAATTGGAATTGGCGTTGGTCTTCTCAGAAAGTTCAGTGGGGAAGTAAAAATGGATTTATTGTCTTTAAAAAAAATAAAGATAAATGGTCTATTTATTTCAAACAATATCAGTTTGTTGATAATAACAACAATAGGATAGAAAGATTCTTACCTTATCAAAACTTAATAAAAGAAGATGGGGTCAATTCGGCAAGAGGAAATCAGGAAGTTATGGATATATTTCAGTCCAAAGCATTTGATTATCCAAAACCTTTAAATTTGATAGGGTATTTATTAAAAATTAGTCCATTTGATAAAATAACAATCCTCGACTTTTTTGCGGGTAGTGGCACGACGGGACATGCGGTGATGAAATTGAATGCCGAGGATGGCGGCAAACGCAAGTTTATACTTTGTACGAACAACGAAAATAATATTTGCCGTGATGTAACGTATGAACGGATTAAGCGCGTCATTGCAAAAGAAGATTACAAGGCAAGCTTAAAGTACTACAAGGTGGATTTTGTCCCGATTTCCGAGCAAGTTTACTACGAATATGCGGACAAGCTACTTCTCCATATAAAAGAACTTGTTGAGCTTGAAAACGGAATTGATTTTGACGGTAATAAAAAGGTTGCAATCTGCCTTACCGACGAAGATTTGCAAGAATTTACAAGTGCGTTTACTGACGCCACCACCTATAAGGCGGTTTACGTTGGTCACGACGTATTCGTCACCCCCGAAATTGAAAGCAAACTCAATACCTTAGGTGTCAAAATCAACATTATTCCCGATTACTATTACGGCGAATTAAGAGGATAACAAATGACAAATCAAAGATTCAGTATTAAAAACACTATTTTCCTGGTAATACTTTGCCCTATACTCGTGGCGTTAATGCTTTGGCAATTTATAACCGAAGGCATAATTACAGCCGATAACTGGCTTGCAGTTGTATGCTTCTATTCTTGTTTTATAATACTAATTTTTGCGATGACCGAAATAACATACTGTTCAATTGATAACCATATTACAATTAAGAGATTAAAATATAAAACATTTTTATTGTTAGAAGAAAACAAAGACCGACTTTGTAGTTTTCAAAACTTTTGTGTAATAGAAAGGAAAAAGGCAATTATTAATGAATTGGCCTTGGTTAGAATGTTTTGTGGCGAAAAATACGACGAAGACTTTTGCTCTCAAAAATATGAAAGTGGCGATAAGGATTATTTCCTCAATCTTTTAAAAAAGTCGAAATTTGAAAATAAAAGCACTTATACAGCAGATGTGAAAGAATTTTTTAAAACAAAAGACATGCCTAGGCATTTCTATCAGTTTCAGCGTTATTATACGGGGGAAATGCTAAAAACCAAAAATAGTGTTAGCGGAATTTTAATGACTGCGTTTTCTGTAATTTTAGGAATAGTATCACTGGTTTCATTGAATGCGTTTTCACTTTTAAGTTTTGATTTTTGGATAATTTTAATAAGTGGTTTTTTAGTGGAATTTTTTGATACTGCAATACTTTGGAAATCAAAGTTACGATACCACACCGAGTTACTAACTAGTGATTATGATAAATTGAAAGAAGATATGGAGAATTTTTTAGCCGAAAAACAGCAACCCCTTGATAATACGGAGAAAAACTAATGAAAAACTTTTTTACCTGGTTTATGGCTTTCCCTTCTATCGTGTGTATAATTTTACTCGGATGCTACCGATTTCAATTAGCAGGACAAGCGGAATGGATAACACTAATTACAGCTTGGATAAGTTCAACAGCAACGATTATGCTGGGCGTAATTGTCTTCTATCAAACTGAAAATCATAAAAAACGACAAGAAGAAGACAATGCATTATACCAAGAACAAGCTGAAAAAAATCGACAACAGGATTTAATGCTACGAGCCAACCCCCACGCTGTATTTAATAAAATTGAATGCATTAGATATGCCCAAGGTTCAATGTCGTTGTCAAAGGAAAACACATACAACCGCCTAACGAATATTGATTATGAAGATTTTCATGCATTTGAGGAACACATACATATGGACTTAAATTTTTCTATTCCTCAAAACAATGTGTTGGAGCGCGTATATATAAAAGCAGTTGAATTAAAATGTTATAAGGGAGAATTTGCTGGTGGTAATTTTGAAGAAGTAGCAAGCTACTCATTAAAAAATTATTCGACTGATGAAAATATTTCAAACATAAAAGTGAATAGTACTGGTGGCGTTGATGCCTTATTAAGCTTACTTTTTGATACTAGTATCAACGAATATGATTTGCAAAACGACATTAAAAACTTATTAGACGATAGAGAAATAAAATGGGCAATTACTATTTATTACAACTTATCAAATTCGTTTAATATAGAAATCAGTTACAAGACCCATATCAATTTTTGCTTAACAGAAGGCTACCCTGACGAATACGTGGATATGTCGTATGCATTGATTCAACCCATCATAACCACAGTTCAAACTTGTAACATTAAAATTAAGGAGAAAACAAATGAACTTAACGCTTAAAAACTTTCAAATGAAAGCGATTGCCGAGTTAAATGCGGCATGCAGACAATCGAAGAAAGAAATTGTTTTGAAAAGCTGTACGGGTAGCGGTAAAACGATAATTTTAACGCACTTTATCGACCGCTTTATTAAAGAAAACCCCAAAATGTGTTTCGTTTGGTTTACTCCAGGTAAAGGTAATCTTGAAGATCAGTCTAAGGCGAAAATGGATTTATATATTCCGCAGGCGCAAACAAAGTTGCTTTCGGACGTTTTAACGTCGGGCTTTGAAGAAAACGACGTTGCGTTTATCAACTGGGAAATGGTTACGAATAAGAAAAATAACGCCATCCAGGATAGCGAACATCAAAATTTAATAGACAGAATTCGTGAGGCACAGTTGAACGGCTTGCATTTCATTGTAATCGTTGACGAACAGCATTTCAACAACACCTATAAAGCTAACGAAATCATCAACCTTTTCAATGCTGACAAAATTATTCGCGCGTCCGCTACTCCGCTTAATTACGGTAACGCATTTTTAATTGAAATTGATGAAGAAGACGTTATTGCGGAAGGTCTTATAAAGAAAGCAATATATATCAACGAAGGCATCCCTCAAAATACTGAAATTGAGAACGAAGAAAAGTATTTGCTTGAGCTTGCGCTAGAAAAGTATAACCGCCTTGTAGAAGAATACAAAAAGGTAAAAAGCAAGGTAAACCCGCTCATTGTTGTACAAATTCCTAACAAGTCGGAAGAAAAACAAGCTAAAATCGAAGAAATATTAGAAGAAAAAGGAATTACATACTTAAATAAACGTCTTGCTATATGGCTTTCTGACCAAAAGGAAAACCTTGAAGATATTGACAAAATAGATGCTGAACCGATGGTTATTATCATCAAACAAGCGGTTGCGCTTGGTTGGGACTGTCCTCGTGCTCAAATTCTTGTAAAAATGCGTGATAATATGAGCGAAACGTTTGAAATACAAACTATCGGACGTATTCGCCGCATGCCCGAAGCTAATCATTATGATAATCAGCAACTTGACTATTGCTATATTTACACGCTTGATAAAGCGTTTATTGAGTATGCTAAAAAAGAAAGCGGTGCGCATGAAGTTAAAAAGGTATTTATAAAACCCGAGTACAAAACGTTTAGGCTTACAAAAGAATTAAAGTCGGTTAACTACTTTGAAAACGACCCGGTTACTTTACTCAAAACGGCTAACGCTTTCTTTACGAAAAAATATGAGTTGACCAACGGTGTAAAAACAAACCGCACTGCACTGGAAGTGAGAGGCAAATATAAGTTCGATGAAAATATCCTTTACGATTCACAGCAAGGAACGATGGTTGTTACAGACAATCAGGAACACGTCCACGAGCTAGCATTGAGCCGTAAGTTAAGCACGCACTCCGACGGTCGTTTATTTCACCATTGCGTTGGCGAAATCGCCGATGCTGCCGGAGTAAAATACGACAGCATGGTAATTATTTTGCGTCGGTTGTTCGACGAGGGCGTTAAATATTCAAACAAATTGTTGAACTTGCCCACGAAACATCTTTACGCATTTGTAATCAATAATAAGGCGTTATTAAAGGCCGACTTTAAGGAATCGTCTCATTCGGGTATACAAGGCGTTATTTCCACAACCCAAAAGAATACTGCTGAATTTGCTTTCCCTCAAGAATGTGTAATTCAATACACCCCTAACTCGTATAAGGAATGCAAGAAAAACATTTACGAAGGTTATTTATTAAGCAAGGCGACTAAATCAAAGGTCGAAAGAGAATTTGAAAAATGGTGCGAAAAGAATTCCGACTGGTTCTATAAAAACGGCGATAAAGGCAACGATTATTTTTCTATTCTTTATACAAACGAATACGGAAAGCAAAAACTATTTTATCCCGACTATATTTTAAGTATCCATAATGAAATTTGGATTATAGAAACCAAAGGCGGTATTACTTACAGCGGAGCCGATGCAAATATCGACGATTTTTCGGAAAAGAAATTTAATGCATTGAAAGAATACGTCGCCAAATATAACCTGAAAGGCGGATTTGTCGTTTTAGATGAAGATGGTTTAGACGACGAATTATATATTTCCACTTCGATGTTCCATAGAATTAAGGATGACCGTTCCGAATATATACTTTTAGATGATTTTTTTGACTAAAAGAGAAAAAAATTAAAATCTTGTGTAGAGTCAAATGTTTTTTGAGTTAAAAGATTTGTCAATAAGTTCCGGCATAACCTTATTTGCTATCACGAAAATTAAATACAGTACAAGCAAAAGCGACCGAGGAATCGGTCGTTTTATTTATTCGCTTTCTTCTTCAAATAGTTCGTCTTCTAATAAATTATAGGTTTGTTTAATATCTCCACGCCTATTAAAAGCGTAGATTGAATCAGCAATGCGTTCTTCATCCCTAAACATAACCCCTACACGAGCCTCGTTGAGAAATAAGGCATTTATGTACTCAACGTCGTCTTGGTAAATTTTTCTCACCCTATAGGTGTATGTGTCACTAGGAAGAAAAGCCGTCGCCATCGCACGCTTGCTTTTAGGCGGTATAATCATATCGCCAGATATTTTTGAGAAGGATTTGATTTGTTCAAACAAAGGACTATTAACTTCTCCCTTAAACATAACGTGGTTTAATATGAGCATTCTTGTTGGCGATAATGGATAAAAGCAATGCATATGCAAATTTATACCAGGTTGTACGGGAAAAATTTCTAAAGTTGGATAAATGTCCGTTAAAAGGAATTCTCCGCCACGTGCATCAACAAGAGTCATATACATACCCTTTAAGTCGTTAAAAAAGTCGGTTTTGATAATAGGGTCCACAACTTCATTAGATTGCACGTCTGCGTAAGAACGACATTTTGCCAGTTCTTCAACTTCGCGTTTCCATAAATCTTCAAAACCTTCAGGAGAATAGTTTTCTAAAATTTTACGAGTGCTTGCGCTAAAATTGCTATTGCGATATTGTTCCATTCTAGAATTCGAGCGAAAAGACAACAACGATAAGAAAATTCTTAACTTTTCAAGTTCCTCACGGGTAATTACAACTTCGTTACTGGTTAAAAATTTCCCCTTTATAAGTTCCGCAATTTCTTGTTCAAAAACAGCAAGAGTACTTTCTATACTAGTGGGGTTGTCCTGGTGGTTTATTTCATCACGATACATATTCATGTTCATAAACACGCTTCTAGTATTGCGTTTTTCTAGTTTACTGTTTTCAATATCCCAGTATGATACCTGCGAGTTTTCGTCTTGGAAATTTCGCAAAATAAATTGAGGGATATAGTGGTGTCTTTTAGATTCTTGTTTCATAAATAACTCCTGAGAAAAATTAAGACCACATTGATTAATGTAGCCTTAAATTTTGGTCTTCCCGCCGGGAGTCGAACCCGAAATTGCGCCTTAGGAGGGCGCCGTTATATCCATTTAACTACGGAAAGATATATTAAATTTTACAGGATATAGCAATACCCACTTTGGCGAACTTTTTTCTCCGTGGCAACCATTTAGGTCACCAAATTTTATTTTAACCTACTGCCGTATCACACAAACGCACAATTTCGGGCGGTTTTCGTAAGTAATTTCCCCGTTTTGACGGGTTCAATTTAGGAATAGCAAACCCTTAGGAGGGGACCGTTATATCCATTTAACTAAGGAAGCAAATCGAAAAAATACTTAAATTGTCGGCAATAACCGATAACGTATGTAAATTATTGCATGCGGTCGCTTTAAAAACACGTATTATGCGGGACGCTGTTTTTAGTATAGAGCCGGAACCCGAAAAAATAAAGCAATTATGCAACCGACTCCTAATATATTACTACATTACGACAAAAAAGTCAACAAAGAATACGGTAGGCATTAAATATAAATGCAAATTGCTTTCGACACGGAAAGAAGAAAGCTACTGCAATGTAATCGGGCAGGGAACGTTATTTAGGCGCATTTCGGTTATTAAACGTAAACGATAATACCTGTTCTAATGCCGACTGCACGCTAAGGTAGAAGTAAAACGCAACATTTAGCCGTATTACGTTTTATTTCGTCTATATATTGAGCTTCTCTGTGGATAGAGTGTTACCTTAGGAGTCGATTCAGAGCCACCGAATTGCTCTAAAATAGGCAATTTTTTTGCAAATCGCACACTTTTGTATATTTTCGTTTCTTTTGCCACGGTTTTCTGTTTCAAGCAGTAATTTTTATATCTTTTAGCAATTTCTATGCCAAAAACAATGCCAAAACTTCTGTTTTGAAAATAAGGGTTGGAGTTATCCGTCTTTGTTAGTGCCGAGCTTTTAACCTCTGTAACAATCACGGACTTAGAGGAAAACACTGACTCTATTCATGAATATCAAGAACGTTTAGAATTCTTTTGAATGAGTCTTGGCCATCAAGGCAAGTATCTCTAAGCCCGCTATTTTCTTGATTCCAGTTTGCGAGCCCGTGATAATAGAAAGCTTTCTTGAAATCTTCTATAATAAAAGGAATTATGTTAAACCTAAGACACTCTTTCAAGGCAATCAATCTGCCGACTCTGCCGTTTCCGTCTTGGAAAGGGTGAATATATTCGAAGTCTGCATGAAGTTCAATAATATCGTCGATGGTTATATTGCTTTTAGAGTTAAAATCCGTAACGAGCTTATCCATGGCTTTGTGGACTTCGCTCGGCTTGCAAGTTTCTCTTCCGCCGACGGTATTTGCTCGCTTTTTATAATCTCCAACGGCAAACCAATCGAGAGATGAATCCTTGGTTCCTTGTTTCAATAGCAAATGAAGGTGCTTGATAATATCTTCGCTCAAAGGCTCTAATGCTTTATCGATTACGTAATCGATTGCTCGGAAGTGATTACTTGTTTCGATAATATCATCAACAGGGATTCCGTCACCGACGTCAATCGTTCTTGTTTCGAAAATCAACCTCGTTTGATCTTCCGTAAGTTTAGAACCTTCGATGTGATTAGAGTTATAAGTCATTCTGACTTGTAATTCATGATAAAGTCCGCCTGAAATCTTAGCTTCTTTTTCTTCACGCAAAATTTGCAGAATGTGATTATCGCAAACCTCTCTAAACAAATCGTCAGTTTTGCAATGTAAAAAATTTGCTATCTAAAAAATCACGTTATTCGCAATCTTCTCACCCTTTGAAATTTTGGCAATAGTTCTGGATGAAATACCGAGTTTAGTAGTTAAGTCAGACTTGGTTAAACCAAATTCCTTGAGCTTATTTTTTAATGGCTTATAAGAATACATAGCCACCTCCGAGTTTCTTTACTTATTAAACCACAATAAAAGCAAAAAGTAAAGATATTAGCAATAAAAAGTAAAGACTTCATATTTTGTTACCTTTTGTTGTTGCTGTTGTCCATTGCAACAAAATTTACTCATTGAAAATAATGCAAAAAGTAAAGATTTTACTGCCGAACGAATTGTTAAGCATGTTCAAGCTGCTCTGCGACGGCAAAACATATTATAATATTTTTTTTATAAAGTGCTTGTAATTTTGTTAAAAGTATGTTACAGTAAAAAAAATAGTTAACAACGGCTATCTATCGGATATTGTAACGGGGACGGAAATGGACAAATTTACTTTTAACGCATTACTCAGAGAAATTGACGACGGCAGCCAAGCCGCTCTCGAAAGACTTTATGACGAGTACGGCAAATTGGTTATGTGGCTGGCGTATTCGGTGCTTAAGGATTGGCATCATTGTCAGGACGTTTTGGATATAGTCATGATTCGAATCTGGAACAATTCCGAAAAAATAAAGAAGATAAATAATCCGACCGCTTATATGCAAAAAGTCGCTTTGAACACGACGTATTCATATTACAAAAGCCATATATCCGAGGACAAAAAGCATCTTGTTTGTGAGGATACTTGTAAAGACGAAGGCAAGGAAGATGTATACGGCGGTAACGATAAGTCCGACTTTATGGAACTTATAAAAGAGTTGTCGGAATCGGAACAGCAAGTCGTATTTATGAAAGTTTACTGTAACGATACATTCGACGACATCGCAAAAGTTTCGCACATGCCAAAGGCCACAGTCCTATGGATATACAACCGAGCCATCGAAAAACTGAGACAGCTTCGGCAGCGACCGCCTCGCTAACGGAAGAAAGACGATGTGAAATTTTTAAGTAAAAAGACATGGGGTTTTTCAAAAAAATATTATTTTCAAAAAAATTTTTTATTTTTTTATAAGAAATAAGCCAAAATCTTGACCAAAAGTCCGAAAAAAATTGTCTATATTTATGAGAAGAGGAAAAGACGTTTGAAAGGACAAACATAATGTTATTTTTAATCAGACTATAACGGAGAAAAGTATGGAACATAAAGAGGATGAATTGAAATTAAAAACCGAATATGACGGCGTCAGAATAGATTCGTTCGCACAAACTTATGAGAGGATAAAGGGCGAATTACAACCTAAAAATGCCAATGTATTGGTAAAGAAGAAAAATATTTTTAGACGGGTAAGTGCGGTTGCCGCCGCCATACTGATTTTGTGTTGTCTGTGCACGGCAATTGTTTCGAGATTCGGCGGCGATGGCAAGATATATGACGAATGCGCTGCCGCTCCGATTTTGTCGACTATAGCGGAGATAGCGAATTCGGGAGTTTCGTATGTCCCGAACTTAAATTTGCTCAATGACGTAGAAGTCAAGCAAGTCAATCACAAAACAGAAGACGATATTTTGTACTTTACCGTAATGGGCACGATTTCCAAATCGTCCGATACCGATATCGAAGCCGTGCGATTGAGGATAATACTAAATGAAAAGTATATTCCGTACGACGAGGACGATTATAAGGGCGATACACGTATCATATGTTCTCGTCAGGTAATGTTTAAGGAAGTTTCGGCTACTGTTTGGGACGGGCAAGTGCATGTCGGATACAAAGCTTCGTTTAAAGACGGCACCGTGAGGTATCTTATAGAATATCTTTGTTTAGCAGGAGAGCCGAACGAGCAGAAGGCAATCGATTTTCTGTCGAAATTTTTAGCGCCCGAAAATAGTGAGTTCTTAGCAGAAGCGAATAAAACCGATGAATGTGCATATTCCGGCGTTTCATACTATAATATGGACGCAAGAACGAAATTCGATTTCGGAGAAAACGTTTTGCTAAGAGAATAGAATCGTTTTAGTCTTGGATTGAAATGACGGGAATGTTGCCGGGCGATATTCTTACATACAATTCCCATTATTTTGCTCATGATTCTATTATCGTGTGTACCGGTAAATACGTTTCCGGCGGGAATAAGTTGAAAGATGTTCAAATATCTTTCGTTAGAGATATTGCAACAGTCATGATCAATGCAAGAAGCGCATTTTAAACGTTATGACTGATTGGCTATTGATATTAGAAGCAAGCAAAAACGATTTGAAGAATAAAAATACGATTCTGATAAAAGCCGATTTTCAATAAGATTCGGGCTTAGCACCCGAAACCAATCTTAAATAAGTTTTTGTTTTCGGCAAATCCGATTACTCGGAAATACGTTATGGGTGCGTTCGGACGTGCCCTACGATAATTCGATAATACAATTAAAAACAACGGGAACTTGACAATAACAAGCCGTTGTCCGCAATACAAAAGTTACCTTATCGCCGTTTTGTGCGGTAAGGTTTTTTTGTTATAGTAAAGAGTGTATATATGTTTTTTAATTTTTTCGTTTTTTGAAAAAGCGAAGCGTGCGGCATATTGTTGAAGTAAACGTTTTAGTTTCCATTGAACAGATAACGGAGCATGTTCGATGTTCGGCATGTTGCGTTATAAACGGCAAGATTCGACGCATGTTACGCCAATTGTCTTTAATTAACTCCGGCAAAGTCGGATTGATACTCGGCTTTAATTTAGTCTTACTTTATTTTGCTCGGATATGAATAACAAATGAAATTCATAAACAGTGCTTGACGTAAATCGTATTTTCGTATTTTCGTCGTTTGAAGTGAAGTGCTTTTATTGGATTTTTTGACGTAGAAAAAAGCTAAAAAAATCAAGACAAAACGAAGTCGTTATCGTAGCAAAGATAACGGAAAAATTACGGCAAGTTAAATTATTGATAATTTTTAAATAGCAAAAAACAGAAAAGTCCTAAAAAAATAAAAAATTTATATATTTTTTTGTGTTTTTAGCCAAAATCTTGACCAAAAGTCGATTTTTTGGAGTCTTTATTAGTGAAAGAGAAAAAAGAAGAAACGGCACAGCAAAAAATGTTTCTTTTGCAAAGGAAATTTTGCGTTTGCCCTACAGACGCATTAAATATAAAAATACAGGAGGAA
>ENA-UOOD01000798-UOOD01000798.1-human-gut-metagenome-genome-assembly--contig:-CS67-NODE-798-length-35767-cov-10.228495_pt1 | contig 35767 bp, 33 predicted proteins | sample MGYA00242464_ERZ724011 | MGnify/ENA metagenome assembly ERZ724011 | reverse complement strand
CGTCCGAACATTCGTATTCCCACGGCAGTTCGTAGACGGAGCCTTCTTCCTGATAACCCATATAGTTGTGAAAGGAGTCGGGAATCAGCCGCACATAATCCTCTTCCCGCAGGATTCGTAGGAGTCTCTCTGCATCGTATATCAATAGCGGCGCTCCGGCCTTATACAAGGCGGTAGCCACTTCGATAGCCAGCCCGACATTAGCCGAATAACTGTTGGAGACAACAATCATCCAGCCCTTCTGACGCTTGTTTGAGGCAAAGATATTCAGACGTGAAAGCCCCAGTTCACCGTAGTGATCCGTTGCAAACCGTATGAAATCAGCCGGACTGTCAATGTCGTACAGGGCCTCCACATCCACGAACTTCATTCGCTTGTAGTAGGCGACATCCCGCAGCTCTTCCGGAACATCCTGCTGATCTTCATAAACACGTCCGCTGGCGCCCCGTTTCCGATAATAAGCCTCATACGCCTCATTGGCAATGCGGTAATAGGTGCAATACAACCGAATGGTCATACTCTCCAAAGGAGGCACGGAACGCCCATGCACCGATTCTTCCAACGCCTTGATACCTGTTTCTTGGTCTTCCACCTCAATTTTGAGATTCGGTACTATACGGTTAAACTCCTTCTGTGCGATCCGTCCTGTACGCTGCTGGTACGGCAGGTTGTGCGCCACGTAGTCATTAAATCCGTTTGGATTCGCGACAACGATATCAATCAGCCGTTCCAGATAGTCGAAGAGGCGGGTTAGAATCTCTCTGCACCACGTATCATCGGGCTCCCCATCAGCACAAGCAGAGCGGTTCGTGATGATGAATCGGGTACGCTTCCGGTCCGTAACACGAATCGACCGGGAATCCCCGTATCGGGTCGAGGCGACATGGAACCACCGCGTCTCCATCGGGTTGAATGCAAGCCAGTCCGCAAGGAACGCCTCTCGACTGTCATATTCCCCAAAAGCAATCAACTCCTCGGCATCGCCCCACTCTTCCGGCGTAGGGCGCGGCACCTCGATATAGAATCCTCGATACTCATCGTCGCCCATCACGGCCAATCGCTCGAATTGGCGCTGAATACCAACCAACCGCTCCAACATATCGCCACCAACAACAATCTCCCAATGTTGCCTTTCGCCCAACACCTCCAGGTGCGAGGTATCCAGGCCAACCACCTTCGCCAAATCGGCAAGGAGCTTTCTATCTATGCTCTTTCTTTCGTTCATCTCTGTAAGTTCATTAAATCTCAATAAACTCTCCCAGATCAAACCCATTCGCAAGGTGTTCGTTCTCGAAGACATATCACACCTAATTCAAGTGCAGATCGCTCACGTATCGTATCTTCATTTACCATTCTCCTTTCCTTGATTGAAACATCCAAAACAAAAACCGTCGAAAAGTTTGGTAAGGACTCTCCGACGGTTTTCATATATCGCTTCAGCGGGATACTGGCATCATCATATCTCCTATGGCCTATCAAACGTTCGTCGGAAAATGTCTCTAAAATAGAATGCCTCAATGCCCGAAGTTTGGACATACGACATTCTCTCAAGGCATTTTATGCCTTGATACGATGCTGTTGTCCGGTTGTTCTTTCTTCTTTGCTGCATTGCAACCATTGTGTAATTATTCAGACAATAAGCACTAATTACTCTTTTTTCTGTTGGACAAATAATTTGAGCGTCCGAGTTTGAGCTTCTGTTTTTAAAATAACACTATAACATCCAAATAATCTATAAACAGGCTGAGAAATTGTTATCACCAAATTCGTGTTTGCAATTCCATGATCAGGATTTACAACAACTTTTGAATTTAAGGATGCTTTAGGAAGCCATTCTTTGCCTTCTGGATCCAAAAAAGACAGTTCAAAAGATTTATCCCCATCTTCTCCAGGCTCATACGATGTTCGCACCACCACCGATAGCGCCGGACCAATTGAAGGGACAACTCCAGTAAGTACTCGATTCACCACTCCTGAAAGTACTAACTTATCACCATAATTCTGTGCAAAATCACAAATGGTAAATATTTCTATTTGCATGTTATTTTAACTTTTGAGGTTCATTATTACTTAATCCTAGAATTTTTCTCATATTTGCTATAGGCATCTTAATTGTTGCTATCGTATGAACATCAGACGTCATGAAGTTCGCTCCATGACGTCCTGTAACACCTTCTTTATCAGAAATACTAGGGCACTTTCTAGTATCCATATATATACTGATAGAATCTGCCATTAATACATCTCCCACCTCTCGATGAAACGATTCTGTCATTTTTTGCATTCTTTCATCGTACTCAATTATACAAGCCTTTGCGACCTGTACACTCGAGTTTCTATCAGTTGTAACTAGAAGCATTATTTTCTGAGTTATCGGATGTTTTTTGGGGATTCCCAATACAAATTTTCGAGCGATACATTCAGCCTTATCAGCTTCTATTGTATCTCCAACATTTATAAATTTTGCCATAGCGCGTAATCTACTTTAACAACTTATCAACAGCACAGGAATTAAATGAGAACAAAGAAGATATATCCTCCGAATTTGCCACTTCTTTTATTCGTTGAGAAAGTTGCAATGCCAAAGTAATTTGTTCTTTTGTTGGATTAATATATCCATCTAGAACATATTTTTCTGGATGAGAATCAATTTCCTCGCAAAATTCTTGTTCTGAGATTCCGCCAGACAAAAAAGAACTATATAAACGAAAATAATCCCTTTCAATGGTTCGATTATTCACCGCCTCTATGAGCATCTCAACAACTGGGGTGAAAATATTACCAGCAATGACTTTTTCAATAAAATGATCATCATTTGTAACTCCAAAGAAAGTCTTATAATTATTATCATTTGCAGGTTGATAATCATCTTGATTATTACTTATGGTAATAGTGGTAATAGTATACTTTGGCTGTTCAATCTTATTTATATCAATCTTTTCCATACGCATTATATAAATGTATAAATTTACAAGCGAATTTCGTGCATCTTCTGCGTAAAGATATAAAATTTCTCAGTATTGCAATATTAACTCTGCGCTTAAGAATGTAAATTATAAATTCATTTCCCATTCTAGTTATTATTCTAAACAGAAATTTGCACTCTTAATTACATTTTCCTTCACTTTCTCGTTCCGTAAACATAGATTGACTCCGTTTGCATTTCTCAATATCTTTATATATCTTTTTCTTCAATCCATGAAACTTCTTCCACACTTTCCGATATTGCATAGCTACATTGTTATCATGATTAATCTCCGACATAACGGAGTTCGCTTTATTTAAATAACTAATGAAGTTACCCCAATCATATATTGTAGTGCGTCTATAGCCACTTGGACTACTACTGTCTGCGACCCATTTTAATCTTCTCTTTGCCCCTATATGAGTAAATCTTTTATACAATCGCCTTTCATACAAATCATTGGATTTGATATGAGTTTTTTTTGCATAATAAGCGCCTCGTGCAAAGGAATGTTTCATGTTCCTATAAAATTTTGAGAAACATGAGGTTTTTGCTCTAACCTTACTACCATCAAATGCAAACCCTAAATATTCCAACTGTTTATTGGGTTGTACAAAACCTTTATCCACCATTCCACCGACCAGACACTCATTACAATCTAATTCATAACGATATATGTGAGTTTTGGCTTCTTGAATCTCTAAATGTGCTTTCCCCGCTATCTCTTCACGTATTAGATCATAAAAATACCTTTCATCATCTTGATCACATATAATTATTAGGTCATCACTATATCTCTGATAATAGGCATTTTTTGAAGATCTTGCTACCTCCTCATAAATTCGTGCGTCAAAATCTAGCATATAGATATTAGCCAATGTTGCACTTATTGGCGTCCCTTGCGGAATGCCTTTTTTATCAGGCTTATCGAGTTCTTCCCTAATCGTTTTATTATATGGCTTATCTACCCTTATTAAATCTGTCGCTTCCTGAAAAAATTCATTAGCATAACAATATGCAACAACATTCTCTCGCCGCATATTATATATTTTATTGACCTTTTTACGTTTTAATTCTTTATGGGTTGTATCATTAGGTTTACAACGCTCAACGATTAACCTATGTTTGAAACGATTAAATAACTCATTCTCATTCACATATTTACAATCGACAAGATTCTTATAAATCCTGTAATGATCAAGAGGCAAATCGTCAACACCCAGAACCTTTTTCCATTGCTGATGTAATAACTGATGGTTAAGATTATCAAAGAAGGAGGTAACATCAGCAACTATTACGGATAATTTCCGATGACGGTTCCTAACTATAAAACTAAAAGCATCATAGGCGAATTCGATATTACACTTATTTCTATCAGGCTGATCTTCCTTAGGAATTTTACGATATGCCACTGCTACGGATTTATAATCCTTATCGGCTAAATACTTCTCGTATGCCTTTATTAGCAAGCTATTATAATAACTATATATGATAGAATCAATATGAGATGCATAATATATATGCCGCTCTTTGGGAGCTTTAATGGTACGAAATCTTTTGCCACTTTTATTTTTCGAAGCAAATTCCTCTGGCCTATACCTTCTTTGAATCAGAGTTCGATGTAATAATGGAACAAATTTATGCGCTATGATATTCTTCGGATTGGTAACATAGCGTTCTACCCATACTCGATCATTTAAACTTGTTAAAGGTTTGCCAATATGAGGGTATTTTTTAAACTTAAGCCAAGAAGAGTACTGCATAATTACAAACACAAAAAAGATTAAAGTTGGTCGTAGCTGACATATTTGATGGATACATGCCTGATGTTGCTTCTTGCTTACGCATTAGGCAACGCTACTCTTTATTAGAATGAAGTTACTAACTTTGTACAGACTATCAATTATGACAGCTTGCGCTACATTAGAACCCAAGATTATTCTTCTTCTCGCAATCTTCTGGATAATAAAGCTTATCAAATTATTATCCGAGATTTGGAGAGTTGGAATAGCTCTTCACACGTCAGCCAAGTTCTGCGTGTGGAACACATTCGTGTACTTGATATAAAACGTACCCATCTGTCTTGTCCCAACTTTAATCTTTATAACGATTATACGCACATTACGTACCATTTGCTCAATTAGGCATAAAATGTGCAAAATTGACATCATATTAAGCACAATATGACAATATGGCAGACTTAAGGTCGGATAGGCATATATTTTACTGCCATTTTAGATGCAATATATCTCAACATATATTACCTCATCACTCTAATTTTTATGAATATCGAAATGCTTCAGTCGACCAAATCGACTTTACTTTATCCCTGCATTCCTATATACATTCATTAAAGTAAAGTCGAAATAAGGGAAAGAAATGGCTGGAGCCATTTCTCTTTTGGCTACAAAAGATCTTTCCGAGCAAAATACACTAAACAACAAGTTTCACAACATATAAATTGACCTCCGCCTAAATTATCCCTAATAAAGTTTCATTTATGAACTTTTATTATTATATTTGCTGTAATAAGTATCATATTTGAGATGCTGGATAATATATACATACTGACAGACACCGAACTTTGCAATAGGATTGCAGCCAAAATAAAAACAGTACGTCTGAAGCAGAACATGTCGCAGGCCGAGCTGGCAGACAAGAGCGGTGTTTCCATCTCCACCATAAAGCGCATGGAGGACGGGGAGGTAAAGAACTTCGAGTCGCTGATCCGCGTCCTGCGCACCCTGGGCAAGCTCGACATCTTCGTCCCGCTCGTCGAGGAGGAGCAGTTGAGTCCGAATGAATACTACGAGTTGGCCAGCAAAGCAAACAAGCCCAAGCGCAAGCGGGCATCCAAAAGTTACACAAAAGAGAATAAGGAGGAATCGGAATGGTAGATGTAGCTCGTGTCAATCTATACGGCCAGCCCATAGGCTCGGTACGTTGGGATCAAAGATATGAAATCGCACAGTTCGAGTACGATCCGGACTTTGTGCGACAAGGCATAGAGCCTTCGCCGCTGATGATGCCCGTAAGGGAAGGACGTGTGTACAGTTTCGGGGAGCTCGACAAAACGACCTTCAAAGGCCTGCCCGGAATGCTGGCGGACTCCCTGCCGGATACATACGGCCGGGCCCTCTTTGAGAGATGGCTGGCCCTGACGGGACGGACCAGCGGCAATGCGATCGAGACGCTTTGCTTTCTGGGCAAACGCTGCATGGGTGCCCTTGAATTCGAGCCAGCCATCGATGCCGTAGATACGGATATCCGGATAGAGGTCGATTCTTTGGTGGATGTAGCCAGAGAAGCCCTTACCGACAAATCAAGTTTCAACGTGAACATCGGCTCCGACAAAAAGGCTGCCATTGCAGAAATTCTGCGCCTCGGCATCTCTGCCGGCGGGCAACGTGCCAAGGCAATCATTGCCTACAACAAAGCCACCGGAGAGATCCGTTCGGGACAGGTCGAGGCTCCCGACGGGTTCGACTACCACATCATCAAGCTGGACGGCGTATCCGCCACGGCCGGATTCAGGGAGACGGAGAACTTCGGGCGTCTGGAATACTCCTTCTCACGTCTTGTGAAGGAATGCGGCATCGATATGGCGGAATGCACGCTGATCGAAGAGAACGGGAGGGCTCATTTCCTGACAAAGCGGTTCGATCGGATAAACGGTGCAAAGGTGCACATGCAGACACTCTGCGGTATCGCGCACTTCGATTACCGGCTTCTCAGGACCTACTCCTACGAACAGGCGTTCGCCGTGATGCGCGGGCTGCGGCTTACCTACAAGGAGGCGCAGGAGATGTTCCGCAGAATGGTGTTCAATGTCGTGGTGCGCAATCAAGACGATCACACGAAGAACATCTCGTTCCTGATGGACAGAGGCGGGAAATGGCGCCTTTCTCCGGCCTACGACATGGGCTATGCCTACAATCCCGACGGCCAGTGGACCTCGGCGCACCAGATGTCGATAAACGGCAAATTCAGCGGTATCACCAAAGACGACCTGCTCGAATGCGCGGCCAAGAACAACATCAAGAATGCCGCAAGGATTATCGACGAGGTTTGCCAGGCGGCATCCATGTGGCCGAAGATCGCCCGGGAATGCGAAGTTCCGCAAAAGATGATTGAGGAGATCCGGCCAAATATGATTTTCTTCTGATGGTATGGTTCGACGGATTGCCACAACTTTACTTTATCCCCGTATTCATATATACGTTCATTAAAGTAAAGTCAAAATAAGGGTAGAAAAGAAGATGGCTGCGCCTTGAAAATGGACTCAGCCATTTTTCTCTTTTGGCTGCAAAAACTTATAAGCAGCCCGAGGCAAAGGTCGGTCCCAACGGCCACTCCGATCAAGCATAAAATACCTTACTCGGAACCCAAAAATATCCGTGAATCCATCCTCGATTTTACAGCCCATTCTGGCGAAATAAACCCCGACATGCCCTATCTTTGCAGACAGGGGCTGTCGGGGCCCGAAAGGGCTGTTTTTTCCTCTTTCCCCTCTGTTCGGAGGGCAACAATGAAAAAAATCGTTAAATCGTCGATTTTTTGCGAAAAAACAAGTAAATTTTTGAGATTCCTATCTTTTAAGCCGTAAACTATTGATAGTCAATAGGCATTTGATAGTGCATCGGAAATGCGCCGCAATTTCACAAAAGATGCTATTGGGAACTAAATTACATGCTTATATCTCACCATAAATTTTATTATTGGATGGAACATTAAAGTCCAACTCTTGCTATGAGCCGGACATAAAACGCCAATGCTTATATTATGAATATCAAAAATCGTTATTCAAATATTTTTGAGACATGCAAAAATAGCATAGGATTTACCGGAAACTTACTTTTGCCGCTGAAGAAGAAATCATATTCTCCAATATCAGTTGAATGTATGATTCCTTTTGGTCTCCCTGAAAATAGATATGATGCTCATTGAACTTCTTCTGTTTACTGTTCAAGTCTAATTCCGGGAAATCAACCCAATGCTTCACATCTTTCATCTCAGTATTCGAGATAATATAGCTATTCAAGGTAATACTTGCATCGTGCAATCCTGGTTCTATATCCTCACGGATAACTTTATGCAACTGAATTTTACTATCAGAAAAACCGTTTAGGTTCCTTATGCCTTTGGGATCTATAAACGACACATACTGATGCTCGCCTACGACAAGCCATACAATGAAATCAGGATAGAACCCGCTGTCATCAAAGAATCCGATACCTTTACGGCTCTTGTTGCGAAGCAGATACAACGATTTATCTGCAAAAAAAGCTGGATTATTATCAAAGAACCGTTGCATATCACACACAAAATCACGTTCGCCCTTGTTCAAAGCCACAGGCTGCACTTCAATGAGGTTGCCGAGTTCCTTGTGGTTGAAGTTCGATTCATTCAGATACAGTAAGGGCTGATACAAGTGTCCTGCTATATACAGAGCCTCAAAATCATTCGAATTTGCAATCCTGATTGACTTTGAGAAAGTGCCTTCAGTTAATTCCTGTTTTAGCTTATTGATTGCCTTGCAGAATCCAGCCTCATCCTCGTTCTTGAACAATTCCTTGTGCATAAGAACGCGATATTCCTCCTCAAAATTGGGATGGCTACTGTCAAGGTATGCAGTCTCCACATTCTGGCTCATCCAACGGCTTTTCGCATTGTTATAAACCTTCTCCACATAGCCCTTCAACAGAGTGACAAGAATATCATGCCACATAGCCGTCTGGCTGCCAAAATCTGTGAACAACATCTGGGGTTCGGGAATAAACAGCGTATACCAACTGCTATCCATAGCAACCTCCCGAATATCTTCGGAAGAGACGCACAGATTATACCAGCTACGCTCATTTTTGTAGTCTACTATAGCAAAATATACCTTGTTCCAATCAACGAATGCGAGATGCTCCGGTGTTAATATAGCTTTATGCAAGGTAGTATTTGTCTCGTCAAGAATACTCTTTCGACCCGCACTGCGCATCGCTTGTATTTTGGGATAATAATCAAGCGTAACAGGTGTGTTACTCAGCATACCTGTTTTAATTATTACCTTCTTATCCTTCTTGAAATCACAACCGTCTTTTACTTTCAAGTATTTCAAACGCTTTCCTCTGAGATTGGCGACAGGCAAGACCGGCAGATCAAACTCCTCCCAATCCGAATCATTTGTCGGCAGGCCTTCATCTTCGATGAATTGCTTGAACTGCTCCATATAATCGGCCTTAATACCAAAAATATTGAGTGTCTCAAGGTTATGCATGAAACGAGGCTTGCTTTCAGGCTGAAGAGACGGATCCAAAGCAGAGGAGCGTTTCAGCGAAAACCGATAACCCTTCAAGCGTACTCCTCGACCGAATAGCTGTATAATCTGACTACCTTCCGATTTGCCCACATTGAGCAAGCCCATGGTAGAAACACGCCACGACGACCATCCTTCCGTGAATTTCTTGCTACCTATAAGAATATTCAGACTGCTGTCGGGTTTGTTGATAGTGGCAAAAAGCGACTTTTCGGTAAAATCCTTGCTCATTACGTTAAGTCCGGCCTCCTCGCATTTCTTGGCAAGCGTACCACTGTCTCCAACATTGATAATGCCGAAGTATTCTCCATTACCGATGCGCATACCGATCTCGCCGTCCTTTCCTTTCAAGTTATCAAGATGCAACTGTGCACCTGCAACCGAGCAATGGAACACAAGCCCGAGCATATCATTGTATATACCTTCTGCCTCATGTTCCGGCAGGTTGCGCAGGTAGGCAAACTGACGCGCAAAAATAGGATGACCATACTTGTCATTCAAGCCGTCACTACCATGCAACAGATGGTCTATATTACTGATCGATGTCTGTTTATTTGCAATGAACTGCTGAAAGAATTTCAGGATAAAGACAATGTCGCTGACTTCCTGTGACCCGATACTTTTATCAGCAGTCACCGAGCCGCCGACAAAGACAGCAAGCGGATTTTCCAGAAGAAACGGACGTAAATCGGCCCGATTATCACGATACAGGCGCTGTTGCTCATAGAAGTTGAGCATACAAGCTGTCAGGTACATGATGAGTAGATTGTCGCTGAGCGAACTACCCCAATTGCTATTCATGTTTAGAATCTGGTAATCCTTGCCATAGCCATCATTATAGAAATAGCGATAGCTGTAGTCAAAAAGCGTAGCCTTGCCGTATTCGTGGAGCATATCCTTGCGTTTTGCTGCATTGCTGATTGCGGATATCGATTGACCGAAAGTCGCGCTATACTCAAACGAGAATCCTGTCTCACATAATTGATCGCGTCTTTGCTTCCATGCCTCACCGCCCGACCCGCGATGCCCTTCATCCACCAACACCAGGTTGTTACCCTCAAAAAAGCCCACAGCCACCGTCTTGTCACCGTCGGTATCTCCCAGTTTGGTAATCTCAAGGATATCGACATCATGGCCTGCAAACAGTCCACTTGCGGTATTTTTGTTGAATACGCCGGCTCCGATGTTACTCTTACGAAATTCTTCGAGGTGCTGGTTTGTCAAGCCCTCATTCGGCGTAATAAGAATGATACGATTGGGCTTTTGGCGATACTTCTCGGCATAATGGCGATATTGCAACACATTTACATGCATGAGCAATGTCTTGCCCGAACCCGTGGCCGACCAGAAAGCCACCTTGTTCAGGTCGGCTTCCGTGAAATCGGTCATACCGTGATAGGTCTTCGGATCGGCATTGAAACTCAACCGAAGATACGTGTTGATATCGGCAAGCAGCTTTTTCCTGTCGCTGAAATATTTGTCGAGATATATCTCCGTGAACAACAGGCTGAGGTACTGGAAATATTTCCACCTGACCTGAGCCTCGCGCTTCTCGCTGATTGCTTGGGTATGACGATATATGTTCTCGTCATAGGCCAATAACATCTCTTCGGTCAGCTCGCCGGTGGCAAACAACCGTGACAGAAGTTCTCGGTAGAAGTACGACACGTTATTTTCGTCCCAACCTTCCAATATGGGATCTTTCAAATGTTCGCTGAGGGCTTCCAGACTGGTTGCGCCGAACAGCGAGAGTATATAGCGATTGAGGACAAGCGAATTGCTCAGCTTGCCTTCAACCTGCGGTTGTCTTGTTTGTCTTTGTCCTCGTGGCATGATGCGTCCTCCGGTTTTAGCAATCTTCAAACATGCGTTTCGCAAACTCCTGCTCGGTGAGAACCACTTTCCATTGCTCTCCGTCGGTGCGCAGATTCTCCAGGTTGTTGTCGCCGTTCACATAGATGCGGTCGAACTCCGTGTCGCGCGTAGAATAGCTCATACGACGGAAGAAATCGTTCAACGCATCATTGTCCACCGTGTCGCAATCACGCCAGATGACCAGTGTGCGCTCTCCGCTTCGGGTCACACCATCGACTGTACAAATATTTCTTATAGGGTAGAGGAGGCTTGTCACATTCAAGCCGATCAGGTAATTGAAGGTTTCGATTACGTCGATCTTCTCCTCACGGGTTTCATTCTGCCGGGTGATGCGCAGCTTCATGTTCCAGGGGTTTCTGAACCACTTCATGTTGAAGAGCGAATCGCGGGTCTCTATGTCGAGCATATATCCCAACACATAGCCGTCATAAAAATCAGCGTTATCTTTGCTGATGTTTACCGACTCTATGGTGAGGTTATTGAGTGTATCTTCGTACTGTTCCAAACGCATATATTTGAAACAATGGCTGCTGCCCTCACGTGACTCAGGCTTGCCTCCGTCCCAATCCTTGCTGTAAATTACCTTTTGAATACGAGGCTTGGTTACCGTATTAAAATATTCTCCCATTTCACAAAGAATATACTTGCGCTTGCCTCCATCCTCTCGATTCAAATTGATTACTGAATGACCTGTGGTGCCAGAGCCCGCAAAGTAATCAAGAATTAAGTTATTATCTTTTCTATTGGAGGCTAATAATAATGTAATGAGCTTGGATGGTTTGGGATATGAAACTATATATTGTTCACCAAATAATTGAAGAAGTTCATCGTTTGCATCCTCGTTAGTTCCCCACCCATATTTATTGACATTTTTTACATCATATTTTCGAAAGTCTTCATTTGAAATTTCACCAGTCCTTAATAATAAGTCTTTAAGACGCTTATTCCTTGCCTCAACAACTATCCTCCTAATGTACAAGTCTTGCGTTATATATAAAGAACCTGAATTCATGAATTCATTAAGACTGTCTTGAGAATACCTCCAATTAGCCTCAATTGCTACATCTTGCTTTAAAATGTTGTCTTCAATAATTAAATCATGTAACAATGTTAGAGTCATATTTCCAGCAGAAATAACACTTCCAGCTGGTTTAAAAACACTTGGATTTCTATACTTACTTTTTATGCCAGCTCTAAACAATCTGACACTTCTAGGATTGTCTGGATTTACACATGGGTATGTTTCTATCTCTACATTAATTTCCCCTATATATCCACCAAATTCATTGATATTCTTTACATAACATAGCACATAATCTTTCATCTTAGCTATATTTCCACTAAGAAAGCTACCTTTTTTCTTTTTTTCCCATATTAGTGTAGCAACGAAAGATTGTTTTCCTACTTTCTGACGAATTAATGATGATAGATATTCCTGCTCCTCATCTCCAATAGAAATCATTGTAGATGCAGATTGATTCATAAGATTATCTGAATACATCAGTCTATCATTTATCATTGAAAGCCAACAACTATCTGAATATCCATCTTTATATGTAAAACCATCATCTCCAGTATTATAAGGCGGATCAATATAAACACATTTTACCTGTTCTTTATACTTCTCCTGCAACAATCCCAGAGCCTGAAAATTCTCGGAATTAATCAACAAGCCATCGCACTGCTCATCGATATGATCGATAGAGGCGAGCAGCGCATTTTTGAACTCCGCCGTAAAGAATTTCGTGTCGAGCACAAGGAAGGGATTTTCCTTGAGAAATTCCACTGTCAGCGGCACGGAATATCTGCTCTTGCCCGCTACAAACGAGTCATCTGTGTTCTGCGAGGTAATCTCATCGATTGCAAACAGGCGCATCCACTCCTCACGCTGTGCATCGTTGGCGGCAATCTCGGCGTAGAATTTCTCCGGCACCCGGTCGAGCGTGATGCAATAGTTGGATTCCACGACAAACTTCTTTTTCAGCCACAGCCGTTTCTGATAGTTCTCCAACGAAGCAAGGAAGGTAATGAGCTTCATGCCTACCATCTTTATAGCTTTAATTACGGTGAGATGCTTCAGAAATTCATCGGGTGTGCGCGCATTGATATCGTCGATAACCAATATTTCGTTCTTGATGTAGAAATCGAGCTCGCGCGAAAGGAAACCTCCGAGGTCCTTATGAATAAAGAAATCGAAGCTATTGCGGGCCACATAGGTATTCAAATGTTTTTGCAATAGGGTACGGGTTCGGTCGCTTTCGGTTGGACGCAGGGCAAGGAGAGAGATAAACTCTTGGGGAACAGTGTCTTTAATCACCTCAAAAGCCGCCTCAATAAGAGCCTTTTGCTTGGTTGCCTTCGGGTACAGTTCGTAGGTGAAGTATATATGCAACGTATTGCCGATAACTTCGACAGGCGTCTCCTCGCACAGCGCAAAACGACGCTCCATATTGTTCTGGGCCACATTGTTGTTTTGCTCAGTGGTAGCCTCACGCAAGGTAAACTCGCAGAATTTATCGCCATCGACAGCAAAACGGTAGTTGCGGAAATACTCGGCCGTCTTGATATAATACTGGTCGGCATTGGCCCAATACAGTTTCACCTCCTCGCCCTCGTAGGGTATGGCATATACGTCCTTCTTGTAGCGGCGCTGGGAGATAAAATCTCCACCATCGTAATAGCGGCCAAAGAATATGGTAAGATGCGAATACACTTCGTTTTCCAGCTCCTCACTGTTGCCGCATCGAGCTATACGTTCCTTAAGCTCTTTTACTTTGGGAGCATCGTCGGGGTTCATGCCCGCCGCCGTCAATGTAGCAACCAACTGCGTTAGCTCCTTTTTCACAGCCTCGGCATCATTGGAGGCATTCTCACGGATAGCTTCGGTTACCTGCCAGCGCAGGTCGTTGTTGAGATAGGACTCTATTTGGTCACGCTTCTGGTTCATAATACGATAGATGCCGAAATCCAGGTCTGCCTGGTCAAGCATCAGCACCGTCTTCATTGTTGCTATGAACTTGTCAAATTGTGTTGCCATATGGGTTTATTTAATTTTGATTCTTTATGTTATATTATTTGCCAAGCTATGGTAAACAGATGTTCTTCTTCTGCTGCTTTATTCAACGAGTTGTCAATAGCAGCAATAAGAGCATCTCGACGCACCATGATCTCATCTTCAAGCGAAAACAACTCCTGACGTTTCTGCCGCTGGTTACGTTGAAGCGCAAGTATCTCGGATTGCAACTGACGGCGACGATGGTCGTCAGTCTCTTTTCGGAATTCCCGTTCACGTTCCTTTATCTGTTTCTTCACGTTACGCAACTCCTCTTCGAGCGAGAAAGTTTGATCTTCGGCCCATTGTTCGATCTTGGCACTCTCTTCATCGATAAATTGCTTGTCGCGCATAGCAATGCTTTCATTCAGGGCTTTTCGCTTCGAGGCCATCTCCGCCGGTAAAAGCGTATCATCAATAACAGGCGAAATACCCTTTGCAACATGCCCACTAATCGACATCAACTTCTCAACAAAATCGTCTGGCATGACGCGGCCATCGCTATCGACAGCTGTGGCAATGATACAATCTTCATCATCCTTTGGCGCATGATAATGCACGACCTTAACAGACAGAATTCCATACTTGCCAACCTCGTTTTCAATTACAGAGATCTTCTCGGGGGAATCGGTATAATTGAATACAATACCGGCTGTGCCCGATGTATCCTGCCGTTTTGCCTTTGCAAGAAGGTATTGTGCCAATGGATGCCCCACACGATAAGTATAGGCATCAGAAATATCTTTACCCATACGGTATGGTCCGGTTGAGAATTGCTGGCCTGCATCGGTAGGACTATGACGTAAAGTAAAGCTATATCGTTTGCTGTCAATCTTGTCTATGTCGCTACCCAGCATGCTTATGGTAAGCTGCCACAATAGTTGATAAAATTGGCTCAAGGCCTGCTCGTCGGCAGATTTACGCACTCTGAGTTTATTGACCACGTCGCGATCAAAATTCTCAATGAGTTGAGTACGGGTCTTGTCAAGTACCTCCTCGATCTGCTGGCGCATTTCTTCTTGCAATAGGTCAAAGGCAGCATCTATTTCTTCGGTGGTGCGGCAAGTCTGGTAGATGCCGAGTACACGGTGCTCGAAGTCGATGCCATCCATTGTGCTACCCAGCACTTCATCGCTACTACCGAATACGCCTTTGAACAAGTTGTACTTCTGGTCAAGCAACTCATATACGCGCTGGTCGGCACGATTGGCTTTATTGATGAAGTTGACCACAACCACATCGTTTTTCTGTCCATAACGATGACAGCGGCCTATGCGCTGTTCCACTCGTTGCGGATTCCAAGGCAAGTCGAAATTTACGAGCAGTGAACAGAATTGTAGATTGATACCTTCGCTCGCAGCTTCTGTCGCTATCATTATCTGCGCTTCGTCCCGAAAATAATCTACAAGGGCCTGCCGTTTATCTGCTGTCAGCGAACCTGTTATGCGAGACGTACCCGCATAGCGTTCTTTCCATGCGGAATATATCTCTTTTGATTCAGGGTCAGTGTTACTGCCATTGAATAGTACTATACGCCCGGCATATCCATTTGCTTCAAGTAATTGTTTCAGATATTGCTGTGTGCGGTTGCTTTCTGTAAAGATGAGTGCCTTCTCAGGCTGTCCATTCTTCCGTTTCTCCTCAAAGGCAATCTTCAAGGCTTGAAGCAAACATTCCCCCTTTGTATTTTCGGCAATGCCCAAAGCGAGAGAGTGAATAACTTTCAGATCTTTGATCTCTGACCGAATTCCTTCAATCTCATCAGCCGAGTATGTACGCCTTCCGTCTTCTTTGTCAAATTCTTCATCTTCTTCATCCGGCCATTCATCTTCATATTCCTCAAATTCCTCAATATCGTTGGAAAGATCGTTCACAAGCATTGCATCACTATCCTCATCAGATGTGTTATCCTTAACTATATTTTCCAAGCGGTCAATAATAGTTTGCAAGGTACCTGCAATGGCGAAGGTTGATGATGATAAAAGCTTGTGCAGAACAAGAGTTATAAGAGAACGTTGGCTGCGAGGCATACCAAAGCACTCGTCTCGTTGCAAATATTCACTCACCATTTCACCCAAGATCTGTTCGTCATCACTTGGATAATATTCCTGCACCATAGCCTTTCGCTCGGTGTATTTTACGTATTCTTGAACATCGCTTCGTAATATACGATGGATAATAGGCTGAATTCGCTCTCGTAAATCTTTATAAGTAGATTCCTTGCGAAGTTCAGTTTTACCGTATCGATCGTTAAAACTCTTAAGTCCCCCGAAATAGCCATCATCTATGATTGAAATAAGCCCATATAGCTCCTTGACATTGTTCTGTAATGGCGTAGCTGTAAGTAATAACTTTTTGTAATTTTTCAGACCCTCCTTCAAAACAATGGCTGTCTTGTTACTTGATTTGTAAACATTACGTAGTTTATGTGCCTCATCAAGGACGACCAAATCCCAGTTTACGCGTCCGATATGGTGAATTTGTTTTTTAGCAAACTGGTAGGAGCAGATTATAATGTGCTCTTTGTCATCAAAAGGATTACTATATGTATCGGAAAGAATACGGTTGAAATTTTTGGACTCCAGAATTACCGATGGAAGAAAAAATTTTTCCTCCAATTCCATACTCCACTGCTTTCGCAGTGTTGCTGGGGCAATAACAAGAATATGGCGATGTCGCTCGGCCCATTGTTGGGAGATAACAAGTGCGGCTTCAATTGTTTTTCCAAGCCCTACTTCGTCGGCAAGGACGGCGCCCATGCTCAACGGAGATTTGAAAGCAAAAAGAGCTGCATCCACTTGATGCGGATTCAAATCTACTTGAGCTTCTGCAAGCACACTGGTAAATTTATCCTCATCACTCGAAGATCGACGACGATCGAGTTGCCATGCAAGAAACTTTTGCTGATAGGCAGTCAGTGTTGGTATGTTATTAATCTTTGCCACAACTTAAATAACTAATCCTCCTTGATAAGAGTTCGCATAGGGACATTAAGTACTTGAGCTATTTGATCTAAAGTCTCAAGATTAGGCTGCAATCTATTGGCACAATAGGCATTGACAGTACTAAAACTCTTGCCAATTTGGGCAGCAAGTTCTTTCTGCGAAACGTCTCTCTCAACAAGCACAATCTTAATTCTATTCAGTTTAGCTCCCATTAACTTCCTGTATTTTGAATTCAAAGATACCATTTATTTGCATAAACATAGCATTCGACTGCATATAATGCTAATTTTTTACTCGATAAAGATAATCTTTTATTCATTCTTCTCAAACAGACTTTATGTTTATTGCGTTTCTTCATAATTATACTGAAGCGACTTATATGTTGCAACAACAAAAAAAAGACGTCAATGCTCTTGCTATTAATAATTCACTATCACCACGTCTCGCGCTGCTTGCTTTGACTCAATAAAGTCTGTTAGTATCGAGATATCTAACGAGTATTGTCAACTCAGCAATCATCTTTTAGACCAATAGGAGAACACTTTGCCTTTATAGCAATAATCCGCTTGGTAAATTTGTAAAGCCAAAGCCTTTTATTATATTGGCTACGTAATTCTTGATGTTTAAGGTTAACCCTGTTGCAGAATTATGGAAACAATAACTGAATGTAAGTTTGTCAGCCTGGATAAGGTGACCGTTTCACGCTGGGACTCTCCGGAGTAATCCCTTTTGAAATGCAGGAGCAGCACTGCCAAATTATAGCTGCACTCTTCGACAAATATTACCAGGGCGACCCATCTGTTATAATGGGACCGATTCTTCGTGGTATGTATCAATGTCATTGCTGGGCTAGCATCTTCTGGTATGGCCCAGATCGCGAAAACGAACGTGAGCGCATCGGAGCAAAAATCAAGAGCCTTCGGATGGAGCGCCGCATGGATGTTCGGGATGTCGCACAGCTTGCCGATATTGATGCTTCCAATTTGAGTCGTATCGAGAAAGGAAAGTATTCCGCTGGTCTCGACATTCTCTGTCGTATCGCTGCTGCAATGGACTGTCATCTAGACATTGTCCCCAATAGCAACCGCGTAAATATGGCCGGGCATATCATCCCAGAGAACCATAAGAAGTGGCTCATTACTGCCAAGCGTAGTACTTTCCGGCTGGCAGAGTGTCTGGAGAAGTATGGCGAGTATTATTGGCAGCAAAGTTGATATAACGTCAGCCTCGGCGATACCATATACATCTACGTTTCCGAGGATCGTGAAATCAAGTACCGGATGACCGTAGAGGCTATCAATGTCCGCTACGACCAGTGGATGGTCAAGGAGGAGGAATTCTGGGTCGATAAAGACCGTATAAATCAGGACGAGAGCGATACTAAATATGCTCTGCTTCGCCTTGAGGCTACCTCAAAATCCGGTAAACTCACGGAAGAGAATCTTACTAAACACGGGTTTCTCCGTGCTCCTCAGGGCACCAAAGAACTGGATGGAGAACTCCTGAGATATATAGAAAGGAGGTTTTAACTATGGGCACATTCCTGACTTTTGCGCTGGATGAAGGCGGATCCCTCGTCCACGTTGATGACGTTTCCAAAGGCATGAAGTGCGGTTGCCATTGCCCCCATTGCGATGCTCCCCTGTATGCCAAGAATGCCGGACAAATTCGTGAACACCATTTCGCACACGCCCACGGACACGAATGTGAAGAAGACTATTGCATTTTCTTTATTTCGTTATATAGAGCCAGCCCTTTTGCCGTAAGCAGGTATTTTTGTCTCGGGTGATTGGGCTTGTCGGGATATAGCACCTTGAGAAAACCGGCTTCGGAAGCGGGGGGTATATAGTTCTCCAAAAATGTCGGACGATGTTTCAGGCCGACTTTCTCCATCAATACTTTTAACGATAATTGTTCGTTTGATTTTAGCATAAATATCCTTGATGTAAGTTAAGCTTTCGTGTATTGTTCTTTTTCTCCACTGAAAGCTATATCTCTGCAAATTAACAAATGGTCAAAGTTCCCATTTCTATTCTCGTGAAAACTTTCTATGTCATCCAAAAATTCATGGCGCATTAGACTGTAATCGTCCGTAGTATTTGGAATAGCCAACCAGTGAATATAGGAAATTTGTAAAATTCGTATCATCTTATATTTAGTCAATCATATTACTTTAAACACTCCTTAAAACGACGTGAGTTCAACGAATTGTAAATGCTCATAAATTTGATAATTAGCAAAAATAGACATACCTTTATAATACTAATAAATAATTACGAACAACAATCACTATGATCACCAAAAGCTAATATACAAATATAGGGGTTTCTCTTTATTTTATATTGTGCTACAAAAATAAATTTTTGAATTTACGTTTGCTGCAATCTGTTTGGCCACATCATTGGACGTTGAGATATTAAACGCTAATATTTTATTTATAAGGTTAGTATTTTACAAATAACAAATAATATATTGTGATTGTTCTACTTTTACTCCGATATTTTTAGCATCTATTATAACGACAACTCTAATCACTCAAATACTACAATAAATGTATATACACTTTTTGTTGTAACTATTTTTGTAGTTACATTTTATGTGTTATATTTGTACATCAAATCAAAAATAGAGCGTTATGGAGACTCCGTTTATATTTGGAAAGATTGCAACCGAGAAGAATTTTACCGACCGTGAGAAGGAAACAGATGACTTAGTTCAGAACTTTACGTCGTTAATCAACACGATTATTATCTCTCCTCGTCGCTGGGGTAAAAGTTCGCTTGTAAATAAGGCCGCAAAGTTAGCGATGGTACAGGATAGCAACCTCCGAATCTGTCATATCGACCTTTTCAATGTGCGTAGTGAGGAGCATTTCTATTCGTTGCTCGCCCAAAAGGTTATTGCTGCTACTTCTACAAAATGGGAGGAGGCAATCGAGAGTGCGAAGAGTTTCTTTTCGCATCTTGTTCCCAAGATTTCAATTGGTACAGACCCCACTAATGAGGTTTCAATCGACTTTGATTGGGAAGAGGTAAAACGCAATCCTGATGAAGTACTCGATCTTGCAGAAAAGATTGCCAGGAAGAGGGGGCTGAAAATCGTGATTTGCGTAGATGAGTTCCAAAATATCGCGGAATTTACCGACCCGGACTATTTCCAGAAAAAGTTGCGTTCACATTGGCAGCTGCACCAGAGTGTGGCCTATTGTCTTTATGGAAGCAAGCGCCGCATGATGATGGAAGTGTTTACCGACTCATCCAAACCATTCTACAAGTTCGGCAACCTGATGTTTCTCAACAAGATCGAGACGCCTTGCCTTGTGGAATTTTTCAAGAGTCGTTTCGCTGATACTGGTAAGAACATTGACGATGAAGCAAGCCATTTGATTGCAAAGCTCGTAGCTAACCATCCATACTACGCACAGCAGTTGGCACAGCTTTCATGGCTCAGAACAAAGGATGTATGTACTGTTGAAATCGTACGTGAGGCGCACGCAGCATTGGTGGAGCAGTTAAGTCTGTTGTTTGTCACAATCACCGAAACATTGACTACACAGCAACTGAACTACCTCAAGGCTCTTATTGCCGGCGAAAAAGCTATTAGTTCGACAGAAGTTATGCATCGCTATCAAATCTCTTCAACGACCTCAATATCTCGCTCAAAGGCTGCCCTTATCAAGAATGATATATTGGATAATAAGGCTGGTGAGATCTCGTTTCAGGACCCGATTTATGCTTATTGGTTGAAGACTGAGTACTTTGCAAGATAATAAGACTATGAATAAGTGTAACCGTACTTGGATTGCCTTCGCTAATAGGAAAAGATGTAGGCATGCAGATGCTATAAATACCCTCGGGTTTATTTCTTGGAGAATGGGGAGAGCTCGTTTTGCCATGGGTAATATAGTATACCTGTTTATGTCCGATGAACGTTATGTTCGTTTCGAAATGATTGTAACAGCAGAGAACTGCAAACGTGAGGATAAAGAGTTTTGGATAGAAAAGGCTCCTGATGATAAAACTTATAAACTGGAATTACTTGCAGAATCAAATTGTTCTCTATTGACAGAATCCGATTTATTACAATATGGATTTAAAGGAGGTAAAAGTTTAGAAATTCCAAATTGTCATAATATTGAATTGATAAACTATATTAAATCTGTTTTTTGATATTACAACGAATATTATAAACAATATAAATAACTTGCTATGAAAGGTGATGCTCAACCATTAATCAAATTCTTTGATGGATCAGATAAAAGATTCATAATACCTCTATATCAAAGAAATTATGATTGGAAGGAAGAAAACTGCGAACAACTATTTAATGATTTGCTAAATCTGCATGAGCGTAACAGAAAAAGCCATTTTTTTGGAAGCATTGTATCAAGTATTCAACCTGGGACTGAAGATAGGTATATTATTGATGGACAACAACGTATTACTACTGTTTCGTTGTTGCTGATTGCTATGGTCAATGCAAAAGAAGAGGGATTGATAGAGGCAGTAGATTCCAAATTGGTTGAAAAAATATTCAAGCGATACCTTGTGGATGAGTATCAAGAAGACGAACGCAAGGTAAAACTCAAACCGATCAAAAAGGATATGGAAGCATTCGATGCTTTGTTATATAAATCCAGAGAACAATACATTAAAGAATCTAATGTTACGCGAAATTATGACTTTTTCTATGATAAGGTCATACGTTCCGGACTTACAATTGACGAGTTGTTTGAAACAATTAAGAAATTGGAAGTCATAAATATTCGTCTAGATGTAGCAGACGATCCTCAATTGATTTTTGAAAGTCTTAACTCAACAGGTCTTGACTTAAGTGAGGCTGATAAGATACGCAACTACTTATTAATGTCTCTTTCCCCAACAGAACAAGATTACCTCTATAACCGTTTTTGGAACCCTATAGAAGTGTTTACAAAGTATGATCCTTCTTCATTTGTGCGCGATTATCTCACTATGAAGCAAGGTAAAATAGGTCGCATAGATAAAATTTACTTTATATTTAAGGAATATGCCGAAGGGAACAATATGACAAGAGCTGGTTTGCTTGAGGATATGCACCATTATGCTGAAATATATAGTCAAATAGATAATGCAAAAGCTGGAACCGATAAATTGAATCAAAAGTTGAGTCAATTACGAAGGCTTGATTCAACAATTGCATATCCTTTCTTTATGGCATTTTTTGATTATGCCTCAAAAAACGACTTGCCTGAAAATGAAATTTGCAAGGTCATAGATGTGATTGAATCCTATTGGGCACGCCGTATAATATGCAACCTTCCATCAAATGCCCTAAACAAAGTATTTGCCACTTTACATAGAGACGTATTAAACCACATAGATAAAGTTGTAAGTGGTAACAAACCTGCTTATATTGATGTCTTGATATACATCTTACTCAAAAAGGGACGTTCGTCGATATTCCCCAGTGATGAAGATGTTAAAACGGACTTTGCCACACGTCAAGTGTACAAGATCCCGGTAAATGCACGAATGTTTATATTGGAACGTTTGGAAAACAGGGATAACAACGAACGTCATGATGTTATAAAAGGACTTTCGGAGAAAAAAATTTCCATTGAGCACATAATGCCTCAGACGCTGTCGGATAAATGGAAAAAAGATTTAGGCCCAGAATGGGAACGTATACATCAGACATATCTCCACACTATGGCCAATCTTACACTAACAGCATATAACTCACAATACAGTAACCTTACATTCCTTGAGAAGAGAGATATGGAAAAAGGGTTTAAAGAGAGTGCTTTTAGATTAAACAATTATGTTAAATTTTGCAATAAATGGACTGAGGATGAACTGAATGAAAGGCAAAAGGAACTATTGGGCGTTTTTATGAGATTATGGCCGATGCCGTTAACCACATTCAAGCCTACTAAACAAGAGGCAGAATCTGCGTCATTAGAAGATGATGATTTTGAATTTACAGGCAAAAAGCTGCAAGCATATATACTATGTGGGGTTCGATATACGGTAAACACTTGGAAAGACATGCTGATTCAAGTATGTAATCACATTTTATTGAAAAAGCGCTCTACTGTAGAGTGGTTATGCGCAAATGAAAAATCTGGATTCTCAACAACTCCAGAATCATGGAGAAGAGAGCTTGGGCCTAATATGTACTTATGGACAGATAATAGTACACAGACAAAGATAAATATTCTTCATGGTTTATTTGAAGAATGTAATATTCCTTTCTCCGAATTAATTTTTGAATTTAGGTCTGACATTTGTGATGAAGATGAAGAATAATATTTAATACAAAAATGGCTCTGATTCTAACCTTGGTTTCAGAGCCATTTTTGTATCTTTTCTCATTAAAAATCGGTATTTTTTTATGTATAACATTTTGATATTCAATAAATTGTAATTACTTTTACTTTCCAAAATAGAGGTACAAGCCGAGAATAGAGCTAAAAATCACTAACTTGCATATTATCAGATATTTGTCAGTTTGCTGGTTGCGCTTTTTAGAAAGCTATACTATTATTTTATTGTTCTTTCTTGTCCAGATAATGTAAAAAACAGAGATGTTAAGAAACTAAATATTCATTAAACAGCGCTATTTCTTTGCAGATAAGGAATTAGAAAATAAAATTATGATAACGTCTGATCGCTGGTAAAATTTATTATTGTTAGTTCCCTTATGATATCCCGTATTTTTTGTAACTACGTGCGTAATGAGCTAGTAACATTATACTATTAACTCTATTAGACGTAAGTAAAAAATCTTTGATTTAGATGAAGATGTCTTATTTTCTAATACATATTTATTACAATAGTATCAAATTAGGCATTAAATCTGTTTCTCTCACAAAATAAATAAGAATTCGCTTCAATCATCTAAATATGCTATGATCTTATGCGAATATAGCAATCTCCTTTTGGTGGCTATATTTTTCATCGGTGTTCTGTTATTGCTACCTTGAAGACTCCTCCCGACCTATTTTCAAAAATACGATATGCCTCCTCTATTTCGTTCAATGGAAACCGGTGAGTGATAAGTGGCGTCGTATCTATTCGGCCCGCTTCTATCAGTCTGAGTATTTCGGCACAATCGCAACCGTCCACTCCGCCTGTTTTGAATGTGAGATTTTTGCCATACATATCGGGTAAAGGAAGAAGTTGGGGCCTGTCATAGAGAGCCACGACAGTAACGATAGCATTCGGGCGGGCGCAATCCCATGCCAGCCGGAAAGTATCTGTGCTTCCTGCTACTTCCAATACGACATCTGCTCCTCCATGTTCGCTGTTACGGACAACAAAATCTTTACACTCCTCGGGGGTAACCACCCATACATCGGGATAATGTTCCCGGACGAATCGAATCCTATCGGGAGATTGTTCGCAGATGACAATACGCTGGGGATTTCTCAGTCTGGCACATAACAAAGTACAGATGCCGGTGGGACCAGCCCCGATGATAAGAACCGTATCGTCGGACGTTATTTCTGATATACGGGCTGCCCAAAAGCCGGTTGCCAATATGTCGCCGACAAACAATGCCTGTTCATCGCTGACCGTATCGGGAATGCGATTCAAACCTTGATCAGCATAAGGAACTCTGACATATTCGGCTTGTCCTCCATCGATACGGCAGCCCAAAGCCCAGCCTCCATCGGGGTCGGTACAGTTATTGACATATCCGTGTCGGCAGAAAAAACAGGTGCCGCAAAACGTTTCCACATTTACAGCCACTCTATCGCCGGGCTTGACCGAAACGACACCGTCTCCCACTTCCTCTACAACGCCGACCATTTCATGTCCGACCGTTATTCCGGGTACAGCTCGTGGCACACTGCCGTGTTTTATATGAAGATCGCTCGTGCAAATACTGCTCAGTGTTACCCGGACGATTGCGTCTCGGGAATCTAAAATCTCCGGTTTCGGTTTTTCTCTCAATTCAAATCTTCCGTGTTCTATATACGTATATGCCAACATAGTCGATCCTCCATATTTACTTATAAATCTCCCTGCATTCTTATGCTTTAATCATTACCATGTGCACTCGAATGAACGAGATTCAAAATTAATCATTATATTGGGAATTATAACCTTTTCAATAAAGTTTTACGAGACTTATATCGTCAGTCTGAAAAATATTTGTATCTCCGATAACAGACAAACACAAATTTTCCAAATAGCAATTAGGAATATACGACCAGAGGAAGATTTCTACATCAAAAATTAGATTCTTTGTTGTAAGTGGAGATGTACACAATCGGAATGCAGTTATATCCTTAGTGGTTCGTTGGTTTTGTGTAAACATTTTTTGATACACGTCGCGAGTAGAGCTTCCAAATAATGACATAATTACTTTGTATTTCTCAAAAAGGGTGGATTTATGCGAAAGGATGGTGGCGAGAAGCAGTACGATCCGAATGTCTGGCCGTACCGCAATTTCCATCTGTTTGTATATATAAACCTTAATATTCTTAAAAAAGGATTAGGCTTTTCTATTTTTGTTCCGTTTTTTTATCGCTCATTTATGAAAGAAACATTTGTATATAATTTATTCTTATTGGAGGGAGTGGGATAGGGTAGATCATGTTTCAGGAAAGTACTGTAACTGGAATTCTTTTTCTCATCGCTGTATTTATTAACTCCCGCACTGCGGCAATCTATGCCATATTGGGTGCACTGCTTCCTATACCTATTGCCATTCTGCTGGAAGTTTGAATGCCGGATTGATGGGATATAATGGTGTTTTATTGTGCCATAGCTTTGGGAGATAAGAGCTGGAAAGGGTTTTTATGGGCATCGTGTGTCGTATTTGTTGTCTGTCATATTCCAAATGGTGGGAATGAATTGGGGTATCATCACCTTGACTGCGCCTTTTGTCCTGGCTGGTAATGGGACTGCAAAAAATAGAGGAACCAAGAAACCGGTATGCGGATATGGGGTAAAAAGACTTGTACCGGCCAAATAGATATTATAAGGAATGAGGTCAAGAGCTTGTAGAGCTACCGGCCTTGTCGGGACGATACATAATAAAAAGAGGCGATTTTTATCTCGCCTCTTTTTATTATATGGGAATTGGGAAAAATATCTATTTTTCTTTGAGAAGATGACCGTCGAGTCGGACAACGGTTGTGGCGGAGTTGATATAAGGTTCTCCTTCGGACGGAAGGGCTGTGAGATAAAAATAATAGATATTTTCGGTTCTTACGATCAGATTCTTACTGTAAAGTTCCGGGGTCGTTTCACTTTGTGATGATGTTACTCCCGATGATGTGTGCGAGAATGTATATTTATATTTGCCGGCATGTTCTACGCTTTCCCAATCCACTTTTATTTTTACAACGTCGGTCGATGGTCTTTCCACGACGGTATAACCTATGGAATGGGGAGCAGGAGCTTCGAGCAATGTCTTGTTTACGGGACAGACAAATGTATATTCCGTAGATCCCGATTCATTGTAAATGGTCGTACCCTGCGTGCTTCCATTGGCTTTGATGTAGAACGTTTGCCAAGAGTCGACATACTCGTCTCCTAAATAGTAGCTGTTGGAAATGGCTGTTGCCGGGGAGAAGTCTAAGAGAGAATGTTTCACGGAGTATGAAGAGGCGTTCGGTACGACATCCCATGTAAGGGTACGATTCAATGTGTCGAGTTTTATGTTTTGTGGAGAATCGAGATTCAGGGTCTTGAAATTTATAATTTCGTCATTTCCTTCGTCACAAGAAGAGATGAGGAGAGAGATGCACAGAAAGAGTACTCCGGTCGATAAAAGGAAAATACGTTTCATAATATAATTTTAGTGGAATTCTTATTCTTTTTGAAATCTTTTCACAAAGATACTGGGAAATAAATATAAAACAAAACAAATATTAAAATAATCTGTAAAATTATTTTTTTTACAGATTATTCGATGACATACCTTCACGGAAAATTACCCGTAAAAGAAATTATGTTATAAGTTTGCACCTGCGTTGTAAGCTTCGTCGAGAAAGTTCGAGCCTTCTATGTCTCCCATTTTCCATACGCCCGTACCATAAATGCAGCCTTTTTCCACAGCACCATCAAGGCAATCGGTAAAACCTCGCAGACTATCGAACGTGCGTTCGAGCAGTTTCTTGTCTTCCTCGGCTGCCGTGGCGATGAAGAAGAATTCTTTGTTGCTGATTTCGGTATAGCGAGCGCAACATCGGTCGATGAGGGTTTTCATCTGAGCGCACATGGTATAGAAATATACAGGGGTTGCCAAAACAATGACATCGGCCTGAATCATTTTTTCGATAATACCGGCGGCGTCATCTTTTTGCGGGCACGGTTTGCCGTACATACTGCATACGCCGCAACCCGTACAATAGCCGATATTTTTATCGGCCAAAGTTATTTTTTCGACATTGTGCCCTTTCTCTTGTGCTCCGGCCATAAAGCGGTTGCACAATGTGTCGGAATTTCCTCCTCGTCTCGGGCTTGACGAAAGGATCAGTACTTTTTTCATCGTTTTTGTGTAGTGTGTTTGACAATATAGATGCTCCACTCGTATAGCACATACATGGGTAAAGTAACGATCGAGAGGGTAAAAACGTCGGCCGTAGGGGTAATGACGGCTGCGATTATCAGTATCAGTACAATGGCATGTCGGCGATAATGCCGCATGAAATCGGCCGAAAGAATCCCCAAACGGCCGAAAAGCCAACAAAGAATCGGTATTTCAAATACGATACCCATCATGATGGTTATAGTCATCATTGTCTCCATGTACGATTGTAATGTGATAAGGTTCGCAACCTCTGCACTGACTTGATAGGTTCCCAAGAAGCGGAATGTCAAGGGGAAGATAAGAAAATAACTGAGTAGTACGCCTGCCATGAAAAGCAGATAGCTGTATGAGACCGCTCTAATGACATATTTTTTCTCATTGACATAAAGTGCCGGCGATACAAATCGGAACAGTTGATACAATATATAGGGCGAGGCACATAATACAGCCGCATATACGGCTGCGGTCATGTGTGCCACGAATTGCCTGGCGAGTCCGGTATTTATGAGTTCGACCGAAAATGATGCCGGAGATTCACCCCATAAGCTTCCTATCTTTTCGATAAGCCGGTAGGTGATGAAGTCTCCTTTTTGCGGAGCGAGGATAACGGCAAAAAGTTCTTCTTTGAAGAGGAATGCCGCAATGCCCAAGACGATAACGACAATCCCTATTTTTATCAGGCACGATCGCAGATCGTCGAGATGTCCCCAAAAACTTTGTGCTGTATCTGTCTCTCCACTACTCATTTCGATGGTTCGTTGTCTTTCGGATTACGGTGTGTCGACTCGTCATTATCTATCTCTTTTTCGAGACCGTTTACGCCGTCTTTGAAACTGCGTACACCCTTGCCGATACCTTTCATCAGTTCGGGGATTTTTTTCCCGCCGAATAGCAGCAAAACGATAAGGGCGATAACGAGGATTTCCTGCATGCCGATTCCTCCGATGAGCAATAATGTATTCATTATTTACGAATTATATAGTTGATACATAAATATCCGCCGAAAATTTGCAAGAGCATACCGGGAATTCCTATCCGGAAGTCTTGTGCGGCGAGGAAAAAACTTTTTGTCAGAACCCATTCGCCGACGAGACCCGCAGTTTGGTAGAAGAGGACGACGGCGGCAAGCAGCAGGAGCGAGGCTTTGCGATACCGTGAGGCTGCGAATCCGGAGGCTATGGCGAGCAATACCGATTTCATGAGAATGGCGGGCAAAGCTGCCGGAGCAGGCATTCCGAAAAGCAGCGCATTGGCTACGGGCGATAGAACGGCTGTGAGCAGACCTACTTTCCACCCGTATTTATATGCGGCTATCAGGGTGAAAAAGTAGATAGGTAGCCATGTAATGCCACCCTGCGGAATCAAATGGAACAGTTGCGGCAGTATGATATTGCCGGCAACAAAGAGGAGAGCGATACCGTAGGTCTTTGCCTCGCGGTAGGGGAGAGAGTAGAGTCTGACGGTTGAAGTCTGCATAGTTATATGATTTTAGAATTGAATATCTATACCTCCCATGCATGTCGCTTTGGGCATGGGAAAACCTTGATTTATCTCGTATCGTTGTGCCAGCAAGTTTTCTCCTTTGGCAAATATACGTAAAAAACGATATATCCGATAATTGACACGGGCGTTCCAAAGCAGAAATTTTTCGCGTGCGTGCGAGTCGAGCGACGTATAAAGACCGTGGACATATTGCAAGTCGGTCGATGCCGTCCATCTTTCTTTGCTGTAATAAACAGTTGTGGAAACTTTATGTTCGGGTGAGGCCAGTATGGGGCGTTCCATGTGCAGCCAGCTGTATTGTGCCGAAATTTTCCACGAATCGGTGATTTGCCAGTTTATTTCGGCTTCTATGCCGAAATTGTCGATTTCTCCTGTATTTACATTGAGCATACCGTTGGATACCCGCATGGTTTGTATCAGGTTATTTCCGTGCAGATAAAAAACGTTTACGCCGTATGAAACACCTTGTTGTGGAAACTTCTGGGAGAATGCGATTTCGTAGTTGATCACTTTTTCCGGCTGTAAATTGGGATTTTGCGGCGGAAACATGTACATCTCTCGAATGGTTGGGTTTCTGAAACCTTTGCTTACAACGGCTTTCAGCTCTGTTCTGCGGGGCAGATACAGGGTGAGGCCGCCTTGTGGAATCCATTCGTTGCCGGTGTGCGAGTTGTGGTCGAAGCGGACTCCCGCATTGAGCGTAATCGTCTTTCCTATATCTTGACGGAAGTCGATATATCCCGCGAGATCGTCGATGGTCTTGTCCAACAAAGGCTGGTCGGTGTCGGTATTTAGAAAATGATTCCATGCTTTGCCGCCGAAACGTTGATAATCGAAGCCTACGGTTATAAGATTCCCTGTAAAAAAAGTCGCATTTTGGTAAAAAGAAATTCCGGCCATGAGGTCTTTGGAATTGAATCGGTAGTCGAGCGGTTTTCCACCCTGCACATATCCGTCGTTGATACGATGGCGTCCCCAGTTGAAAAAAGCATTTATGGCACCCCAGCTTTTCTTGTATCGATTCTGTATGGCAATGGCGCTCATGCCGCGCGTGATGTGAGAGTCGTTATCAATGCGGGGGGCGTTGACAGGACCCGGATTGGCGGCGTTGAAGTGCGTAACATTGAGGTCGCCGATGATATTCCATGCCGATGATATGTCGTAGGAGAGTTTCAGGACTCCGCCCATCTGTTCAAAAGCCATATCGCGTCGGTGTCCGTCGGTACGGTTGTAAAATGCCGATACCGTACTGCCGAAATGTTTTATTTTCGATTGATGAGTTACTTCGCTTGTCAACGTGTTGAAAGACCCGTAACCTATCCGGGCATGGGTATGACTCCCTTCTGTTGCTTGACGGGTAACGATATTGATGACTCCGCCCATGGCATTCGACCCGTATAATACCGATGCCGGCCCTCTTACTACTTCCACTTTCTCTGCCAATACCGATTGGTAGGCATCGGCTATGGGGTGTCCCATAAGTCCCATATATTGAGGGTGTCCGTCAATGAGTACCAGTAGTCCCGAGGTCGGGCTGTTGCCGATCCCGCGCAATGTCATACCGCCGGCCGCTCCGGTCGATACGCCGTAGCCCAAAATGCCTCGGCTGGTGATGAAAAGCCCGGGTACCTGAGAGGATAGGGTAGGGAGTAGTGACGATTCATAGCTTCCCTCTATTATGCCGCGATCGATGACCGATATGGTCGATGGCAGTCGGCGACTGTCGGTTTCACTGCGGCTTCCCGTGATGACGATTTCGTCGATATTGATGCTTTTCCGTTGTGAAAGGGTATCGGTCATCGACCAAGCGTGGGAAACAGCCGATAGGGAAAGTGCGAAAGTCAGAAATTTTTTATACATGAAGGAGCTTTTTCTGTTTTTTTATAAATGCATCGATGAGCGGAATACACTCCTGCGGCGTAGAGGCATCGGCACATAATTTTTCGAGCGGGCATCGATCGGTCTGCGTTCGGTTGATGATATAGGCAACCTTTTTATCGAAGGAAATCTCTATACCCGAACGGACGAGTAAATCATAAGCACTTTCGCTGATGACGCCTGTATGGACCTTTTTTACTCCCCCTATCGCCATAATGGCGGCGGCAGCTTTCCCAATGACTTTGTCGGCCACTTCGGCGTTGCGAAGAAATTCCGGTTCTTCCGACAGAAGTCTATACAGGTCATTGACACCTCTTTCAGTAAATGTGCGGATTACACCGCCCTGCCGTATTACACAGGAGTATCCGCCTTCTCGAAGTTGCTTTATCAATAGTTCCATATATGCATTAAAACACATTTCCTTGTTTTAAGTTCTCGACAAAACTGTCGATACGTCTCATTTCGCTGGCAATGGGTATGATTTGCGGGCAGTGGGGCTCGCATTGCCGACAGCCGATACAGTGCGAAGCCTGCCGCAAACGCGGTACGCTCCGGTCGTAACCGATGAGGAATGCCCGGCGTGCTTCTCTGTAATTCTCGGCTTGTGAGCTTTCGGGAATATGCCCTTCGTTGATACATTTGTTATAGTGGAGCAGAATAGCGGGTATGTCGATTCCGTAAGGGCATGGCATACAATACTTGCAATCATTACAAGGTATGGTCGGGTACTGCATCATGAGGTCGGCCGTGTCGAAAAGAAACCGGAGTTCTTCTTCCGATAAGGCTTGCAACGGGGAAAAGGAAAGCAAGTTGTCTTGCAGGTGTTCTATATAAGTCATTCCGCTCAGTACGGTCAGTACGTTCGGGAAAGTTCCGGCAAAGCGGAATGCCCATGAAGCGACGCTTCGGTCGGGTTCACGCTGTTTAAACCTTGCCACGATATGATCATGGACTTTCGAGAGACGTCCTCCCAGTAACGGTTCCATGATAATGGCCGGGATATGCCGTTTGTCGAGTTCGTTATAGAGATATTCGGCATTGGTGTTGCGCGAATTTATCTCTTTGGCATGTTTCCAGTCGAGGTAGTTGAGTTGGATCTGTACAAAATCCCACTGGTAATAGTCATGGCGGGAAAGCAGATAATCAAAGACCTTGATGTCTCCATGATATGAGAATCCGAGATTGCGGATACGTCCGGCCCGGCGTTCTTCCATGAGGAATTCGAGCATGCCGTTGTCGATGTACCGGGCTTCGAATTCTTTCATACCGTCGTTTCCCATACCCACGCCGTGCAACAACATGTAATCGATATAGTCGACTTGCAGTTCTCTGAACGAATTGTAATACATGGCGAGTGAAGCCTCCCGGCTCCATGTGCTCGGCGCAAAATTGGATAGTTTGGTAGCGATGAAATATTTGTTCCTCGGATGTCGGCTCAGGGCGATACCCGTAGCTTTTTCCGATTGCCCTTTGCAGTAGGCGGGCGATGTGTCGAAATAGTTTACTCCATGTGAGATGGCGTAGTCGACCAGTTCGTTGATGGTTTCCTGGTCGAGTTCATCTCCCTTTCCTTCGGCATTTTTACGGGTCGGCCATCGCATACAGCCATACCCCAGCAACGATACATCGTCGCCGTGCGGGTTTCGACGGTAAGTCATTGCCCCGTCGGTTTGTAAATTATTCTTGTTCTGACTACCGTTTTTGTTCCCGCAACCGTAAAGTGCGGTGGTCGCTGTTACCGTACCGGCTCCCACGATTTTCAAGAAATCTCTTCGATTGATATGATTATTCTTCTTGTTCATGATTTTACCGCATTAAATAGTCCTGTGATGTTCGTAACCTTCGACATAGATGGCGCTGAATGGTCGGCTCGGGCATAAGTTCTCGCATGCGCCGCAGCCGATACAGCGTTCGTCGTCGATAACCGGAATTTTTAAAGAATTTCCGTCCGACGGGTCGGAAGCGACCATCTGTATGGCACCGGTGGGACAGTGGCGGGCGCAATTCCCGCATTCGACTCCATCGGTAAGAGGTATGCAGTTTTCCCGTATCCATACGGCATGACCGATTTGTGTCGCCGATTTGTCTGCTCGGGTAATCGGGTGTATGGCTCCGGCAGGACATACCTCGGAACATTTGGTACATTCCGGTCGGCAGTATCCGCGCTCGTAAGACATTTCCGGCTGCATGAAAGTCAAGAATTTGCTCGATGGTCTTAAAACCTGATTGGGACATACCGATACGCAGAGTTGGCAAGCCGTACAGTGTTGTGCCATGTTACGTAGGCTCAGGGCACCCGGAGGAGCGATAGGAGTTGACCGCTGGGGTATTTCTTTGTCGAGAATGGGAGCGAGCCCGCCGTCGACTTTCTTCTCTTGCGCTTCAATGGCCCCGGCGACCAATACGCCGGCTGTTACGAGGAATTGCCGGCGGGAAGTCGGTACATTTACATGATTCTCGGAAGAATTGCCAGTAATTTTTCTTGGGTGAGTATATGTAATGGCACCTTTATGACAAGTTTCGAGACAATCCATGCAGGTTACGCATCGGCTGTAATCGATACGGTGTTCTTTCGGATCGATGCAAGATGCTTTGCAATTACGGGCGCAGAGGCCGCAGCTGTTGCATTTCGAAGTATCTATATGCGGACGCAGCCAAGCATATCTGGATAGGAGCCCCAATATCGTACCGACAGGACAAATCGTGTTGCAATATGTGCGACCGTTGCGCCAAGCCAGTACGGCAATGACGACAAAAGTCGTGAGGGCAATGAGGAACGTAGGAAGATTTTTCAGCCACACGTCGGTTGTATAGAAAGCGTAACTGTCTGCACGTTCGGCAAAATAAGCCAAAATGTTATTGCCCCACCCGTAAACCGGAGCAAAAAGGTTTTGCACGATCCGCCCGTATGAACTGTAAGGAGCGAGTAATGAAACGAAAGAGCTGATACCGGCAACGAGGGCGATGATGAAAACGGCCAATACACCGTACCTCAGCCATGATATGGCCGGTGAATAGGAGAAACGGTATTTTTTCTTTTTCCGACGGCTGCTGATTCTGGATACGATGTCTTGAAATACACCCATAGGACAGATTACCGAACAATAGATACGTCCGAAAATCAAGGTCAAGATGATGAGTGCCAGCACGACGGCGACATTCAATGCCAGTACAGCCGGGAGAAATTGGATTTTAGCCAACCAACCGAACCAGACATGTATGCTGCCGGTAAAATCGAGAAACAGTAGTGTGATGAATAAAAAGCAGAAAAGAGCTGCAATGATTCTAAATTTTCTCAGCATAACAGGATTTATTTTTTTAGAAGGGCATTTGATTCCAACCATTCTCTGATGATTTTGTCCGATTGTCCCGCATCACTTCCGCGTATCGCTAAACCCGGTAACAGTTTTGCATTCGGGCATAAGATACTTATATCACGTTCGCTGCTTCCCATGCCGCTTCCTTCATGCGTACAGAAAGGAATGATGGTTTTTCCCGAAAAATCGTATTTTCCCAGAAAGGTGAAAACCACCATAGGCATAGTACCCCACCAGTTGGGATAACCCAGAAATATGTTTTCATAGCGGTTTATATCCTCTATCTCTCCACGTATGGCAGGGCGGGAATTTTCCCGCATTTCTTTCTGGGCTATTTCTGTCGTCTCGGTATAATATATGGGATAAGCCGTCTGTGGTTCGATGTGGAACATGTCGTTTCCACCGCCGGTAAGCAGTTGTATTTTATGAGCTACGATTTCGGTATTCCCGACAGGCAGGTTTATTATGCCGCCGTTGGCATAGTTGAAACCCTTTCGGGAGAAAAATGCGATAAGACTTTTAGATACCATACGAGCTCTTTTTTACGGTTAATGTTGTGTAACCCCGATTTCTTGCAGCCATTTTTTTATTTCGGAAGCTGCTTGTCGGGCTTTGCTGCCTCTAATAGGAAGTCCTTGGAGCAGAACCGATTCGGGGCAGAGTTCTCGGATTTCTTTTTCGCTGTGTCCCATACGGCTTCCTTCATGAGTCATAAAAGGAACAATAGTTTTACCCGAAAGGTTGTGCTCCGATAGAAATGTCGCGACAGGAGGAGCGATCGTAGCCCACCAACAAGGCGAGCCTATAAACACTGTGTCATATCGGGCTATGTCTGTTATACACGGTTTGATCGCGGGTTTTATCCCGGCATTGATCTCGGCTTTGGCTTGATCTACGACACTCTGATAATCTTCGGGATAAGCTTTCTCCGGAATAATTTCCAAAATATCGGCACCGGTGAAAGTCTTTATTTGTTGGGCTACGCTTTCGGTATTACCGCTGTGGGAGAAGTAGACAACCAAAGAACGGGTCTGGGCGTTTGCGACCGACGAGAAGCATACGGTTGCAAACATAATCGATGCGAAGAGTAATTTTTTCATGATCGAATAGATTTAAAATTTCACGATACAAAAATATCGCTTACTTCGTACCCTCTTATAATCAGAATTACAGATATTCGTACCAATTTTACCGAAATACGGATTTGTAAGTTTTACAAATCTAATTATTTTGAGTGAAAAACAAAAATCTTTATATGAACTATTATATTCAGCAACGTTTCTTTATTTACTATATGGCAGAAGAGAAAATTTTTACTTCATATATTGGTGATAGTCGATGTACTTGTCGAAATAAAAAGCCGCATCGACCGATGCGGCTGTGGGGAAAACAGTG